>JGI24216J29974_1002735_pt1 | contig 15920 bp, 9 predicted proteins | sample EnhBioin_Aerobic_2_FD_29974 | JGI IMG/M metagenome (IMG submission 29974) | reverse complement strand
CCGCGCTTCGCCTCCTTCCAGCGCCTGCGGGATCTGTAGAAAGGCAGTCGCTCCCAGTTGGACGAGATGCTGCCACCGCGTCGAGCGTATTTCGCTGCGGGGCCTCGCCTCGACGGCAACCAGGAGACCTTGCTGGCCGTACGGAACGGGAGACTGCTTGCGGTTCAGGTGCCGCGCGAGGCGGTAGCGAAGCCGCGGGCCAGTTCCAGGGTCAGTTCGGCAGCCGGAATCGCCTTGCAACCGCGTGTATTCTGACCTGCCCACAAGGGTGAAAAATCGTCGCGACCCAGGCTTTCGGCTGGCGCACGCAATGCTGCGATGGCCGAGGTGGCCAGCGGAAATGGCGGTGCGGCGGCGCTCATTGGCCCGATTTCACGCATCAGGCGGTTGACGATGCCGCGCGCAGGTCGCCCCGTAAAGAGATTGGTGATTGCCGTGTTCTGCGCGGCTTCACTCTGCAGCGCCGCCCGATGCACTGCGCTCGTCGTCGCTTCCGGGCAGAGCAGGTAGGCCGTGCCGACCTGCACGCCTGCCGCGCCGAGCGCCATGGCTGCGGCGACGCCGTTGGCATCGGCAATGCCGCCGGCGGCGATCACCGGGACGCGCACTGCCGCGACGACCTGCGGTACCAGCGCCAGGGTGCCGACCTGGGTGTCCAGGCTGGTGGCGAGAAACATGCCGCGATGGCCGCCGGCCTCAAACCCCTGGGCGATGATCGCGTCGGCTCCGTGCGCGGCCAGCCAGCGCGCTTCTGCCACCGTCGTGGCCGAGGCCAGAATCTTTGCGCCCCAGCCACGCACCCGAGCGAGCAGGTCCGCTGCCGGTAGCCCGAAGTGAAAACTCACCACGGCGGGCCTGAACTCGGCCAGCAAGTCGGCGGCCTCGCTGCTGAAAGGCAATCTGCCAGGTCCGGTCGGAATCGCATCGGCATCGATCCCGTACTCCGCGAAATAAGGCGACAGCGCCGTTCGCCAGATCGTCTCCCGATCGGCGCACGGCGCCGGTGGCTGATGGCAGAAGAAATTGACGTTGAAGGGCCTTGTCGTCAACCGGCGGATCGTCGCCAGTTCTGCGCGCATGGTTTTCAGATCGAGGGCTGCACAGGGCAGCGAACCGAGCCCGCCGGCCGTCGATACCGCGACGGTGAGCGCACTTCCCTGCACCCCCGCCATCGGCGCCTGGATGATCGGCAGTGGCATGCCAAGAAGGTCGCAAAGAATCATCGTAGGAACCTCGTATCGCCGGTTGCCACGCGCCGCAGCGAATGGCGTGGGGTATGTGGAGCATCCTTCTGACACGCTGCTCCCTGGCGCGTTCGTAATGGTTCGTGATGCCCTTCCACTCAGTGGTCAGCGCGCCTCGGCTTGTCGGCGGGCGGCTGTCTGCGAAGGCAAGTGGCAGGCACCTGCCCGCCTGCCCAGCGCCGCTTGCACTTCAAGCGATCGTCGCCACATGGTAACCTCTAGGTCCCCGTCGTGGAGTGGAAGAAGATGATTGCAGATTCCGGTTTCCGCAACTTGCGGCGTGCCGCCAAGGCCGCTTGTTTCGCATTGCTGCTGAGCTGTGGAGGCGCCAGTGCGGACGAAGTGCCACTGGTTGATGGCACGCACTGGACAAAGTCCAGCGACGACGTGAAGAAGGCCTATCTCATCGGTCTCGCCAACGTGGTTCAGGTCGAGGCGGCATATTACGCCGACAATCCATCGGTGACCGAAACGGGTTTTTCGCCACGCGTTGCCAGGGGAATGAAGGGCCAAACGCTGGTCGGCGTGCTCGGCGCGCTGGACCAGTGGTATGCGGCGCATCCCGAGCAGTTGCAGCGACCGGTGGTGGAAACCATCTGGTTCGAGTTGGTCCTTCCAGCACTGCCCCCGACCAAGTAACGGAGATGAGAGATGAAGAAGACGGGATTGGCTTTGGTACTCGCTGTCACATTGGCCGGCATGGGGTGTACGAACATGACGCCGCAGCAGCAGGGAACCGTCAGTGGGGCGGCAATTGGCGCGGCCGCTGGGGCCGGCATTGCGGCGATCTCGGGCGGCAGTGGCTGGACCGGCGCAGCGATCGGCGGCGTCGTTGGCGGAACGGTTGGCAACATCAAGGGCAAACAGCAGCAGCAACGAGGATATTGAGGGCGTCGATTTCCCGGGTCGGACGGGGGACCGCTTGCGCGCTCCTTCTGCTCGGCTTGCGAGACCTGCGGACAGCCGCCTCGTTTCAAGGATCATCTCGGAACCACCAGGAGCAGCGATAGCATGCCCATCTACGAATACGTCTGCACGTCCTGCGGCAAGGAGTTCGAGAAGCTGGTACGCCAGTCCTCGCCCGCACCGGAGTGCCCGGACTGCCACAGCAAGGACCTGCACAAGAAGCTTTCGGCTTTCGCCGCCGTCACCGGCGCTGCTGCCGGCGCCAAGGATCTGCCCGGCCCCTGCGGAAGTTGCGGGCACCCTGACGGCCCCGGCGCCTGCCGCTTTCAGTAAGCGGGCCGGCCCGTTCTGCGCGCGCGCGGACCGGGCGGGACGCTGCGCATCGACGCTCTCGCCAGCCTACGGGCCGTGGTCGGGCGTGCGTGAAACCGGCGAGCGGACGACCTCCAGATTTCCTGAGCGAACCCAGTCGGCGACGGGCCGGCGCAACCAGCTGAGGAGGGCTTCGGGGGTTTCGTCACGCGTGCCGAGCGCTCCCATCCAGCCGTTGCGGCCGGCCAGCTTGACGGCGTAGAGCAGCGCATCGGCGATATTGACCGCCGCTGCCCAGGCTGGAGCGGCCGGATACTGCGTTGACACTGGAAAACAGCAGAAGCCGATCGAGCAGGTCTTGCTCAGCAAGCGGCCATCGTCAAGCGCGAAAGGCTGGTCAGCGACAGCCGCCCGCGCCCGCTCGGCCAACTCGGCGGCATGCGTGCGCGGCGTCGCGCGCGCGACCACCAGGAACTCTTCGCCACCCCAGCGAACCAGATAATCGGTGTCGCGGAAAACGCTGCTCAGGCGAGCGGCCATCTGCACGATCACGGCATCGCCCCCCGCATGCCCGTAATCGTCGTTCACCTGTTTGAAATGGTCGATGTCGATGAGAAAGAAGATCAGCCCGGCATCGTCGCGCAAGCTTGCCCCGTAGCTTGCGTGGCTTGCGTACTCGCGCACCGCCAGGGCAGCATCGGCCTCGATGTGCAGGGCCACGAAGCGCCGGTTGCGCAGGCCGGTCAGGGGGTCGGTCAGGCTGGACTCCTCGAGTGCCGCCGACTCCCGCTGCAGCGCCTGCGTCAGCTTCTCCAGGTCGGCGGTGCGCTCGTGCACGGTACGTTCGAGTTCGATCTGGCGCGCCCGCAGATGGCGTGTGCGTAACTGCACCAGGGCATAGACCATTGCCGCCAGCAGGGCGAGCAAGCTCATGCGGAACCACCCGGTTTCCCACCAGGCGGGCTGTATGCGCACCCGGATGGCCAGTTCGTGCGGACTCCAGAAGCCGCTGCGGTTGGTGGCACGCACTTGCAGGACATAGTCGCCGGGGTCGAGGTTGCTGTAGCTGGCCACACGGGAATCGGCGCCGGTGGCGATCCAGTCCGTGTCGAAACCGTGCAAGCGGTAGGCGTAACGCAGGCGGCCGGGATCGCTGTAGTCGAGTGCCGCGAACGTCAGGGTGAAGCCGCGTTGCGGTGGCGCCAGATCCAGTCCGTCCTAAAGGCGGCCGGCCGGCTGGCGCTGGCCGTCAATGGTCAGCTCGGAAACCACCAGTGGTGGCGAGTAGTCGGAGGCGTCGAAGCTCTCAGGTTTGACCACCAGGATTCCCCTGCTGCCGCCGAACAGCAGTCGGCCGTCAGCCGTCTTGGCATGAGCCTGAAACCAGCCGGTGCCGAGATCCGCGCCGTCGGCGGCGGTCAACTCGTCGAGCCGGTCCGTCGCCGGGTCATAGACGTACATTTGCGTCCAGATGCGCCCTCGCTCATCCTCCAGCAGATTGCCGCCAAAGGGTCGTGTGACGATGCCATGGCGTTCGCTGATCCGCTCGAAGGTCGCGCGCTCGCCATCCCAGCGAGTCATGCGATGCAGACCGGTGACCGCGGTGTCCAACCACAAGGTCTGTCGCCGATCAAAGAGCAGCCCGATGACGATGATGTTGGCGAGGCCGGATCCCGTTGCCGCGTCGACAGGCTGCAGTTCGCTGGCCCCGGCGGCGACGCGATAGAGCCCTTTGGCACTGCCCACCCAGATGCTTGCGTCAGGCGCCTCGACGATGGCGTTGATTTCGGCGCGCAGTGGCTTCCCTTCCTGCTGGTTGATGCGGACAACTTCGCCTGTGCCGGGGCGCAAACAGTAGAGGCCATCCTGCGTGGCCACCCATAAGGAGCCATCGGTGCTTTCCAGGAAGCGTCGAGTTACCCCTCCTCGATGCGGCAGGCTTCGCAACTGCCGGCGCTCCCGACTGAACTGATAGATTCTTGAATCGACTCCCAGCCAGATCGTGCCATCGCGTGCTTGCAGCATCTCCTCTACGCGGACGAGCGGCTGGGACTGCCCACTGGCGTGCCCGGCTGGCCGGGTTGGCTCAGGAGCCTGCGGCGATACGGCGCCGCTGACGCGTAGCTGTCGGTCGAGTACGGCGACACCACCCTTGTGCGAGGCGGCCCAGATCTCGCCGTTGTCGAGTTGCAGCAAGCTGCGCACGTCCGGCGAAGAAAGCGGGCTGCCCGGCTGCGTATCGGCACCGCGCAGCCAGATGCTGCGATTGGTGGGATCGTGCCGTTGCAGGCCCAGGCCCAAGCCGCCGACCCAGATCAGGCCGGCGTGATCGCGCATCAGCAGCGTCACCTCATTGCCCGCCAGACCCGCTGGCTTGCGCAGGTCGTGCTGCAGTCGCTGCACCAGACAGCCTCGGCGCGGGTCATACAGCTCGATTCCCGAGGAACGGCCCACCCACATCTGTCCACCTGCCTCGACCAGACTCGACACCGCGCCACGGTTGGCAACGCCCGGCGCCTGCTCCAGCAACTGACCCGTTGCCGTGGCTGGATCGACGACAGCCAGGTCACCTTGCTGCGTGCCGACCCAGATACGCCCGTCCGACGCCTCGAACAAGGCCTGCACGATGCGACCTGCCAGGCTGGCGCCGCCTCTGGCCGTCTTGCCCGAGAAAACGGGCTCAAAATGATCGCTGCCGGGTTGGCGGCGGCTCAAACCCGCCCAGGTGCCCACCCACAGTGTTCCCTGACGGTCGATCAGCAGTGCCTGCACCCGGTCATCGGGCAGGCCGCCCGGCTGGGTCGACTGCCGGTGGTGGGAAAAGCTGCCGCTGCGCGGATCGAAGCGATCGAGTCCGCCTCCTTCACTACCGACCCAGATGCCGCCGGCACTGTCTTCGACCAGAGCGCGAATGGTCGGCATCACGCCGCCGTTGTCGTTGCTGCCGCCAGTGAAGGAAGTGACGGTCTCGCTCGCCGGGTCATAGACCGTCAGTCCATCGGACTCGGTGCCGATCCACAGGCGGCCATCGCGTCCGGCCAGCAAGGCACGGATCCAGCCCAGGTTGCGCGCGGCCGGGTCCGCCGTCTTGCGCTCCTGCGGGCGAAAGCGGTAGCCGTCAAAGCGAACCAGACCGTCGCCCGTCGCTATCCACAGGAATCCGGCGCGGTCCTGCGCCACCGTCGGCACCACGTAGCGCGGAATGATGCCGACACCGACCGACTCGAAGCGAGGCTCGAAAAGCGGGTTGTCGATATTCGGGCAGGCCGGCGTATCGGCCAGGGCCGAAGTGGCGGCAATGAGGGCGACGAAGAGCAGCGGCAGAAGTCCCATTGCGCTACCTTCGTTGGCTGCGCTTACTGGCCAGGTGGCCTTGCCGGGGTTGGGTGCAGCGATCTGGTCAACCAGTAGCCGATTGACAGTGCCAGCGCCAGTGCAGCCGTCGCATAGACGTAGTCCGGGCTGATTTCCTTGTAATCGAGGATGACGATCTTGCGCAGAACCGCCATGTAGGCGGTGGCGAGAACGATGTCGAGGTGCAGTCCGTCTTCCTGCAGGTAGCTGACAATGTTGACGAACACTTCGATGGCGATCAGCACGGCCATGAAGGCGCCGAAGGTGGCCAGAATGTCGCTGATTTCGAGCAGATAGTAGGGGTGCACGCTGACGCGGCTGTAGAGCACGTATACCACGTCGGCGACGCCCCACCAGATCACCAGGACCATCAGCACGGCCAGTGCGCGCGCCGCATGGCGGATGCTGCCGCGCAGGTGGCGGATCAGCGGCTCATCGGGATAGGGATCCAGTGGCGGTTCATCGTCTGCTTCCTGGCCTTTCATTGCTACCTCCCATGATTCGAAAAACACCCGTGCCGGTGAGCATCGATGTCGTCGATCTGTTGTCCTTCGGCTCGCCGCAGGCATCCAGGCCAGCCATTATCGTCCACTGTCGCGGGCGTGGAAACGTTTTCCCAGGCACTTGCGTGCTTCGTCGAGAAACAGGAGCGTCGCCGCCACGGCCACCGCCAGTCCCCAGTCGCGCAAGCTTAGATCGACCGTATCGAAGACGCTCTGCGCGGGGCCCCAATGGACCACCAGCACCTGCAACGCGAGCACACCGGCGAGCGCTTGCCAGAGCCTGCCGTTGGCGAAGAACGCGGCGTTGAAGGTGCTCCCCCGCTCGGCGCGGGCGTTGAAGACATTGAAGAACTGAAGCAGCACGAAGGTGGTGAAGGCCAGCGTCAGTGCGTACTGCGGGTCGTGCGCGGTGAGCCCATGGCGGAACATGAACAGGGTGCCGACCATCATCGTCACGCCATAGAGCGCCAGGCGCAGCAAGCGGCCGCTGTCGAGGATCTGCGCGGTTTGCGATCGTGGCGGGTCGCACATCAGGCCGGGACGTGCCGGTTCGACGCCGAGCGTCATCGCCGGTGGGCCATCCATGATGATGTTGATCCACAGCAGGTGGATCGCCGTGAAAGGCGCGGGCCAGCCAAGCAGCGTCGCGGTAAGCACGGTGAGAAGGGCGCCGATGTTGGTCGACAGCTGGAAGCGCACGAACTTGACGATGTTGTCGTAGATCACGCGCCCTTCCTCGACGGCGCGGACGATGGTCGCAAAGTTGTCGTCGGTGAGGACCAGCGTCGCCGCCTCGCGGGTCACCGCCGTACCGGTGATGCCCATGGCCACGCCGATATCGGCCGCCTTCAGTGCCGGCGCGTCATTGACGCCGTCGCCGGTCATCGCCACCACATGCCCGACGGCTTTCAGAGCGCGCACGATGCGCACCTTGTGGGTCGGCGAGACGCGCGCGAAGACGGCGATGGCGTTGATGCGCGCGGCCAGCGCCGCGTCGTCGAGCGCATCGAGTTCGGCGCCGCTGAGCACATCGCCGGTGAGGCCCAGTTCGCGGGCAATCGCCGCGGCGGTCGCCTTGTGGTCGCCGGTGATCATCCGGACCTGAACGCCGGCCTGATGGCAGAGCGCGATCGCCGCCTTTGCCTCAGGTCGCGGCGGGTCCATCAGGCCGGCGAGGCCGAGGAAAGTCCACTCGCCGGCCCAGGCCATCAGATCGCCCGCCGGGTCGAATTCCTGGGCCGGAATGCGGCGCCGTGCCACCGCCAGAACGCGCAGCGCCTGGGCGGCCAGATCGTCGTTCCTGCTCTCGATGAGTTGGCGGGAGGCGGCGTCGAGCGCCTGCTCGCCGTTCGCGCTCAGCCAGCGGGAGGATCGCGCGAGGAGAACGTCCGGCGCACCCTTGACGAGTACCTCAACCATTTCCCCGGCGTCGTGGAAGGTGGCCATGAACTTGTGCGCCGAGTCGAACGGGATTTCCGCAAGGCGCGGCCGCGCCTCCTGCTCGGCAGCGGGCGCCAGACCGCCCTTCTCGGCGAGGACCCATAGCGCGCCTTCGGTCGGGTCGCCGATCAACTGGCCGTCGCGGACGCGCGAATCGGTGCACAAGACCATCGGCAACAGCAAGGGGCGCAGATCGAGTCTGGGCGGCGCCTGCAGGCTGCCCTCGGCAAGATAGCCTTCGCCGCTGACTGAAAAGCCGTTGCCGGCAAACCAGCCGGCGCGGGCGGTCATCTGATTCAGCGTCAGGGTGCCGGTCTTGTCCGAACAGATCACCGTCGTCGAGCCCAGCGTTTCGACGGCGGCAAGCTTCTTGAGAATCGCCCGGTTCCTTGCCATGCGCCACATGCCGACGGCGAGAGTGACCGTCACCACCGCCGGCAGACCTTCGGGGATGGCGGCGACCGCCAGCGCGACGGCGGTCATTGCCGCCTCGGCCCACGCCTGGCCACGCAGGAAATCGACGACAAAGATGATCGTCACGACGCCGCCGGCGATGGCGGCCAGCTTCTTGCCCAGGGTGTCGAGCTGCCGCTGCAGCGGCGTTTCGCCCTCGGGCGCCTCGGCGATCATGCCGGCCAGTTTGCCCATTTCGCTGCGCATGCCGGTCTCGGTGACCAGCAGTTCGGCGCGACCGCGGGTGAGTACCGTATTCATGAAGAGCAGGTTCACACGATCGCCCAGCGGCAGATCTTCTCCGGCAAGTGCGGCGACGTGCTTGCCGACGGCGTGCGACTCGCCGGTCAGCGCTGCTTCCTCGGCCTCCAGGTTGTGCGCGACCAGCAGCCGGCCATCGGCCGGCACACGGTCGCCTGCCTCGAGCAGGACGATGTCGCCGGGCACCAGTTGACTCGCGTCGATATCGGACACCAGCCCGTCGCGGCGCACCCGGGCGCGCGCCGCGAGCATCTGCTTGAGGGCCGTCAGCGTCCGCTCGGCACGATGCTCCTGCCAGAACCCGAGGCCGGCATTGAGCAGCACGACGACGAGGATCACCACCGCATCCTTGACGTCGCCGATGGCCCAGGCGAGCAGCGCCGCGAACACCAGCACGACGACCAGGAAGTTCCTGAACTGATCGAGGAACTTCAGCCAGAGGGGACGTGGGCGCGCCTCGCTGAGCCTGTTCTCGCCATGTCGGGCGAGCCGCTCGGTGACATCGGTCAGGCTCAGGCCGGCGGCCGCATCGACAGCCAGCGCGTCGGCGGCGTCAGCGGCCGACAGGGTGTGCCAGGGGCGAATTGTCGAGTTCATGATGGCCTCGCCAGGGGATGCGGGCGCCGGTGACGCGCGGCAGTGCGAGCGGCGAGCGGCGTCGCGGCGAGCGTTGGCCCGGTCATGCCGGCAGAGTTACAGGCTGCTCGAAAGCAAGAAAATTCCCACAGGCATGCGCTACCGATGGTTTCCATCAATGCTTGCTCCCAGTCAGAACTTGTCTCCGTTCAGCCTGCAGCGCCTGCGGAAGACAGAACTGCCTTTTCCGGCGAAGACGAAGGGCCGTGATTCCGACCGCTTCCCCTCGTCAGGACAGCGCCAGCTCTTCTGCGCCGGTTCCGGCGATCGGTGTCACCGTGACGGCGACATCGAGTTCGTGGTCGTCGCCGCCGAGAATGATGCCGCGCAGCGGCGAAACGTCGGCGAAATCGCGGCCCCAGGCCAGCGTGATGTGCTGGGTATCCGGCAGCAGGTTGTTGGTCGGATCGAAGTCCACCCAGCGACCGCCTTCGATTTCCGGGCAATACACCGACACCCAGGCATGCGAAGCGTCGGCACCGACCATCCTCGGTTGCCCGGGTGGCGGCTGGGTGAGCAGGTAGCCGCTGACGTAGCGCGCGGCCAGGCCCTGCGAGCGCAGGCAGGACAGCATCAGGTGCGCAAAGTCCTGGCAGACGCCACGTTTCTGTGCCAGCACCTCGAGTACCGGGGTGGCGACGGTGGTCGCTTCCGGGTCGAACTCGAACTCGTCGTAGATGCGGCTCATCAGTGCCTGGACGGCCTCCAGGAGCGGGCGGCCGGGGGTGAAGCACTCGCGCGCATAGGTGGCGAACTCATGCTTGACCCGAACGAAGGGCGACTCGAACTGGAAGCGGCTGGCGTCGAGAAGGACCGGACGAGCGCCGTAGGCCAGCGCATCGCGTACCTTCTCCCAGGCTGGCGACGTGCACAAGCAGGTCACCGACCTGACGGTGGAGTCGCTGCGACCGGCGGCCGTCCGTGCCGCGGGCGCCGGTGTCGCCAGCGTACCGGCGGGCAAGTGCGGCAGGACTTCGATGGTGCTTTCCGCGCGCACGGCGAGACTGCTGTGCGGGAACTCGATGGCCAGCTCGCGCACCGGATTGCCGAAGCTGTCGAAGCGCTCGCGCGTGGCGCTCACCTCGGGCTCGACCTTGATCCGGTGGGCGAGGCAACGCTGCCAAGAGCAGTCGCGCGGGGTCAGATGCAGCAACTGGCGCGACAGCGACACCGGGTTCTCGTAGGTGTAGATCGTTTCGTGCAGTACGTGGTAACGGGCGACGGGCAGGTTCACGGCGATCAGGAGGCGAGAGTGTAGTGGCTGACGTCGCTGACATGGCTGAAATGGCGCATCGCCAGGCGATCCGAGAGCGCTGCCCCGGCAAGCGCGATGTCGCCGAGGAGGTCCGCCAGATCGAGGCAGGGGTCGCAACTCCGGCAGTCGGTGAAGCTTTGTCCTTCGAAGCGTCCGAGGTCGAACATCTGCAGGCGCGCTAGCGCCGCGCGCAGCGCTTCCTCGCGCGGGCTGCCGAGCAGGCGCGCCTGATTGTCCAGGTAGCGGATCAGGATCAGCAACTGGAAGGCCACCGAATGCGGGTTGCCGGCGTCGAAAACGATCAGGTCGAGTGCCGGCAGTACCTGCGGCTGGGTCATGTAGCGCGAACGATAGGTGATGATGCTGTCGGTCAGTTCGAGCAGCCATTCCAGGCTGCCCGGCGCGCGCGTCGAGTCCAGGCGCAGGAACTGGCCGATGGCATTGGCGAGGAAGATCAGCCGTTCGAGTCGCCTGCCGATGATCAGGAAGCGCCAGCCGTCGTCGCGCGTCATGTTGTCCATCGCAAAACCGGCCAGCGACGACGAGGCGAGCAGCACCTGATCGAGAAAGGCCAGCGCTTCGCCGGGGTCCGGTCCGCCGCCGTCCTCCGCCGCCTTGCCGTAGCGCTGCAACTGTAGTTGCAGGCGATTGATGGTGTGCCAGTTGTCTACGGAGAAGCGCTCGCGCACCTGCCCGCCCACCCAGAGCAGACGGTGGATGTCGCCGGCCAGGCCGTCGCCCCACTCCTTGCCGCAGATGGCGCAGAGGAGTTGCGTCTCGCGCGACGCCGGGGCCTTCGCCACCACTTTCCTGGCGGCGCGGCTGTCGGCGGGCTCGTCTGTGGGCAGCAAGCGCAGCACGCGGCACAGATCGAGCGCGGAGATCAGGGCCGGCAGTGCGTCCGACCCCGCGTCGACGAGGCGCGCGAGGGCGACGCGCAGCAGGCGCGAGGTCTTGTCGCAGCGCTCGGCGTAGCGGCCGAACCAGAACAGGTTCTCGACCACTCGCGACGAGAGGTTGCGGCCGCCGCGCACCAGATCGGCCTTGCCGACCGAGTGTTTGAGGAGACTGAAGGTATTGACCGCCTGCTCGGTGAGCACCCAGGTGTCCTTGCTCGAACCGCCGCGCTGCATCGAGATGATGCGCGCATTCGAAACGGCGGCGACGCGGGTCAGGCCGCCCGGCATGACCACGTGACCGGTTGGCGTCGCGGCGACGAAGACGCGCAGACCAACACCGCGCGGCAGCAGACGCCGCTCGCCGTCCGTACCCCACGCCGGTGCCTGCGAGAAATTCACCAGTTCCTGGGCGACGTACGCCTGCGGCCTGGCGCGCAGGCGGGCGATCATTTCGTCGCGCTGGCTGCCGGCGAGATCGTTGCCGAAGATCGGATCGAAGCGCTGCGAGGGGTAGGAGCCCTTGATCACCAGTTCGTCGAGGTGCTCGATGGTGAATTCGAGCGCGGCCCGTTCGCCACACCACCAGGTCGCCACCGACGGCATCGCCAGCGGCTCGCCGAGGAGCTTCTCGCAGGCACCGGGCAGGAATCCCGGCAGCGCCGCCGATTCCAGCAGGCCGCTGCCGAGCGCGTTGGCGACCAGAACGTTGCCGGCACGCACCGCCTGCAGCAGGCCGGGAATGCCGAGCGCCGAATCGCCGCGCAGTTCGAGCGGGTCGCAGTAGTCGTCGTCGAGCCGGCGCAGGATCGCATGCACCCGCCGCAGACCGTTGAGCGTGCGCAGGTAGACGCATTCCCGGCGCACCGTCAGGTCCTGCCCTTCGACCAGCGGGAAACCGAGATAGCGCGCCAGGTAGGCGTGCTCGAAGTAGGTCTCGTTGTAGGGCCCCGGCGTCAGCAGCACGGTCAGCGGCGCCTCGCCGGTGCGCGGCGCCCAGGTGGCCAGGCTGTCCTGCAATTCACGGAAGAACCAGGCGAGATGCTGCACGTGCAGGTCGCGGAACTGCTCGGGGAAAACGCGGCCGACGATGGTTCGGTTCTCGAGCGCATACCCGGCGCCCGAGGGCGCCTGCGTGCGGTCGGCGATCACCCACCAGCGACCGTCGGGCGAGCGCGCGAGGTCGGCAGCGTAAAGGTGGAGATAGGTGTCGCCAGCCGGCCGGATCCCCTGGCACGGCCAGAGAAAGTTGTTGTGACCGTAGACCAGCGCCGGCGGCAGCGTGCCGTCCTTGAGCAGCTCCTGCGGGCCATAGAGGTCGCCGAGCACGGCGTTGAGCAGGCGCGCGCGCTGGGTGACTGCGCCGGCGAGCTCCTGCCACTCGGCCGCCGACAGGATCAGCGGCAGCGGATCGACTTCCCACGGCCGGTCGGCGCCCTTTGGATCGGCATAGACGTTGTAGGTGACGCCGTTCTCGAGGATGCGCCGGCGCACGTAATCGATGCGGTGCCGCATCTGCTCGGGCGTCGCCGTGTCCAGATGGGCCAGGAAAGGCTGCCACGAGGGACGAACGCTGCCGTCCTCGGCGAGCATCTCGTCGAAGCGATCGGTCTTCTTCAGGTAGTTGGACAGCAGGGGAGGTGGCATCAGGGACACGGGCGCTGGAGTTCAATCCTGCGCCGGGCTGTTGCAGGAGATCGCTGCAAGTCTAACGTAAACCGGAAGCCGAAACTCGCCGGCGCGGGCTGGCGAGGTGTCCCGCCAGGCTTTGACGAGCGCGGCGGGACATCTCCGTCGACGCCGCCGTCAGCGGCGGCAATGCTCAGGGCGTTCCGAACACCGCCTGCCACAATGCGCTCACGGCTTCGCTGCGGCGGCTGACCGAGGCGCGTTCGACGCGCGCCCGGCGGCCGGCGTTGAGTCGCTGGACGTGCTGCATGCGGCGAAACTCGCGGTAGGCGCTGCGCACCGGTTCGGCGAGCCGGCTGGGGATCAGGCCGAGTTCGGCGGCGATGCCGAGCAGGGCGATGTTGCCGAGGTTGCCGCACAGCCTGGGGTGGCGATGCGCGTGCCCGAGAACCAGGTACTGGACGATGAACTCGACGTCGATGATGCCGCCGCGATCGTGCTTGATGTCGAAGCTGTCCTCGCTGCGCGAGGCGTGTTGGTCGAGCATGCGCTTGCGCATCGCCAGCACCTCTTCGCTGAGCTTGGCCAGGTCACGCGGCTGGCGCAGGATCTCGATGCGGATCGCCTCGAACTGTTCGCCGACGGCCGGGTCGCCGGCGCAGAAGCGGGCGCGCGTCAGCGCCTGGTGTTCCCAGACCCAGGCGTGCTGCAGTTGATACTCGCGAAAGGCGGCGATCGGACTGACGAGCATGCCGGAATCGCCGTTCGGGCGCAGGCGCAGGTCGACGTCGAAGAGCATGCCGGCGGAGGTCTGTGTCGACATCCAGGTGCTCATGCGCTGGCCCAGGCGCGCGTAGAGTTCGCCGGCATTGGCTTCGGGGTCGTCGTGCAGGTAGACCAGGTCGAGGTCGGAAGCGAAGCCGAGTTCCTTGCCGCCGAGCTTGCCGTAGCCGATGACGGCGAAGCGCGGCGGCTGCTCGGGATGCGGATGCCGGTGCTTGAGCTTCTGCCAGCAGAGATCCAGCGTCGTCTGCAGCATGATGTCGGCGAGCTCGCTGAGCCGGTCGGCAAGGTGCTCGACGGTATGCAGGCCGGCGATGTCCTGCGCCAGGAAGTGGAAGACCTGGGCGTGGTGGGCTTCGCGCAGGATGTCCATTTCGCGTTCGGTGTCGCCGGCGTCCTGGGCCAGGCGTGCCTGCAGGTTGGTGCGGAACTCCTGCCAGTCGGTGCTGACGTCGAACATACGCGAGTCGAGTAGTTCGTCGAGCAGGATCGGGTGGCGCGTCAGGTAGTCAGCGGCCCACGATGAGCTGCCGATCAGTTCGGCGAGCTTCATCAGCGCCTGTGGGTATTGTTGCAGGAGAGCCAGGTAGGCGCCGCGGCGGCTGATCGTTTCCAGGAAATCGAGGCCGCGCCGCCAGGTGGCATCCGGCGTGTCGGTGGCGGCGGCGGCGTCGATCAGGCGCGGGCCGAGGGCGTCGAGGCGCTCGCGATTGCTGGCCGGCAGTTGCAGGTAGCGACTGCTGGCGCGAAAGCTGTGCAGACGCTCGAGCATCGCCTTCGGCTCGCGAAAGCCGAGCGTTGCCAGGGGTTCGAGCGAGTCGTCGCCGATCGCTGGTCCGTCCCAGATGCCGGCGAGCGGATGCGTGCCTTCCTCGGGTTCCGAGAAAACCTGCTCGAAGTGGCGAGCGACATTGGCCCGGTGCGCATCGAGAACGGCCAGGAAGGTCGTCCAGTCGGCAAAGCCCAGCGAAACGGCGATCTGCCGGCGCTCCGCCTCGCCCGCCGGCAAGCGGTGCGTCTGAGCGTCGTTCACGTATTGCAGCCGGTGTTCGAGGCGGCGCAGGAAGTCGTAGGCGGCCGCCAGTTCGCGCGCATGTTCGACCGGCAGCAGCCGGCGCTCGACGAGCAGTTCGAGGACCCGCAGCGTCGGTCGCGCCTGCAGCCCGGGATCGCGGCCGCCGCGAATCAACTGGAAGACCTGGGCAATGAACTCGATCTCGCGGATGCCGCCGGGGCCCAGCTTGATGTGCTCGGCCATTTCCTTGCGCGCCACCTCGCGGCGGATCTGCGCGTGCAGGGCGCGCATGGCATTGATGGCGCCGAAGTCGAGATACTTGCGGAAGACGAAGGGGCGGCCGATGTCCTGCAGTGCCGCGACCCATTCGGGCTGCAGATTGACGCCTTCGTTCATCACCCTGGCCTTGATCCAGGCGTAGCGCTCCCATTCGCGACCCTGCGCGATGAAGTAGTTCTCGAGCGACCCGAGCGAACCGACGAGAGCTCCGGAATCGCCGTTCGGCCGCAGACGCATGTCGACCCGGAAGACCTGGCCATCGCCGGTGGAATCCCCGAGGGCGCCGATCAGGCGCTTGCCGAGGCGCAGGAAGAAATCGTAGTTGTCGATGCGCCGGCCGGCGCCGGCCGTCTGCCCTTCCTCGGGGTAGATGAAGATGTAGTCGACGTCCGACGAGACGTTGAGCTCGCGTCCGCCCAGTTTGCCCATGCCGATCACCAGCAGGCGTTGCGGCTTGCCGCCGCTGTCAAGTGGCTCGCCGAACTGTTCCGCCAGTTGCCGATGCAGGAAGTCGAGGGCGAAGTTGGTGGTGATGTCAGCCAGTTGGGTCATGCTTTCGACGACTTCAGCCAGTGTCGCCACTCCGCCGAGGTCGCGGACGATCAGCGTCGCCATCACGCGCTGGCGCAGGCGGCGTAGTGCCCGCTTCAGTTCGTCATCGCTCGCCGGTGCGTCAGCGGCGAGCAGGCTGTGCATCTGCTCTGTGGTCAGTGCTCGCCCGGCGTGCTCGGCGAGCCAGGCGGCGATCCCGGGTCGGGCGGCGAGCAGATTGCGCAGATAGGGACTGTGTGTCTGAGCCGCCGCCCACGGGGGAGCGAGCGTAGCGGTCTGTGGGTTGCGGGGATCGACGGTGGGTTCCATTCGGCTCTCGTTCTCTGACCGTTCGCCGCGCGATGCATCGTCGGCGCTGATGAGTGAAGGCAAAGCCGCTACAATGGTCGCTTGCAGTNCAGC
>JGI24216J29974_1028550_pt1 | contig 16091 bp, 1 predicted proteins | sample EnhBioin_Aerobic_2_FD_29974 | JGI IMG/M metagenome (IMG submission 29974) | reverse complement strand
GTCGTCGTTGGAGTCTTTCTTCTCCTTTTGCTCAACATCGCGCATTTCGCCGTCAAAGTCATTTTCCATCTCGGCACCGGTATCAGGGTCAACAGGAGGCTTGTTGGAGGGGTCATCCATTTCTTCATCCTTTTTCAAATCTTGCAATGATTTATCACCCAACAGTTGCTCTTCTTCATCATAACGATCCGTAACATCCTTATCTCCTTCACCTTCGCCAAGACCCATGCCTTCAACATCGGTCTGCATATCGCCTTCTTCCACAGCGCCTTCCTCACTCTTCGGTTTGATGCAAAATCCGTCTTTCATGATACTTGCAAAGACCGATACGAGCACGTGAGAAAATTTGGCACTCGATTTGCACAACAAGGTGCGATTATGCACATGACCAAGATGGAGTGACGACCATTGTTTCAACAAAGGAGAGAACTGCTGCAGCAAGACGACGCAAGCATTGGAATCACTCTCTCTTTCGGCATCTGATACGCCATTCGACGGCGAAGTCGAAGCACCATCAATGAACTCGGAGAGTGCTGTACACGCCTGGGAGAAGTGGTCAAGAATCGTAGGAGCGTCTAAAGCGACCGTTAAGGCATCCAAGTGTTTCATCGAATCCATCATATTCAGAGGCAAGAAGCGATCGTTGCCACTCAATTGATCGTCCATGAAAGCCATGGCACGGCGAACTTGTTCCTCACTGGGATCGAAAACATGTTCTTCGGGGATTTCATCCATATCTCCATCTTTGTTGGGTTCAGATACGTCCATAGCGGATTCACTAGATGGCACAGAAGATAACTTCGCACGATGGCGCGAACTGGCAGCGGTAGAAACAGAGTCTAGCGTGGTTTTGTGTTCTTCGGCTTCCTTCTTGCGCGTCTCGACCATTTGTTGTTCTGACTCCATTCTAATCTTCTCTAACTTGTAGACCTTTTGGACAGATAAGAGCAATGACTCGATAGCAGCATTGAAATGGGCCAAGAAAGTGCTGACGAATTTGGACACGGGCTTTGCTCCACCCATGGAGGTTTGAGAGATTGACATGGATGTAGAAGAATGGGAAGTAAGAAGGGAAGGGCGGCTTCGCAAGGAGAGGATGCGGCTCGCACGAATATGAGCAATATCGGGCAAAAGTCGAGGGAACGATCCAGAAATCAAAGAAGTCAACTTTTCTAGGTTCTCCTCAATCACCTTATCGGATTCATTCAAGCAATCGAGAGACCGAGGGCCCATCACAAGGGATGAGCATGATATGCCTGAATTGGAAGCGGAGAGACGCGACAAAGACGAGATTGGTGTTTGGAAAGATAATTCGCTGTCTACTGCGCTTCTGGATGCGGTGAGAGAGGCAACGGCTAGTTTGATGAGCTCATGGAGGGATGAAAGATTGGAGGCGTGCACATTATCAGAAAGATTCGAGAGAGTGAGCGTGATATCGGTCATTGAAATCAAAGTCGATAAGAACGAGTCTAAATCGGCCTTTTGCTGGATCAGGGCATGTCGAAGAGGTAACTGAGAGGGAAGAGAATGGGCAACAGAGCTTTGAGCATCTGATGGGGAAGTGACTTCGTCGTGGGTAAGAGGGGAACTGAAATCGTCAGAAAGACGAGAAACGACGGTTGATAATTTTTCCACCTTCTCATGGCGTTCTAGGGCAATAGACATGGTTCTCCTTTGATGAATCAGCAGAGAGAACACGTGATCAGAAAAACCAAGGGCTTTTTGTGCTTCTCCATGAGAAAGCTGGGGAGAATGGCTGTGTTCAGTCGAACGCAACAAAAGAACCTGTGCTAGGACCTTGTAGAAGTAGTCATCAGACTTTGCCCAAAAGGAATCCAAAGAATCGGTCAAGATGTTCATGGCACGCTCGCTTGCTGCGCTGATTCGAGATGAGGAGGAGCTTGAGGACAGATTTTGCTCCGCAGCAACCAACAAAAGTTTCGATACGATCGGCTCACAAACTGGCTCAGAAAACAATGCAGCGATATCGTGAAGAGCATTCACATCCATAACGGCAGTAGAAGAACCACGAGATGCCAGCAATGTCTGTTGGTTCAAAACTTTCTTCACGGCGGTTTTATGATGGTCCAAACCGATCGATTGAAGTTCCTTCAACATATTCGTGAATGCTCTCTTCTTGACAGGTGTTTCGGCTACGGATCTCATCGCTAATATGCCTTCAATAAGTTCGGTCGTGAGGCGTTCCAGTTGGATGTGTGACCGATGAGCAAATTCGAATTGAGCTGGTAGAAGCTTGCTGGAGTGTTTCGATATCTTCCCAAAGAGCTGGGACATGCGAGAATAAAGTGATTCCTTAGTTTGAGCTTCTTGAGCCAAGACGAATTTAGGAGTGTTTTCGAAGTTTTGGGCATTGAATGTGGACGCAGGAATGATCAATTGTTGACAGCGAGCCTTCATCTCATCAAGGGTCTGAAGTAAAGATTTAGGATTGGTTGGTGCTGCTCCACTCAGTTTCACGCTGGACACGATCACAACTTGAGCAGTTTCCTTTTTCAAAGCTTCCAAATTCTCATTGGTGGATATCATTTCAAGGAAACTCCTAAACGAGAGGGAAAGAACTTCGACCTCATACTGTTTCGTGAACTTGTTGAGATTTCGGTGGGAGGTTTCAGTTGTCTTACGCAAGCGATAGAACGTAGAATCATCCCACTTGGAAATTTTGATAAAGTCCTCCAACTTCAACTGAGTAGCTTCCTTTAGCTTGAATATCTCGGCCTGAAGCAAAGGCAGGAATTGAGCGTAGTAACGGTACACATTGTACAGCATCGTGACGAGGGCATAACGCTGTCCATCCAAGTTACCACGAAGATCAAATTCAGCTTGGAATTGGTAATAAAACGATGCTAACAAGTGCAAGCGCGTAGGGAACTCGCCATAGGTACTCTTTTCAATGTACTCTTGCAGAGCGGCGAGCAAACCAGCCAAATCGGGAGGAGTGTCCGCAGAACCGGAGTCAACTGAATGGCATCGAGCCGCCATATCATGCAGCAATGAATAGAGGTAGAACCACCATTTAGAGGCGCGAAGTTGGAATTGCTGCTCTTTGGAAGTCAAGAGCTGAGGCCAGAATTGAAGTTCCATTGCTCTCCAACGAGTCACGAACTTAGCACATTCATTCATATGCTCACGAATACCGTATTTCACAGGTTGGTAGAGGTCCCAGTCCTGAGAGCGATCGATCAAAAGTTCTAGACCGGTCACAAAGTGCATCAACGGCAATGCGACGTCTGCTTCCAACATGCGAGTGACCAACTTCCATAATGTAATCAAGATTTGGTTCTCTCCGATCTCTTCAAGCGCAAGAAGGTCCTCAATGCGCTGCTGGAATGCACAGAGCGGTTCTTGCAAAAGACTCGCTTCTCCAGCATTGGGGGAAGTATAGAAATTGGGTACCAATTCATGAGAAGACATGAAACTAGTAACTACAGCAGACTTGGCGGCCTCTAGACGACGTTGGCGAGCAGCAAGGCGACGCTGGCGACTGACCCTTTTAGAAGCTTTTGGTACAGCTCTCTCAGGGTTCCTCCAGTTGGCAGTCAATTGATCGATGCACTGTTGCAAAGCGATGATGTGAGATGTTTCCAAAGCACAATCTTGTGCACCACGAGGCATCAATTCGCCCATCAAAGCAACCACTTTCGCTGCGGTTTGGTAAGCGTTCATGAAGGTGTGGTGGCGTTCCTCGGTTTGTCTCTTCCAGTGTCCAGATTTCGAAGGATCAGAGGGCTGTTGGGCAGGGTGGGAGGAAGAAGAGCTCTTCGACCTCTTTTTGGACTTTGAAGCCAAATTGGCTTCCAACTCCTCCAATTCACCATAATCGGTAGCATCGGCAAGTTCTTGGACTCCAGGCTGCAGGTAGGTGCGGAGGACACTGAAGACCTTGAAATGAATTCTGCAAAGTTGGTATATTTCACCGTCCGTCAATTCATAAATTTGACCTTGGAACATGACAGCGGGCGAGTTGGCAGCTTCTTCTTCCGCAGCTTTGCGTCTCTTATACGCTTCCTCTCCTTCGGCGTCATCATCATCAATTTGCTGAACAGGCGCAGCTGGATCGATGGGTTGATCACGAATTTTGCCAAGAATATCTTCAAAACCTGAGTAGTAATCCGGGAACATTCTTCGGAAGTTGGTTTCATCGACATCATGTTGATGTTCAACAGTGGATGTCTGTGTCTTGTACTTGTAAAATTCAGCTTCCGCGGCGCGTTTCTTTTCCAATTCGGCTTGTGCAGCTTGATAGGTCTCCACAAAAACGGTAAAAATGCGATCCAGTGAATTATACGCCTCCTGAGAAATATAACCCTGGAGACGCGTTTGCTCGAAGACAGCATCCAAGGAAGAGCGCAAGAGCGAACTTTGAAGTTGAAGAACTGAGCTGGATCGGCTTGCAGCCAGCATCCACTGTTTGATCTTGGCATCGATGCTACTTCCTTTTGTTAAGGATTGAGCTTGCGCCTGCACATCAACCAAAGAGGCTTGCGCTCGAGCTTGGTTTAAACGAGCGAGGGCAGTCACTGCTTCGAAAGTCGTCGAGGAAAGAATCAATGTAACGTCTCCATGCGATAGAGCTCTTGGGACCTGTACTAGCTTCGAAACCACTTGCTGGAGATGTGACGATAATGCATACATGGAATCAGCACTGCACGATAAAGCTGGGGCGTGAAGATGGACTTCAAAAGATTCAGCTTGTTTGGCTCGTTTCTTGTCCTCCTCCTGAAGCTGCAAATCATTTATCATCGTAGAAACTGAATCAACCGAATAGGTACCAATCAATAAGGATGATGGCATCATTAATTCAGACGAGAAACGGATGGAGCGCAAGGATGACTTCAAATCATAGATGCATGTGATGAGAGGCGCAACAACGTCTGGGTAGTAGGCATAAAACTTGTTACGTAAATCGGAGATCGCTTGAGTGAGGTTGTTTTGGAACTGAGCCTCTTGAAGTAGAAGAGCAGGCCATTGAGTTGTAATCAACGATCGAGGCAACTGGCGGATGCTCAACAATCCTTTTACCATATCGCTATATCGAGCAGGGTTACAGTGGGCCTGGAAAATAGCTTGAAGGTGTGCCCAGAGGGCGTGGAAAGAAGGAGAAGATTCAGGTCGCGAAACCTGGCGTTCTCTAGCAGCAACAAGCAATTCGCTCAGCTTCTGTAAAATCAGTTTCTCTTGCTCAATCTCATAATTTGTAGAGCGGCCAGTGAAGGAAGCCTCAGCCTTGACGAGAACAGACAAACGCAGCTCAACTTGTTCTTTCATGTGGGCAACAATGGTGGCTCTCGAAGCATATTTGGTGGAGATGTCGATGGGTTGAGAAGGTAGTAAGAGGGAAGCACGCAAGAAGGTCAATTCAAGGTGGATACGGGCTCTCCATTGTCTCATGATTGGCTCCTCCAGTAATCGCTTCTTTGATCCAGCGGGTATTTCATCATGATAATGGGCCTTAACTGAGGTCCAGAAAGAATGGGCATAGTTGCACACGAGCTTGAGCAAGGAACAAATCTCAGATATTGATGATGGGGCGACCTCCGCAAATCTTGCATCAGAGGATTTACCAGGGAGCTTAAGGCAATCTCCAAGTTGAGACTCAATGAGTTTAAGCGATTCCACAGAGCCATCATCTATCAAAGAGCGAATGTTGGAACTGAGGCTGAAGGTAACAGCGGAATCGGTATTGAAGCTTTGAATGGTGACCAGAAGAAGATCGACAAGGTATTTCCAGTTGTAATCCTGAATAGTTGCGCCGTCAATCGAGGTGGAATGCTCTGCCTCAGTGGCGACAGAGTTGGACAAGAAATCTAACAATTTCTCCATCTGGCCCATTCGCATCTGTTTCATCACCACAGGAACGTGAGTCCATTCGGTCAAACGTGCCATCATATAGGCGGTACGGTAGGCCGATTCCAAGCGGATCGAATTTTGATCATTGGGCACACGAGACGAAACAGTCTCTTCCAGCTGTGCTTCAAAGTCCATCATCTCACGTCGATTGAGGTCCTGTTTTTTGGCCTTCTTTTGATTCTCAATCACAATGGGCGGCAAGAAGACGCCTTCGCGCTGCGGTGGGAGGGCAAGCTGAGAGGTGCTCACTGAATTATGCAAATTGCGATCACCGAAGTTGGCCTTCAACTCTGAGAAGACTGCTTGAAGAAGGGTGAAAGTAGCTTCAGGATCAACAGAGGATTTAGAGGAGGGGAGCGAAGCGCCATTCGAATCAATCACCCAGAGCAACAATTGATACCCTGCCTGGAGCTTTGCAGGAGTTGTTGTACTGGAGATAGAAAGGTCGATGATGTGTGTTAAAACAGGAACCAAATGAGCAAGACGAGCACCAAGGTCAGATATTTGTCGGGTCACGTGAGAATTTGCGAGGAGTTCCTGCAGCTGTTGAACGACGTATAACTCCAATTGAAGCAAATGATGGTCGAAAATAGGCTCGAGGACAGGATTCTTGAGCTCATTCTGCGAATCAGCCTCGCGTTGGGAAGAGCCAGCCGCTTGAGCTGGTGTCTCTTCCTCTTGCTTACCCATGGTGTCCTTAATGGTTTGTGGCACATGAGAAATAGAGTTGAAGAGCGCATCGATTTTGCTTTGGTTGGGACCACCAGCAGAGATAGTATTGAGGAACATCAAAGTAGCCATGGCTCTCAATACAGTGCTGTGTGACTCTTTGAGTGATGCTTTGGAAGATACATCCAAGTCGTTGAGCTGAGATTGGAGGTTGAAGAGAGCTCCATTCTTGAGAGGCAAGGGGTGACCTTCCTTCTTCCAAAGGGCGGCCTTGAATTTCGCACCGAGCTCTTGGTGAATCATCGAGTTCATGTGGCTTACAATGACTTCAAGAGAGTTGCTGATCGGGAAGGATTCAGGTTGAAGTTTGTGGAGCTTGCGAAGTTCTTTGAGAAGCCAATTGAAGGGTGGAACAAATTCGCGGGCCAAAAACTGGTCACCAGGAGTTGCAAGCAACCAACGCCACAAGTGATGTCTCAATGTAACGATCAATTGGAGATTTTGGACAAGCTCAAATGAAGGGTTGGGCGACGGTGGATTCAATTGCAGGTAGGATTCGGTCAAAGCAGAAGAGCCAACAAAAGAACTCAAAACACCATCCAACTCAGCAAAGAAAGATGACATGAGGGTAGCCAAAGGGTGGGTAGCAGTTGTTTTGCTGATCTTGCGATAGGCGAAGGCAATAGACTGTTCGATAATGGACATGGAAGCTACGGCCGCTGTTGAGATAGGCTTTTCTTGGATGGATTGCACAACCTGCATTTCGTTCAACTGGTGCGGCAGCGTCTGGCACCAAAGTCTAACGCGGTCCAAGTCGGCACAAGCGGTCGAATATACTTGCCAGGCAGAATCGCTTTGACGGGCAAGGGTGAAAAGCAGACGCCAAAGAGGAACATTGTGACGGATGCCGTGAGCCAAGCCGGTCGATTCTTGCAATCTCAACCAAGCAGACGCGTCTTTACCTTGGTTACCTAGCAACTGTTCTAAGCAAGCGGAAACAGACTTTGCGGCGGCTTCAACGACACTTGCCGTTTTGAACTGTTCCATCGTCCACTCCACCATCTCAGACCAGGTCTTTTCCTCAACAATTTCTCCCAATAATATGGAATCGTGGGACTTGGTAAACGCTTTCAGGGAGTTGACCCATTGGTGGCACCAATGAAGGGAACAAGAGCGAACTATTTGTTCCAGCGCAAAAAGGGAAGTTGAGCCAGCAACGATGGGTGCAGCCAACATTCCAAGGAGGGCGTGGCTGTGGGTCATCATCGAAAGAGCTACAGCCTGAGGGCTCAGCATATTTAGGCGATCGACAAAGCCAGGGGTGTTCACCAGTTGCTGCTTGAGTTGGTCCAGATGAGAGCCAAGATCCAAATCGGTCATGACTGATGTGAAGTGTGTACGGAGTTGCTCTCTCGTAAAGGCAGAAGATTGTCCTCGCACGTAAACTTGTTCCATAGCAAGGGAAAGGGCATCCGCTAGAGACTCTCCACGCTGCATTTGATCCAAGGCCAACTCTGCCCAGTGCATCAAATCACAAAGACCGAGGGCAGAATCAACCGGTAGTGGTGCACCGTTAACTAAAATAGAAGCAGATGGGGTGAAGCGACTGGAAGAGCTGATGGAGTTATGGAACTTGGCCATGCGCTCGAACAGTGCGGGTGCGTGAAGTTGCAGAGAACGCGAAAGAAGGCGATTGAGATCAATCGTGCCTGTTTCAGTGGGAATGGCGGTCATGGCAATTTCAATACCTCGATTTCTCATCGCGCGTGAAATATCACCAAATTTGGGGTCCATGGTGAAGAAAATGCGGAAATTCGGGTGAGGCGTAATTTCAGCAACCTTTCCATCAACTAAACCACGTTCATTCAAACGCAAAATACCATTAGGCTCAAGAAGAGGAAGCAAGCGATCCAGGACGGGACCTGGGCAGGTGTTGACATTGTCGAGCACGATCCAATGTCCCTTCTCCATGGCATCGATCAAGAGACCGTCGACCCATTCGAAGGAGCCAGCCACACTTTTGGCTTCCAAAGCCTCGATCTTGTTCACAGCAGCACGGATAGAAGAAGTCGAATCAGCATTTTGAACAGAGGTAGCATCCTCAGACGGTAACTTGGCAACAACGACGTCTAACAAATCGAGAAGTTGGTTGGTGAGGCGTTGTTGAGATTCGGTAGCGAAGATGGACTTGCCACTGAAGCTTGATTGCGTAGTTGCGGTGCTTTGCGCTTGAGACTGGAACAAATTCCACATGGATGACAAATGGAATGCATCAGCCAGATCATCTTTGCGGTTCGAAGCGAGGAGAATTCGGGTCAAGAGAGCCACAAGTTGGCCTAATCGTTGGGTAATCTTTTTTGCATGGCGATTCAAATCAATTTGCTCAAAGCCACCGAGGATTTCAAGAGTGTCAACCGAAGGATTGACGCTGAAAGTCGACAGTTTGTTGCCAGAAAGCCAAGCCAGCAATTTGAGGAGGGAAGATTTACCAGAGGCTGTGGGTCCAACGAGAATCGCCAGCCAATTAAATTCCACACATTTCATCAGTGCTTCAAGAGAGGGTAAGAGATGCTGCAGGATGAGGGGAGGGGCGTCTTCCAGAACGGCGGAGCCGTGGTGCCCAGCGTGGGTCTGTTCAGCCGCAGGCCTCAACACGCGAGACAAAATAGCGTTGCCCACCTGGAGTTGGGAAGGTGTGAGTTGGTAGAAGGGTTGGTTGGTAGCATGAACCAAGGGCCTGTTGAAGCACTTTTCGAACAATTTCACAACTTGAACTCGATCAGATTCTGTTCTAAATCTCTGTAAGTACAGAAGTTGGACAAAGGCGTCCGGGGAGCGTTCCGTTGAAGTATTGACGAGCTTACACCAACGCAAAATGTCACGTAAATTGAACTCCCAAGGAGCACCATCACGACCAAATGAAAATGTTTCCATCGTCGATTTGTACACTTGCGTGTTGAAATCCACCATTTGCGTCACCATCTCAGAACCGAGTTCTGGGAACAAGGCATTCGCGATGAAAGTCAGATCATCGAAAGTAAACGCGTCAAGGTATACTTTGGTAAAACGATTCAAAAAGGACTTAGGTAAGCCTTTGCGACCACCACCTTGAGCCGTAGGGTTCTGAGCCGCAAAGATACGGAAGGTAGGTGGGCATACGAAGGACGCGCTGAGCTCGGGGATGAAGACGGTTCCACGATGATCTAAAACAGCATTCAAGCCTTCCAATACACTCTGATTCGCCAAATTGAGCTCGTCCAACAGCACCCAATCACCATTCTTCAAGGCATTCAAGAAAACACCATCGCGCCATTCAAATTTAGCCGTATTTTGAGCTGAAACCTCGCCTTCGTTTTGCAAGGCCGTTACATCGTCCTCCACGGGCAGATCAGCACCAAGTAAGTCCAACATATCAGTTTGTTCTGATAGATTGATACGGGCTACCTTGCGTCCACAAGCAGCAGCGAGGGCCTCTACAATCGTTGTTTTACCAACACCAGGAGAGCCTTCCAAAAGTAAAGGTTTAGGTAGTTGAAGAGCACGTAAAAGTCTAAGAAGATTGCTGAGAGTCGTAGGAGCTTTCATGGAGTAGGATTCAAGTTGCGCTTCAGATTTGGCGATGTCCATACCAGGCACTTTGTTGAGCGTAAAAGTGCCGAGGCCAAAACGCTCGTTGTCATTGACGATGAGCTCAGGATTAAGGCTAGCTGAAGGCATGAGAGCGTTGTCATTCGCGGGAGTAGACTGAGGGAGCGTCTGTTGTGCGAGGAAGTCCAGAGCGAAGCGTTTAAGAGAGTCGGCGTTGAGTGGATTTGTAATGCCCAAGCCATCTACGATGAGCATTGACGCTCCGTGGTGATATGCGCCATGGGGTCCAAGACGAGGTGCAGTGGCTACGATGAAGTCAGCCCACGCGAGAATGTCACGAAGTGAGAAAGACCAATTTCCGGCAGTTTTTGCAGAAAAGAACTCGAGAAAATCGACCATGCATGATGCGTAGTCACTCAATTCGGGACCGATATTGGCAGAACGATTCAATCTCTTCAAAATGATATGGATGAGATCTTCACGCTGGTCGACTGCAGGGACGAATACTTCAGTGAAACGATTGCGCAAAGCTGGCGACAATTCTTTTTTACCAAAATCACCACCAGGGTTCATTGTCGCAATAATCCTGAAGTCTGGATGCGCGATCATCTCTTCAATTTCACGTCCTCCTTTTTCAGCCAACACCAATAGACGCGATGGCTCCAAAACAGAGTTTAAGCGTTCCAACACGGCATCCTCGGCAAGCGAAATTTCGTCCACCAAAAAGATTTGACCACGCTTCATAGTACGAACTAAAGGGCCATCATACCAAGAGAACATCGCAGTATACTCGGAGTATCTTTCTTCAGCCGTTTCAACTTTTTGAATGAGCACACTGACCGTCTGGCGCGTCTTGTAGTCCTCTGGGTTGACAGACACCTTGTATTCCGCAAGGCTTGTCTTTAGACGGGGCAGCAGATTCACCAGGCGCTCCAGAGTTGCAGATTGGACAGTTGAAGCAGATTCCGATTTCAAAGCGGCGATGTCGCTTTTCATCTTCTCAAGTTGACTAGAATCAAGGACCATTTGACTGAACGCAAGTGATAAAATCGATTCAGAGATTTCTTCAGAGAGGAGTAGAGGAAGAGAGCGGAAAATCGCAGAAAGTGACGTTTGGAGTTGAATCTGAAGTGTGTCCTTACCACGAACTGGTCTGAGACCTCCAATAAAGTCAGCAGCTTCTGAGTTTTGATGGCAGTTCAGAATTTCCATGTGTTGATTGAGCAGCTCAGCGTGCAACTGACTAATCGCCGTTTTTCCAGTACCAGGAGGACCAACCAATAAAACGGGTTCCTTATGACGCAAGCAGATGCTCATGAGGCCAAATAAGCGTTTCGTAGCAGCAGTCCATACAATGCTTTGTTGTCCAACAGGGGAATCGCCAGAGGCACCACTGAAAGCCTTCTGCCAAACTGATTCGTAAATGGCGTTCATGTCGAGTTTAACCTTGAGATGCTTTTCAAGCACTTGTTTAACGATATCGCGTTCTTCTTGTTCTCTCAAACGATCGGCAAGCAAGAAATAACCATGCATGGCGAGTTCTTCGTAAGTCGTTGGGTGTCGTTCAGCCCAGCGGAACAAGTCACGCAAGGTAACAAAACCATGACGTCCAGCAAACACTTGAGTGCCTTGGCGTTGTCTTTGGAGATCTTTCATGATCGCAACTAAACGTTGGCAGTAGGAAGCAGGGAGTTGTGAACGCTTTTCCAAAATCAATTGCAACTCATCATCGGGAATGTCATCAATGTGAAGTTCCAAGAAACGGGATCGGAAAGCTCTGGAGAGAACTTTGCGACCTCCATACAAACCTGGAGGATTTTGAGTCGCAAAGAGGCAGAAATGTGGGTGCGGCGTAATGTACTCTTGCAGCTCAGGCACATAAAGTTGGCGGTTATCGTCCAATAAACGATTCAGAGCCTCCAAAACCTCTGAAGGAGCCAAATTCAACTCATCAAGAACAATCCAATGACCATGTCTCAACGCCTCCACAAGAACTCCGTCGTGGTAAACCAAACGACCTTGGGCATCATGAATATATTGACCGAGATATTCTTGGAGATCGGTTTGATCAGAGTTGTTGACTCTCACAAAACGATGACCAGTCAATTTTGCCAAATACTCGATCATACTAGTCTTACCAGCACTCGTAGGACCTTGCAAGAGCAAAGGGTATTTGCGTGTCGTAAGAGCACGGGCGAGATGGGTCAAGTGCTTTTGAGTAGTTTGTGTCACAATGAATCGAGGGTCCTTAAAGACTTCTTGAGGGCCAGCTTCGAGGATAAACTGCTCAAACGTAACCGTTGATACAGATTTGGTAGAGCCAGAAGCAGAAGGGGCGAGGTTGCGCTTGAAGAAGTCAGCCGAGGGAGGTGTTTTGATGACCTTGTCGTTGAGCTTCTTCGAACGAATGTGCTTTTGAATCAGTGAGTTCATGATATCGTAAGAAGCAGTGTTGAGCTGGGTGAGGAAGGCGAGTTGGATACCTTCAAACAAGGCGCGATCAAATCCGTAAAGATTAGTCGTGTCAGCGCAGTATTCCAGAGCTCTAGACAAGGATCTCAGGTTGAATCTCGGTTTTTGATTGGAACCATCGACAAGGCGATTCTCAGACTCTTTTCTGGCGGTCAGGTAGAAATCGACGATGGATAGGGTTGGAGGTTGGGGTGCCACTCTCGACAAATAACCTTGGACAATCATGGCCAAATCATCTCGATCCTCCAATTCTGATAAATAAAACTCGCTGAAACGAGCTCTCAATGCAGCAGGGAGATTCGATTTACCGACATCGTTGGCTGGGTTCATTGCCGCAAAGAGTCTGAAATCTGGGTGACGTGGAATGGCCTCCAAGTCGCCTCTTTCGCTCAATACCAAACTATCGCCTTCTAAAAGACCAGATAAACATTCAAGTGTTTCGGCGGAAGCCAAGTTGATTTCATCCAACAAAACCCATTCGCCCTTTTGCACGGCTTTCACGAGGGCCCCTTCCACATATTGGAACGCCTTCACACCATCCACTTGCACACCAAACCGTTGAACTCGGGAAGTGAACAGATTCCACTGTTGTTCCAGAGGCAATTGGAATGGGAAAGAATCAGCGTCAAGATCGTCAAAACTAGCAAAAGCTTGGCGAATCTGCTCCTCATCGACTTCTGTGGTCATTTTTCGGCGCTTGACTTCACGATCGGTAGGCGGGCTTCCAATGGCTGGTGTTGCAGAAGTGAGCGCTTGTTCTTTCAGTTCTTGTTGTTTACGTTGCTCAAACTTGGTACTGGCTAATTTACAAGCTTTTGAAAGCAAGGTGGCCAAAGTTCGCCAGTCCTTCACAGTGTGAGATTGGTGAACGCGATCGATAAACTCTTGGTTCTTCGTTTTGGAAAAAGTTTTGATGAAAACACGATCAAATACACGCTTCAAAGGTGAAGCAAGCATGGACAAGTCCACCGGTTTGAAACCACCAAGCAAATCGACCGTATCACTCGATTGACTCATGTTCAACACCACCAGCTTTCTCCTCGTTCGCGCAGCTAAATGTTGAATTGTAGATGTTTTACCACCTCCCGTTTCACCGACAAGCAAGATGGGCTCAATGTGTTGGGTTGCCATCGCGAGCCATTCCAGAAGTCCCAACGATCTCGATGTAGGTACAAAGACCTCACGAAGCGTCGAAAGCGGGGGAGCGAGGGTTTTGGGGTTGGTATTGACAGGAATGAGGGAACGACCCACTTTACAATTCACTTCAGTCGTCTCAAGTGCAGGTCGATCACGTCGAATATTCTCCATACGATCAGAAGAGAGCAAAAACGCGCTACTTAAAATAGCACATCGAGCATCAATATAGCGTCGCATGTTGTGCAGGTGCAATGTAAATATCGAGTGCCTCTTTGACGGCCAATTCTCGGAGTCCACTTGATAGTGTGCGACCATGGGCGACCATAGCAAGGGCCTCAGTCTCATTTACGACATGACCCAAGGTGGAGGCGAGTAGTGCTGCGCGAGTACGTTTAGCCCAACGAAGAACATCTCTTGTCGTGAGAGGACGTTCAGTCGCGCGAAGGGAGATTCCATCCTTAGAGCCTGCCAATGCGAGCGCTTCGTGAGTGGAAACGATGAGCTTGGCGAGCTGTCCGAGACCAAACGCCGTTTCAATCACTTGCACCAACTCATTGGCGTCCAAGGGGTCAATGACGACCTTGGTCCAAAATGACGATTGTTGAAGCTTTGAGAGGGAGATTGAAGCCGCTGAGACAGCGGGAGGGCGTGATGCGGAAGATTGAACTGTTTCAGATGATGTCGTGCTAGACGCTGGTTTTGTGCTTGTTAGTGGTGAATGAGCCGTGGTAGCGGTGGCAAAGAGACTGAAACCGTGGTCAGCATGGATAGTTTCAGCGCGAGAGGGGATGAAAAGTTGACGAGATTGTACAAGAGGTTGCAAGATGCCATAGACCTCAGGCGAGGCCATATCGAGATCTTCAATCACAAGCCAGTGACCTTGAGTGACGGCACGAGTGAGGGGGCCTTCGACCCATTTAAATTGACCAGGTACCTCCGTTGCCACATATCCACCCAAGAGATTTTTGCCATCCAACGCCTCACCGATGTGAATCGTCGTCAATTCACGCTTGACAAGCGAGGCAACGTGTTGAATGAGAGCCGTTTTACCACTTCCAGTCGGTCCCAATAAAAGTACCGGTTTCTCATTACCAATAGCGAGTGCCAAAGCCTCCAAGTTGTGCCCAGTAGTAGGTGTCACAACGAGTGTGTGGGGGTGGTGGAGAGGGTGAGTGGCAGGATTGGGATTGCTTTGCAGTAAAAAGCCAGAAACCTCAACTAGGCCGCTCTGAAGATCGGTCACTGTAAGGAAACGGGTCAAAGACGAGTTGAGCGTATGAACAGAAGAGCTATGTACAGAATCAGAATGAGAAGAGCTGTTCCAAGTAGCAGAGGCCAACATCAGTTGATACTCACCGGAATCCTCTTCGTCGACCATAAAAAGGTAGGAAGATTGTTGAGCATTGGAAAATGAGGGTATTGATTGCATTTCTGAATCAGAAATACCCAAACCATGCGAAAGCGCTTGCGATGCTAAAATATACATGCGCTGCAATATGTCACTCATTCGATGCACATCAGAGGCAAAGGTCAAAGACGACGGAGCATCATCTTGGGATTCGGATGGGTTGCATTTTTCTAGAATGTTGAGGAGCGCAGCTTGATTGATTGGAAATGAAGTCAGTTTTACCAAGCGCCATGTCGTGCGTAATACCTCAATTAGCAGTTCAGCCGCATGATCAAACTTACTCGTATCGGTTTCGGCGGCAGGCGATGTGGCATCCCTTTGTAGAAGCGGCCAAAGTGCCTCAAAAGGTCGTAAAACATCAAATTCACCAAAATAAACTTTAGCCATCGTTAAACAAGCAGGTGATACCCTGCACAATTTACTCAAGGCAGATGCAAACCGAATGTTATACTCAATCGAGATGGAGAGGCCAGTCACGGGATGGAGACCATTTGCAAATTGGGCACCTTTGCGGGCCAAGTATACCAGTTCCTCGACAACCGATCGCATTGAATTCGCCACCTTCAAAGTCAAAGAAGCTTCAAGTAGCCATTGAGATGCTTGTTCCAGAATTTCCTTGCGATTAGCACTCGTCCAACTCTCAAGGGCTAAAAAGCGAGCACAAAATGTTTGGATGCTTGGATTTTGATCGCACACTTTCGAGACCGAATTTAAAGCCTCTACTAAGTCAAATCGGAACGAAGCCGCCGGAATTATATTTTCCACGTCCATGTTTATCTATTTGTCACGCTCAACAGAGTACCACACACGCTGCAAGCCCAAAAAACTGGGGTTTTGGCTGGTTTGCAAAAAGACGATGTAGCTCAATTCTGTGGTGTCTGATGGGCTAAGAGGGGCCTCAAAACGACAAACGACACAGAATGGTGAGATGTTCACGGGACGGACGAAC
>JGI24216J29974_1001744_pt1 | contig 16601 bp, 9 predicted proteins | sample EnhBioin_Aerobic_2_FD_29974 | JGI IMG/M metagenome (IMG submission 29974) | reverse complement strand
TTACTTCATCAACCGCGGCGACACCTTCTCGCGCATCAAGCGTACACTCGGACGCTGGCTCCTCCAAGGCCGCGACGCCCTCGACAACATCACCTCGGTCTTCAACGAACTCATCAAAAACCTCGTCCAGATAAAACCAAACCGGTCATACCCCAGGAAATTCACTCAAAAACCAAATTTATCAAACGCTTACAAAAGTGAAGTATGACAAGGTTCTGATAGGTTGGGAGCATTGGCTTCTTGATCCCATACAGTAACAAAAACTCGTGTAAAGCGGCACCTGACAAGCTAGGGCAATAGCACGCACCCAGATCGCTTCAATAGCGGCTTTCGGCGGATTTCTTCATTGTCTCTTCTTGGCCGGTTGCCGACCGACGCCATGCTACACCGACTGACTGCTCTCCGGAGCGTAACGGTCGGTCAGGCGACGAAATCAACATCCCCAGCCGACTGACCGGTTACGGTTGATCGCCCGAGGTCAACGTCGGCTTTGGAGAAGAATCTCCACCCTCTGCTCATGGCCGACTGCCGCCACTGACCATCGACCCTCATCCGACCCACTCCTGCGTCTTGACTAGCGCGATGAGCATTGGCGCTGCCGGGTTCGCACTTGCCGTCTAGACCCACCAGCACGCAAGCAAACCCCTGAAAGAGGTACTTCTCGAACCCACTGGACGCCTGGCCAACCTTGTTCGGCTGCCCCAGGTCCGCCACGACATCCGTACTTGCGTTCCGCAGATGGTCGAGCGAAGCCATGAGCGCCGCTAGCGCGATGTAGACTCTTGAGTCGGCCGGGCCGCACTCGATGATCGGGATCTGGACGGCGGCAGATCCGGGACGGCTGATTTTGGAACGCGGAGCGATGCCTCTGGATGGACGCGGGGCAATTTGTCTCCGGGACCGCATCCGTGTTCAGCTCATCCCTCCTGTTCCGGCTGCTCGGCGGGAATGAACGGAATCAGACCTTTCTCGAAGGCCATCCGCTGCAACTCCAACGGCGCACGACGAATGTCCACCAGGAGACCATTGACCTTCAGCATCCACATCAGCGGTTTCTTGGTGAGGCGACTCGGCAGCGTCCAATCTGGCGAGAAGGAGCCCATCCCGAGAGCTTCCCGGATTTCCCTGGACTTGTTCTGTCCGGTGCTCTCGGCAATCCCGAAGAAGTCGTAGATCACACGCGGTTTGCAGTGCGGTGTCTGGGAAGGGTCATCCAGAAAGTTGATCCGGCCAACCGCGTGCACAGCACCCGCGGCCCAGACCTTCTCCGTACCCCGCAACAGCGGTGATGGTCGCTTCCTGGCAAGAGCGCCGACCACCTGGTGGATCATTTCACGGTATTCGTCGTTGAGCTTTTCGTCGCAGAAGGCATCGGTCAGGGTCGTGATGGCAGCGAATTTCTCTGCCATGGCCTTGGGGATTCGCTGGGGCATGGACGTGACACCGGTGGAAATGTGGGATCAGCATTCTTGCAGATTGTCCCGCCGAAAACCAGGCGGCTGGAATGCCTTTCCTGCCCGTGATTGTCGCTCGGAACCGGGGTGCTACCTGCCTCTTGACGCTACACGGACAGGCATCCGCTCTCCCGGAGCCAGTGCCGCGACCATCTTATCCAGGATGGTCTTGGTCGACAGTTCAGCATTCTTCGTGATCAGTTGGTCGCGGCGTCCGGTGAGTAAAGCTTCCACGACGTCCGGCGTCACCCGATCCGCTGTCCGCCACCCTTGCCGACGATGCTCGCGGCAGCAAGGAAGGCGCCGTCCACAGCTTCCAGCTCGGCAAGCAGCCGCGCGATGGCGGCGGTCCCGTGCAGCGCCCGCAAGGGCGCGGCGACCTGCGGCAGGAATTCCGCCAGCAGCCGCTCGCGCTCGGTGCCCCACTCCTCGACGACCAGTGCCTCGACGAGATAGCCGAGAATGTTGGCGCTGTCGTTCTCCACCTTGACCGAGTGCAGCACCGCGTGCGCCAGTTGCCCGTTGCCGATAGCGACGAAAGCACGCTCGAAATCCGACAACTCGCCGAGGGTCAAGCGTTCGCGCTCCCGCTCGATATCGCTCAGCAGCCGATCCCGCAGATCCGGGTCGCTCGCCTGACGTGCCAGGCGCTCGGCAGCATCCACATCGTCACAGGCGCACATCGCGGCGACGGCAGCCGCGCAAACGTCGAGAAACCGTTCGCCGTCGGCGATCTGCGTTCTGGCCAGGACGGAGGCCACCGGTCCCTCGATACGTCGCGACCAGCCGGCTGGCCCGGCCGGCAGTTTGCCGAAGATGTCGATCAGCGCCTGGGCTCGATCGTCTTCCGTCTGGATCGTCAGCGCCTGCTCGAGGCAGTCCGCGATAACGCGGCTTGCTTCGGCCGGGCAAGGGTGAGCGCAGCGGACGACCGCCTCGGCGAGCGCCGCCGCCGCCCTGGCCTGCGCTTCGTGGCGGCCGGAATGGCGCCCGACGAGATCGGCGAACATTCGCGTCAGATAGAGCGCGCGCGGCCCGGCCGCGGCGAGGGTGGCGACCGCCGGCAGCAGCGCCTGCAATCCGTCGCACACGACGGCGCAGCCCTGGCGCACGTCGAACAGACAGAGGGCACCGCGCACGGCGATGGCGTCGGCGCCGTCGGTGAAGTCGGCGGCAACAGCCCGGATCCGGTCTACCAGAGGGGCGAGGCGGTCGCCGAGTGGCTCGGCGACCGAAGCGAGCTGGACGATGAAGCGGGCGATGGCGGCAGCGGCGATCGCGTAGCCTTGAGCGCGCAGCGAGTCGATCCAGTCGAGCAGCCGGCCATACTGCGATGCCCCGCGATCGGCATCCACCAGGCACAGGCCGGCAGCGAGAGTCGCCACGACCTCGATCTGATCGTCGAGCCGGAGCGCCCCGAGTCCTTGGCTGATCGCCTCCGCGAGAACGCCGGCCAGCGGCGCCTGCTGGCGCGCCAGGCCGACCACCAGCGGCGCCGCCGCGCGCAAGGCGTCGCCGTAGAGCGCTGCTCCGGCGCGTTCCGCCAACTGTTCGATCAATACCTCGACGTAGGCATCTCGTCGACCCGGATCGGCATCGGTGGCTTGCGCCAGGAACACCAGCGTCGCGGCAACGCCGTCCACCCAGGTCATCCCGCTCACCACGCGAAATGCTTCCGCGCTGGCCCCGTCGGTGTGCAAGGCCACGGCCAGCAAGCGGCGCAGTTCGTCGAGGTCGCCTTCCGGCAAGCGCGCCAGACACAGTGCGGTCGCCTGCGCCAGCAGCGCCTCACCCCGGCTGCCCTCCGCACCGTCCAGCACCTGCGCGGCAACGGCAACCACCCGGGCCATTCCGTCGTTTCTCACCGCCTCGTCGGCATCCCCGGCGAGAGCGAGGATTTCATCCGCCAATGACTCGCGCTGCATGGCCTCGACCTGACTCGCCGCGCCCAGCCGCCGCAGCAAGCCCACCAGGGCATCCGCCCGCTCACTGCCGCGCAGCGTCGCCGCCAGCTCGAGCGCCCCGTGCCAGTCACCGATGGCCGCGCGCGCGTTTGCCACCGCGGCGGTGAATAGCTCACGGTTGATCGGCATGTCGTGGTGGGCGGGGTCGGTCAGCGGTGCGGCCGCGACCAGCCACGCGGAGACCTTTTCCGGCAGCAGCTCCTGCAGCGTATCGATTGCATAGGCGACGATACGCGCCCCCTCGACGGCATCGGCAGCCCAGCAGCGTTCGACGAGGTCGCTAGCCAGGTCGACTCGGCCCAGCCGGCAGAGATCGGGAACGATGACCGAGAGGGCGACGCCGGCGTAGTCCGCCACCGCCGTATCGAGATAGAGCGCGGCAAGGCGGCAAAGCAGCGCGATCGCCTCCTGGCTCTGCTCGCCGTCACCGGGACGCCAGCGCTCGAGGAGTCTGATCAGGGGACTCTTCGCCAGGGACCCGTGTTGCAGCAGAGCCTTCCCCTGGTTGACGAGTGCCGTCAGCTCGGGAAGCACGGTCGCCGGCGCCAGGATCTGCAGCGCCGGCAACTGGCTGGCGAAGACGAAGGCGCGATCGGCCGGAAAATCGATACCGGCAAGCGCCGTGCGTGCGCGATCGAGCAGTGGGCGCGCCTGCTCGCGATCGGTGGAGGATGCCGCCAGGGCCGAGGCCAGGCTGCCCAGAGCGGCCGCCCGGAGCACCTCGTCATCGGCTCGCTCGGCGAACTCGACCGCCTGACGCAGCAACTGCAACCGCCGAAGCTCGGGCAGACCGCGTTCGCGCGGCAGCAGCGCCGCCAGCGCCGAGACGATCTGGTGCTGCTCGTTGGTCCGGCGGACGAGCGGCAACTGGTCGATCACCTGCTGGAGAAGTTCGGCCGCCTGCTCGGCATGGTCGTCCGCGCCTTCACGGTGCACTTCGAGGAGCTTGCCGGCAACCGCCAGCAACGGGTTGATCGCGCGCGCGCCTGTCTTGCCGAGGGCGCCGAGACAGGCGAGCGCGCGTTCGCTCTCGCCCTGCGCCGTCCACGCCACGAAGACCTCGTCGGGAAAGCCCAGCATCAACTCGCGAGCGGTCTGACGCGCGACGACCAGGCCAAGGATGCGCGGGTAATCGGGCGCCGGCAGCGCCAGCAGCGCCTTGGCGGCACGCTCGAGATCGGCGATCAGCGCGGCCCAGGTGTGGAGGATCGACCATTGCGCCGCCAGCCACTCGCTCGAAAAGAGCCGTGCCAGCTCGTCGAGGTGGCCAGCATCGGCGAGGTGCGTGCCGAGACAGGTCAGCGCATAGGGGCTGCGGTGCTCCGGCCAGCGCCGGCAGTATTCGAGCACGCGGCCGCGGTAGTCGTTGATCTTGCCGATTCGCCGCGGATCGGCGACGTACTGCCGCAGGCGTGGATGCGCGAGGCCGTAGCGGCCGGCGCCGTCCCGTCGCACCAGGCGACGTACGCGGCTCAGTACCTGCTCGAAGAAATCGCCGGCCCAGTCGTCGCGCAGGCTGGCGTTGATCGCTTCGAGATCGCCGCGCGCGATCGGCCCAAGCGCCGCCGCAAGCGTGCCGAACAGATCGCGCAGCGGGGCGTCGCCGGCGAGCTGGACGATCTGTTTCCACCAGCGATCCAGGTAGGCATCGAGCCCCCTGGGCTGGTCGGCGATCTGCTCCGGCGTGACCTCGGCGGCGGCAACGTCTTCGGCCAGGAAGCGGACGTAGAACGGGTCGGCGCCCAAGCCGGGAGCGTCCGCATAGGCTGCCCGGTCTACGATCTGTTCGAGCAGCACCGGATTGCCGGCGATGCGTGCGCCGGCCGCCCCCAGTCCGGCGAACAACTGCCGGATGTCATCGCGATCGAGGCCGCCGAGCGCCAGCGGCGTGACCTGGTCGGCAGGGAATGCGTAGTCGCGGCGCCAGTCCTGCCCGACGTCGCGCAGCGTCACGACCAGGTGCAGATGCGCCGGCAGGCGCCGGCCCAGGTAGGGTGCAAGCTGCCAGCGTGCGACTTCGTCGAGACCGTCGAGGACCAGCACCTGATCGTGCTCCAGCGGTGTGTCGACGAAGGTCTGGTAGAGCGCCCGCAGTTCGTTGATCGCCTCGGGCAGTTCGGCGTTGTGTCCGTGCCAGGCGGCCATCTGTTGCAGGACATTCTGCAGGAAGAACTTCTCGTCGAGAGTCTCCTCACCATAGACCGGGGCGAAGAAATGGTACGCGAAGGCCTCGGGAGTGGCGGCGACGAGGTTGGCCATCAGTGCCGTCTTGCCGAAACCGGGTGGAGCGGTGATGACCAGGTAACCGCCCTCGTCGCGCGAGGTGAATTGCATGATGCGCTCGACTACCTGCCGTCGCCCGGCGAAGAAGCGGGTGCGATCGTCGATCAGCGGTTGAAAGGCGGCACGCAATGGCGCCCGCAAGCGGATTGGCACGTAGGGGGTGCGGCGATAGACATCGAAGTCGAGCCCGGCGCCGATCACCACCCCAGCCCCCGCCGGCAGCGGCACCGGCATCCCCGGGACGGCGGCGAGCAGCCGGATCAGTTCCTCCAGTTGCACGTCGTATTCGAAATTCTTGCCGCGCAGCAACAGCGCATCGCAGGCGGCGAGCGGCCGCAGAACCTCCGGCAACTGCCCGGCGTCGGGCATCGGCGTATCGTCGAAGAGGACCGGGATCACGTGGCGACCAAGACGCAGCGCGCCGGCGATTTCCTGGCGCACGAAATCGTCTTCGCTGTCGAGGCGGCGTTGACCGGCGGCGTTCTTCGCGTCCAGCCACCCCGGCGCGATCAGGGCAAGCAGGACCCGGCAGGCATCGATACCCTCGCGCAAGCGGTCGGGAAAGACCGACCCGGCTTCGATCGATTCGCGGTCGAAGAAGATGCGCTGCTTGTCGAAACGGCGACAGAGATCGCGATACAGCGCCCGCGCGTGTCCGGCCGAGTCGCTGCGGCGGTAGCTGATGAACAGGTCAAATTCGGCGTTTGGCAAGGCGAGTCCTCCTGTGTGAGCGTTCTACGGATTTCACCCGATCAGCGTGGCTGGCGATACTTCCCCCAGGCGCTCCAACTGAAGACCAGCAGACCGAGCCAGATCAGCCCGAAACTGAGCAGGCGTGCACTCTGCATCGGCTCGCCGAAAAGCCAGACCGCCGTGACGAACTGGAGCGTCGGATTGATATACATCAGCATGCCGACGCTCGCCAGATCCAGCCGCTGCGTGGCTGCGGCGAAGGCCATCAAGGGCAGCGCGGTGAGCGCGCCGGCGCTGATCAACAAGCCCGTGGTCCGGAGGTCGTGCCCGGTGAACACTGGATGCCCGGCCTGCGCCTGCCAGAACGCGTACAGCCCGCACACCGGCAGCATCGCCAGCGTCTCCAGCCACAGGCCGGAGACGGCATCGACGGGCAGTTGCTTGCGGACCAGACCATAGGTCCCGAAGGTGACGGCGAGGACCAGCGACACCCAGGGCAGGCTCCCAAGGCTGACGATTTCGTTGGTCATCGCCGCCAGTGCCAGAGCAACCGAGACCCACTCCAGGCGATTCAGGCGCTCCTTCAGCACCACGAGCCCGAGCAGGACGTTTACCAACGGCGTCAGGAAATAGCCCAGGCTCGAAGCAACGACCTGCTGGCTGGCGACGGCCCACAGGAAGACGAGCCAGTTGCTGCCGATCAGGAAGGCGGCGATGGTCAGCATCAGCAACTGGCGCGATTGTCCGAAGACCGCCGCGACCTTGCCCCATTGCCGCCGCAGCGTGAGCAGCAGGCCGACGAGGAGGCAGGCCCAGACGGCGCGGTTGCTCAACACGTCCATCGGCGAAACGTGCGCAAGCTGGCGAAAGAAGAGCGGGAAGAAACCCCACATGGCGTAGGCGGTGAGGCCGAAGCCGATGCCGGCCAGTTGGCGGGTAGCGTTCATCGGTCGTGCCTCAGGGACGGAGGAGCATGCGCATCAGGCCATCTTGCCACAGAAGCTGCCGTCTTCGGCATCGCCAGCAGCCCTTGACCTGACACGCATTCGCTGCCGCTCAGCGCCTTGCGACGCCGATGACCGGGTCGCCAGCGGCGGGATACGCGGATGCGTGCACAGCAGCGGCAACCCGCACGGCTGCAATCGTTGTTAAACTAGCTCCCCGTAGCGTCCCCTCCTGTCTCGACTCGCCGGTGCACCGCCAATGCTGTTTCCTCGCCTTCCCCCCCCCCTCTGCCTGGCCTGCGTCCTTGTCCTGAGCGCTTGCGCTACGACCGACAAAGCACCGCCCGGGGATTCCGGACAGGCCGCAGCGGCCCGGGAGCAGCCGTCGCGAGTTCCGGCGACACCGGTTCGTGTGGGGTCGGCCAAGGCACCGACCCCATTTGCCGATGACGAGACCAGGCGAGTGGTCTACTTCGCCTTCGGCGAGACGATGATCGACAGCGAGAGCGCCGATATCCTGCGTCAGAACGCCCAGAAACTGAAGGAAGATCCGCAACTGGTGGTGACCCTGGTCGGCCACACCGACAATCTTGGCAGCGCCGCCTACAACCTGGCCGTGGCCGACAAGCGTATCGAGGCAGTAAGCGACCGCCTGCGCTCGCTTGGCGTGCCGCGCAGCCAGATTCGGCGGCTGCCGGTCGGCAGCGAGCAAAGCAGCAAGCAGGCGTGTGACAGCGAGGCCTGTCGGCGAACGATGCGTCGAGTCGAACTCGTCTATGAGCGGCGCTGACGGCCCCCACTTCGCCCGCGTCCAGACGGCGAAGGGGTAAGCTTCAATCAGCCCACCGGCCGCCAGATGTTCCGGCAACCGGTCTCCCGGATGCGCCACGAGGCCAGTGCGCCGAGACCCGCCATGGCGGCGAGCAGAAGCAGGCCGGCATGGAAATCTGCCGGCGTGTAGAGGCGTGCCCCGCCGGCCGTCACGCCACCCTGCCAGGTCTGATCCATGACCCAACCGACCAACGGCTGCAGAATGGCAGCAGCCAGGAAGCCCCCCATATTGGTTACGCTGGTCGACATCCCGGAGAGCAGTGGCGGATTGACTTCCTTGGCACAGGCCCAGGTGAGGGTGAAGCTGGCCGTCACCACGCCCATCAGCGCAAACAGCAGGTAGCTCGCTGCCAGGGGCAGTGCCGCTCCCGACAACCAGACCAGCCAGATCAGCGCGTACAGATGAGTGCTCGCCACGAGCACCGGCTTGCGCCGGCCGAGCCGATCGGAGAGCGTCCCGACAAAGACACAGCCAAGGGCAAAACCGGCGAAGTAGAGACTCACGTGGTTGGCGGCGACGGCTCGGGTCATGCCGTGCGCGGTGGTCAGGAAAGGCGTGGCCCACAAGCCGGCAAAGGCAAAGAAACTGCCACAGATGCCGAAGTTGACGCAGACGACCGGCCAGGTGTCACGGTTCTTCAGTACCGTCAGGAGTCCGGAGATCACCACCGTGCGGTCGAAGCGCGGCTTGCCGTCGGTCACCGACAGGCTCTCGGCAGCGTCCGAATGCTCGCGCAGCAGCCACCAGCAGCCGATGCCCAGGAGCACGGAAAGCAGCGCCAGACCGACGAAAATGCCTCGCCAGCCGGTGATCTGCGCCAGCCAGGAGAGCGGGGCACCGGCCAGCACCGAACCGAGATTGCCGATCAGCATGCTGACGCCGACCAGACTGGCAAAGCGCCGTTCGTCAAAGGAGACGGCGATGATCTTGAGCATGGCAATGAAAGTCACCGAAACGCCCAGCCCAATCAGCGTACGCCCCAGCAGCGCCAGGTCGAGAGTGGGCGCCAGACCGAACAGCAGACTGCCAGCGCCACCGATACCGCCGCCAAGCAGGAGGATGAGACGGGGCCCGAGGGTATCGACGAGAATACCGGTCGGCACCTGCATGACCGTGTAGACATAGAAGTAGGTCGCTGCCAGCACACCCAGCGACGATGCCGTGGTATTGAACGCGGCAATCAGGTCCTGGGCGATGCCGGCCGGCGCGAAACGCTGAAAGAAGGACAGCACGTAGGCCGCGATAACGATCGCCAGTCCCTGCGCACGCCGACGGCGAAATGCCCGGCCGGGATCGGTCATCGTCGCCAGCCGCCTGTCGGTGCCGACACCAGCCTGACGGGCGACCGCCGCGCCGGTACCACCCGGACCACTGCAGCGGCTTTCAGGAAACGCCGCGGCTGGCCAGATCGCGCGCCAGCGCCCGGTCGACCTTGAGGAAGTGGTTCACCAGCCAGTCGCGGACGAAGCCCATCAACTCGACCGAGATCGTGCCACCGCTCTCGTACTGACGCTTGAACGTCTTGACGCGTTCGATGAGGTCGCGATGCTTGGCGAGATGCGCCTCGCGATCCGCGTAGTGGTGCTTCTCCATCAGTTTCTCTTCGAACGAGAAATGGTTGACCGTATAGTTCAGAAGTTCGTCAAGAATCGTGCCGCAAGCGCTGCGGCCGGCTCCCGAGCCCATGGCGTTGTTGAGCCGGTTGGCGATTTCGATCAGCACCTGGTGCTGGCGGTCGATCTCCGCATGACCGACCGCCAGCGCCGTCGACCACTCGAGCAGCGGCTTGGCCGCCGCTCGGCCGTCGCCGGTCGGCCGCAATCCACCGGCAGCGACCTCGCCGATGCGGAAGCGCTGAACCATCGCGAACATTTCGCTCGACGCCTGTTCGAGATCGGTCGCCGATTGCAGCGATTGCTTGATCACAGCCTCGGTCTGTCGAGACGCGTTCATCACCTCATCGACGTTGCTGACGATGTCCTCGATCCGTCGCGTCTGATCGCGCGTCGCCTGCGACAGCGCCTGCATCTTCTGCAAGGTGTCCTGCGCCTGCTCCTCGATGGCGTGCAGGGTGTCGGCGGCCGAGTTCGCCTGCGTGACACCGCTGGCGATCACCGGCGCAGCCGCTTTCATTCCCTCCACCGCGCTCTCGGTGTCGGTCCGGATGCCGTCGAGAATCGCGCCAATCTCGCTGGTCGCCTTGCTCGTTCGTTCGGCGAGCTTGCGCACCTCGTCGGCGACGACGGCAAAACCGCGTCCCTGCTCACCGGCGCGGGCGGCTTCGATGGCCGCGTTGAGCGCCAGCAGGTTGGTCTGGTCGGCGATCTCCTTGATCACCCTGGCCATCTGGCCGATCTCGCCGGTGCTGGCGACGAGCCGCGAGACCTGATCCGAGGAAACCGCCACGGTGTTGGCGATGGCCTGCATCTCGGCCGCCACCTTGGCCGCCACATCGGCGCCATCGTGGGCGCGCCGCGCCACTTCGTGCGCACCGTCTTCAGTCGCATGCACCAATCCGTCCACCACCTCGACGCTTGCCGAAACGTCACTGATCGCCGAGCGTGTGTGGTTGACTGCACCCGCCTGCACCTGGGTGGCGAGGTTGATCTGGTTCGACTCGGCGGAAAGCCGCTCGATGCTCGCCTGCAGCCTGCTGGCATTGCTGAAGATGGCCTGCAACATGTCCTTGAGGCTGTTCTGCATGTGCGCCAGCACGAACAGCACGCTGTCTTTGTCGCGCGACTGCAGCGGGATCGCATGCGTCAGGTCGCCATCGGCAATCCTGCTGGTCGCCGCGAGAGCGACGCGAGGCTCGCCGCCGAACTCGCTGACGATGCTCTTCCTGACCAGCCAGCCGGCGAGCAGCAGCACCAGGGTGGCCCCGATAGCGAACAGCACACTGTGTATCGCTTCTTCCTGGAAAATACGATTCACGTCGTCAATGTAGATTCCGGACCCGACGACCCAGCCCCAGGGCTCGAACTTCCTGACATAGGAGAGCTTGGTGAACAACTCGCTGGTGACGCCGCCGCCGGCAACCGGCTTGGGCCACAGGTACTCGACATAGCCATCGCCGGCCTGTTCGACCACCTCGTTGAAACTGACGAAGAGGTTCTTCCCGTCGACGCTGACCTTGCTGCCATTCAGCCCGGCCTGCAACGAGATGGCCTTGTTGAAGCGAGCTTCGTCGAGCACCTTGCCATCGAGGGCCGGCACCGTCGCATGCATCACCATCCGCGGCACCGGCTTGCCGAGGTCCTGGATCCAGAAGTACTCGGTCTTCTCGTAGCGCAGGCCCTTGACCACCGCAACGGCCCGCTGCTTCGCTTCGTCCTCGCTGAGGGTGCCCGCCTTTTGCAGGCCGTGATAGTGATCGAGGACGCTGATCGCCGTCTCGACGAGATGCCGGGTCTTCACCTGCCGGTCGCTGTACAAGAGGCCGTGCAAGGACCACAGGCTCTCCCAGACGATCAGCAACATGGCCAGCAAGGCGAGGACTGCCGTCAGGGAAAGGCGGTTCATCAAACTGAGCCGACGCAGCGCTGAAATCATTTCGAATCCTCCATCGTGTTCACAGCCAACGGATCATGCTGTACCAATCAGGCAAAAGATGCAACTCGGGAGGCACTTCGGGAGGCCTATCCAGCCCATTCCGCCCCCGATGCGTCGTCTCGATCGGACGCATGCGCACCGGGCAAGTGTCGGCAGCGCCCGTCAGTCGTCAACACCGGCGCTGTCGACGTCTCCAGGCATGCGCCAGATAGATGCGCCAGGCGACCCGCGTCGCCAGGTAACCGACAAGGGAAAGAGCGCAGGCGAGCGTCACCAGGCCGACGCCCAACGGCATCGAGACGCCGAGCATCCAGATGCGCATCGCGTCGGTCCAGTTGCCGAAGCTGGTGGCGCCGAACTCGGGCGGAGCCACGAAACCCGTATTGTCGCCGATGAGCAGGCGACCAAGCTGGTAGGCCAGCAGGTACAGCGGCACGATGGTGAAAGGGTTGGTGTAAGCGTGACCAGCAGGCCGAGCGGCAGATTGACGCGGAAGACGAGCGCGCCGATCGCCGCCCCGATCATCTGCAGTGGTCCCGGAATCAGTCCGCAGAACAGGCCGACGGCAACCGCGCCGGCTGCCGAGTGGCGGTTGAGATGCCAGAGACGCGGGTGCAACAGCGAGGATTGAAACGGCCGCAACCAGGGGTTGGCGCGAATGGCTTCGTGGTCGGGCAGGAATTTCTTCAGGTAACGGCGCATGGGCCCAGGCTTACAGCGATTCAGGATCTCCGCAACCGCAGCGTCGGCGCCAGTGGCCGATCGGCAAACAGCCACGAGAATTGTACCTGTTGCCGACGACGCGCTGGCGGCCGAATCGCGACGAGGATTTTCGGCAAGCCGCCGTTGGCTTGCCGGCGCGCTCAGGCGGCCGTCGCCGTACCGGCAGCGCGGACGACGATGTCGGCCGGGGCCTCCCCGCCCTGCCAGCGCGTCCACATGGCGCGGTAAGCCGCCTCGAGATGACGTCGGAAACGCTCGGCGTCGAACAGCGGGCCGGTCTGCAGACGCTCGGCCAGGGCCCGGCGCAGACTGGCCAGACGTTCCGGATGGGTGGCCAGTTCCAGCGCTCTCGCCTCGTAGTCCGACAGGTTGCCGGTGACCAGGGCCGACATCCCGACGGCCTGCAGCAGGCTACCGGCCCCGCGAGCGGCAAAGCTGCGACCGGAGCAACTGAGAACCGGCAATCCCGCGTGCAGGGCGACGCTGGTGGTGGTGATGGCGTTGAAAGGCAGGGTGTCGAGGAACAGGTCTGCCTGCGCATGCCGAGCGAGATGCGCGGCAAGGTCGATGCGAGGCGCAAACACCAGGCGTGTCGGATCGACGCCGCACCGATCGGCTTCCCGCCGCAGGCGTTCCTCGGCCTCGGGCTTGGCGGCGAGAAGCCAGAGAACGCTGCCCGCGACTTGCCGCAAGAGCCTCATCCACACCGCGAACATCGCCGGATTGAGCTTGTAGCTGTGGCTGAAGCAGCAGAACACGAAGCCTTCCGCCGGCAGCGCCAGTTCCACGCGCTCCGGTACGCGCCCAGCCGCTGGCCGCTGCGAGTCACTCACCCAGAAGCAGTCCGGCAGGTAAACGATGCGCTCCGAATAGCCGCTGCGGCTTTCCGGCGGCACCAGGAAACGGTCTGCGACAATGTAGTCGATCCAGATCGCCCCTGATGTTCCGGGATAGCCAAGCCAGTTCACCTGTATCGGCGCCGGCCGCCGAGCGACCAGTCCGGGCCGGCCGTCGAGGGTGTGCCCGCCGAGGTCAACCAGGATGTCGATTTCCAGCGCACGCAGGCGCCGCGCAGCCTCCTCGTCGGAGAGACGGGCGATGTCGAGGAAGCTGTCGAAGGCCAGGCGCAGGCGACGATGGGTGGCGTCGCCAGGTACCCGCGGCCCGAAGTAGACGCCGAACCATTCAAACTGCCGCCGGTCATGCCGTTCGATGAGTTCGGCGATCTGCAGACCCACCGGGTGCTCACGCAGGTCCGCCGACAGATAGGCAACGCGAAGGCGGTCATGCTGCCACACCGGCAACGGCCCCATCGCGACGGCGTCGAATCGGCGCGCCCAGGCGCGCGCGCCGGCCAGTTGCAGTTCGGGCTCGTCGAGGTGGGAAAGCACGACGAAGGGTACCGTGACGCTCGCGCCGGCGCGGATTCCGTCGGCCAGCCGCTGGCATATCGAGGCGCGCCCGGCCCACTCCCAGAGCATCGCCATGGCGTTGGCTGCCGCACCGAGCGCGTGCCCGTAGTCGGGCTGCAGTTCGAGCACCTTGCGGTAGCACGTCAATGCCTGATCGTACTCCTGGCGGGCGGCGTGCAGGGCAGCGAGGTTGTTCCAGGCGTCGACGTGCCGCGGTTCGTGCCGCAAGGTTTCGAGGTAGGTTCGGCGCGCCTCCTCGGCGCGCCCGGTCTGGCGCAAGAGGACGGCGAGATTGTTGAGCGCACCCAGGTGATCTGGCTGCAGCGCGAGAGCCCGCCGGTAGGCGTTCTCCGCGCCCGGGTAGCGACGAAGCCCTGCCAGCGTGGCCCCCATGAGGTTCCAGGTGTCGGGCTGCCGCGGCTGCCTGGCCAGTGACTCAAGCAGCAGGGCCTCCGCCTCCCGGTAGCGTCCGGCACGATGGCAGGCCAGCGCATCGCTGAAGGGATCGGGCCGCTCGTTCATCGGTTCGCCGAGGACCGCCCGCGGATTCGCCGGCGCGCGCGCGCGCTCTACTTGCCCTTCTTCTTCGCGGCGCCCTTGTCGGCACCCGCGGCTGCCTGCTCGGCCATCTTGGCGACCATCGCCTGGCTGGAATGCATGCGACCGTTGTCCGTTTGCTTGCCGTCACGGAATTCGCCTTCCCAGTAGTCGCCCGTCGTCCAGGTCAGGCGGCCCTGGCCATGTCGGTTGCCGCTCACCCACGCGCCGGTATAGAAATCACCGTTGCGCATCGTGTAGGTTCCCGTGCCGTGCGGCTCGCCATCCGTGAACGTGCCTTCGTAGCGGTCACCGTTGGTGTAATGGAGGACACCCTTGCCGTTGATCACGTCGTCGGCCCACTCGCCGTCGTAGCGCTGCCCGTTGCTCCAGGTGAAGATGCCCTTGCCATGCTTCCGGCCGGCAATCATGGTTCCCTCATAGCGGTCGCCATTGGCCCACTGGATGGTGCCTTCGCCAGTCATCGCGCCGGTCAGGCGCTCAATCGACAGCTTGCCGGTAGCGGTGAACGCCTCGGTCTTGATCACGCGCTCGCGGAGTTCAGCCGGCGGCTCGGGCTTGTTGATGGCGGCGGCCGGCTCGGCTGCGGGTTGCGCAGTGGGTGCGGACAGCGCCCCCAGCGTTTCCGGTCTGGCCGGGGATGTCGCGGGCTCCGGCGTCACCGGCGATTGGGACGCGACCGCCGGGGCGGGTGGCGGCGGTGGCGGCGGTGGCTGCGACACGCTCGACGCCGCGCTCCCCTGGCCAGAGCCATTCTGCCTTGCCAGGCCCACGGGCGAGGTCACCTCCTGCACCTGTGCCGGCCTGGCTTCTGACGCGGCTGGGGCTTTGCCTGATGGAATTGACGCCACCGGCTGGCTGAATACCGGCGATGGACGTGATCCGGGAATGAAGAAGAAGTCGCCCGTCATCGACGAGGATTCCCAGGGAATCTGCCCGTCGCGCGTGGCCTTGGCAACCTCCCGGCGGACGTTCTTGAAGACCTGCTCGATCGTCAGACCCGGCTCCTGCACGTATTTCAGGAGTGCCTGCGTATACAGGCCGTTGCGACCATCACCATCGGCGGCCGTTCGGCCCGGCGCCGTCGCATAGGCGATCAGGCTGCCTTTCGGGGCCTCCATCTGCGCCAGACCGGCGGCGCCGACGCTGCGGTTCGCTCGCCGCTCGAAGGGATTGTTGCGACAGGCATCGAGGATCACGACATTCAGGTCGCTGGTGCTGAGTTGATCGAGCACCCCATCGACATCGACCGACTCGACGCGTACCGAAGACTCGCTCTTGATCTCGGCGTCAATCGGAATGAGATAGTTCTTGCCACGCACCTGCATGCCGTGCCCGGCGTAGTAGAACAGGGCGACGCTGTCGGTCGTCAGGCGGTCGCCGAACTTGGCGATGGCGCGGTTCATTTCCTTCTGCGTGGCGTCGATCGCCATGATCACTTCGAAGCCCGTCCGCTGCAGTGCCGCCGCCATGTCACGGGCATCGTTTACGGGATTGGTCAGGGGCGCTTCCTTGTACTTGGCGTTGCCGATTACCAGAGCGACTCGGCGCTCGGCGGCAGACGCCGAAGACAGCGCGCCAAGCGCGAGCCCCGCCAGCACGACGAGGGAAAAGACAATTCGCCAGAGCATCATCAGACACCATCCATCAGCAGCGTGCCGGATCTGACGCCAAGGCAGCCAGAACTCGCCGGATCAACCATAAACATCGTCATTGCCACGACAAGCGACGAACGCGTCGACTGGCGACAGCGCACTCGCGACCTCCCGTCGTCGATGGCGTGAAAGGTCCCAAAGTAGCAAGAACACAAGGGAATAAGCGTGAGATTCTGCACCGTCAGTCGAAAGGACGCCCCCTGGAACCCTCATCGCTGCGAAAAGCGAATACAACTGCCGGAGGTGGAGTATCCTCGCATGCTGCCGTCAATGTCAATCGCTCCTCGCGGTCACCCGAGAGTGGGCCGTCGGATGCTTGTCGCACGCACGCGACTCCCGCATGGGCTATACGGGTATTGCCTGCCCAGATCAAAGACAACAGCCGTTCGGAGTCCGAAAATGCCGACTCCTCAACCATCAAACGCCTGCGGAGACCCCCATGCATGCTTGCGGCCAGCCCACTCAGGAAGCCATCTACCCCTTTGATGCCCGCGGTGTCGCCAAACGCTTTCGCCATGCGGCGATTTTTGG
>JGI24216J29974_1008386_pt1 | contig 16943 bp, 7 predicted proteins | sample EnhBioin_Aerobic_2_FD_29974 | JGI IMG/M metagenome (IMG submission 29974) | reverse complement strand
CTCAGGGTTCGCCTGGCGAAGCCAGCAGCGCGACCGGGAAGCTGGCCAGGATGTCGCCGATGGCCAGCTGCGCGCCTGGCGAATGGCTTTCGCCGCTGAGCACGTTGTTCCAGCCCGCGGAGGCCAGCCCGTCGGGCAGTTCGAGCAGCGTATCGGCCCAGACCTCGTTGCCCAGTGGCAGCAGCTGCTTGTCGCCGAGCAGGCGCACCGACAGCAGCGGCACGACGACGACCATGGCGTGCTCGCCGTGACGGCGTGCGTAGGCACAGACGTGCGCGGCGTGCTCGCCGGTCACTTTCAGAGGCAGGTAGTCGCCCTGCTCGAAAACCTTCGGCCAGCGCGCGCGCAGTGCCAGACTCTGCCACAGCGTGTACAGCTTGATGCGTCCGTCGCTCATGTCGCTGACCAGCGGCTGCAGGCGTTCGCACCATTGCTCGGGCGGCGCGTCGACCAGCGCTTGCACCTCGGCCAGCAACTCGCCGCGCAGCACGAAGTCGACCGGGCGGCGGTTGTCCGGGTCGACCAGGTTGAACTGCCATAGCTCGCAGCCCTGGTAGATGTCCGGCACGCCCGGTGAGGTGACCTTGATCAGCGCCTGGGCCAGCGCGTTGATCAGGCCGTGGTGGGCGATGGTATGCACCATGGGCACGAAGTCGGCCAGGAAGAGGTTCTTCTCGCCAGGTGCCAGAAGCGCGTGCACGAAGTCGCTGACCGCCGCTTCGTAGTCGTCGTTGACCTGCACCCAGCTGCTGTGCTCCTTGCCCTCGCGCAAGGCCTTGGTCATGTAAGCGGCGATGCGCGTCCGGTAGTCGGCGAGTTCGTCGTCGTTCGGTGACAGCAGCGGCCAGGTGCCGATCAGCGTCTGGTAGAGCAGGTACTCGTCGTTGCGCGACGGGGCCTCGCCGCCGTCGACCAGGCGCTTGCGGCCTCGATTCAGGCGGCGCCAGCGTTTGAGCATCAGCTTCCAGGCGGCCGGAATCTCGGAGAGAACGTTGATCCTTGCGCGCGCGTCCTCGGAACGCTTGCTATCGTGCGTCGAGGTGGCAAGCATGTTGTGCGGCCAGCGGACGGCACGGGCACGTGTGGCGGCATGGAAGGCGGCCACCGATACCCCGAAGCGGCGCGGTTCGCCGCCGACGTCGTTGAGCGACGTCAGCCGATGGTAGCGGTAGAACGCCGTGTCCTCGACGCCCTTGGCCATCACCGGTGACGACACCTGCTGGAACTTCATGGCGAAGGCCTCCAGCGGCTCGCGGTACGAGGCGCTGCAGCCGCGGGCGAGATCGGTGGTCAGCACCCCCTCGATGAAATCGTAGATGCCGGTATCGAGCAGCGGGCTGCGCTTCTTGGCCACCGCCACGGCCCACGCGATGTGGCGGCGATCGTCGGCCGACAGCTCGCCATGGGCAACGTAGCTGCGATAGACGGGGAAACAGGCGACCACTTCGATGAGCGCCTCGCGCAGGCCATTGAGGGTGAAGTCGCAGGTGTCGCGGCTGGCGTTGGCGATACGCGCCAGGCGGTTGGCAAGGACGCTGAACTCGCTCGCCAGCGCGGTGTACATGATCAACTTCTTGGCGTCGTAGGCGAGTTCCTCGAAGTCGCTGTCGACGCCCGTGAAATCGCGGTAGATGCGCGTCATGCGCCGCTCGGAGGCGGTGTCGACGAAGAGATTGTTGACCAGGTTGGCGAAGCGATAGCCGGTGGCGCCGTGAATCGGCCAGTCGTCCGGCAGACGCTCGTGCTCGGCGAGGATCTTCTCGATGACCAGATAGATCGACAGCGGCCCTCCCGGCGCCGGCAGTCTGCCGCCAGCCGCCTGTTGCAGGTGGCGGAAATACTCACCGGGGTCGAACATTCCGTCCGGATGGTCGATGCGCAGTCCCTCGACCTTGCCCTGGGCGACCAGGTCGAGAATCAGATGATGGGTGGCATCGAACACCGCCGGGTCTTCCATGCGCAGCGCGGCGAGGTCGTTGATATCGAAGAAGCGTCGATAGTTGATCTCGTCGCAGGCGACGCGCCAGTAGGCGAGGCGGTATCCCTGCACCTGGATCAGCTCGTGCAGCAGGTCGAAGCTGGCCGGGTGCCCGGGGCGGCCGTTGAACTCGGCGAGGTTGTCGGCGATATGGTGGGCAATGTCGGCGTGCTCCGCGGTGAACGCCGCCAGGTGGCGTTTATGCACCTCCTTGTCGCGTTGCCGCTCGGCCATCTTCACTGGCTTGGAATTGCTCCGCGCCGGCAGGTGGCCAAACGCCGTGAGCAGGGTTTCCAGTTCGCCGTAGCGTTCGTGCCCCTCGCCGAGGGCTGCAGCCAGTCGCTCGCGGCGATGGCCGATGATGCGCGGGTAGCTCGCCGGGTCCACCGGCAGCCGGTGCTGGTAGTAGAAGATGCTGAACTCACCGCGCTCGGCGTCGTAGTCCAGGCGCAGTTCGCCGGCGTTGAGCACCTGCCCGTAGTGCGCGCCAAGCAGTGGCAGCAGCACCTTGCCCTTGAGGTCGCGGTTGAGAGGATCCCAGTCGATGTCGAAGAACGCCCCCCAGGCTGACGCCGGACCGTTCTCCAGGACGTCCAGCCACCAGGCATTGTCCGACCCCATGATCCCCATGTGGTTGGGGACCACGTCGATGACCTGCGACAGTCCGTTCTCCTTGAGCGCGGTGGCGAAGTCCTCGAATTCCTGTGGCGTACCGATTTCCGGGTTGAGCTCGGAATGGCCGACGATGTCGTAACCGTGGGTGCTGCCCGGGCGCGCCCGCAGGTACGGCGAGGCGTAGCAGTGGCTGACCCCCAGCGCCGCCAGGTAAGACGCCAGCGCGCCGGCCTGGGCAAAGGTGAAGTCGCGGTTGAACTGCATGCGGTAAGTCGCGCGCGGGATGACCGCCACCCGTGTCGGCGCCAGCATTTCGCTCGGCGGCACGACCGCGGTGCCACGCTCGTTGATCAGCACTTCACCAACGGCGTTGAAGCGACCGTCTTCCGGCCAGTCTTCAAGATGCAGCGGCAGCCGGCGCCGCCAGTTGGGATGCTGGTCATCGCGGCTGCCGGGAAGATTGGCCTGCTCGACGACGCCGAGAATATCCTCGGGCTGGACGACCAGCAGTTGCGCGGGCGTTCTCGCCAGAAAGGCGTGGATGGCGACCACCAGCGGCTGTGTGATCTCGGGGATCGAGAAGGGGTGCACGCTGGCCCCCTCGGGCAGCAGTTCGGCGTGCTTCAGCGCCATCAGGAAACGGGCGCGATCCTGGGCGCGGTCGACGACCATGTGGTCGAACTGCGCTTCCTCGGGGAAAAGCTGCAGCGCCGCGCGGGTGTCGATGTCGTGGCCCTTCCAGAAGCCCTGCAGGGTCGGTAGATCGTGTGTGCTGACGGCGACCAGTGCCTGACGCGGATACTCGGCCGGTGGCTTGAAGTTGCCGTCCGCGCTGCGTTCGAAAAGGAAGGGTCGGTAGGAGAGCACGCCAGCCGCCGCCAGGCGCGGCCTGAAGCCGTCCGGGACGGTGCCCAGGTCTTCACCGATGACCATGCAGCGATTGCGCTGGCTTTCCAGCGCGACGATGGCCAGCAAGTCCTCGAGCGCATAGCTGACGTAGGCGCCCTCGGTTGCCGGTTGGTCAACGGGAACCCAGAACAGTCGCGCCAGGCCCATGACATGGTCGATGCGCAGCGCGCCGCAGTGGCGCATGTTGGCGCGCAGCATGGCGATGAAGGGTGCGTAGGCGGCTTCACGCAGGCGGTGCGGCACCAGCGGCGGCAGCCCCCAGTTCTGGCCGACCGGGTTGAACTCGTCGGGTGGTGCGCCCACGTAAGCGGCGCCGGCAAAAGCGCCTTGCCATGCCCAGGCCTCCGAGCCGCCGGGATTGACGCCAACCGCCAGATCCTGATAGAGGCCGACGCCGACGCCGCGGCGCAAAGATTGCTGGCCGAGCGCGGTGAGCTGTTCGTCGGCGAGCCACTGCAGCCATGCCGAGTATTCGACGGCTTCGCTGTGCTCATCGGCGAAGGCGGCCACTGCCGGAGCCTGTGGGTCGCGGTATTCCTCGGGCCACGCGGGCCAGCCCCAGACGTCGGGGTTGTCACTCTGGAAGTGCGCTTGCAGGGCCTCGAATCGGGCGTGCAGTTCAAGCGTCTGCCCGCTTTCCGCGCGGAACAGGCGGAAAGCACGCGCCCGGGCGGAGTCGTTGGCCAGATGCTGGTCGCGGAAGTGGCGGTAAAGTGCGGCCAGGACCTCGCGCTTGGCGGCCGAGACCTCCTCGTAGTCGACTTCGTCGGCGACGCGCAGGCGGCGCAGCCGGCCCTGGAAACGCTCGGAGGCAACCAGGTTGCGCGCCGCCTCGCACTCGGCGAACTCGGGAACGGCTTCGACGTCGATGTACAGCACGTTGACGAAGCAGCGGCTGGACGGGCTGTAGGGGCTGATTCGCGTCGGGTCGTCCGGGAACAGCGCGTGCAGGGGATTGACGCCGATGACGCCGCCGCCGGCGTCCGCCGACAGATCGATCAGCGTGCGCAGGTCGCCAAAGTCACCGATGCCCCAGTTGCGCCGCGAGCGCAGGCCATAGAGCTGCACCGTCGGACCCCAGACACGGCCGTCGTGCTGCACGGCGTCGGGAAGGAAACAGCTTGGCGGCGCGACGACCAGGGTCGTCGCCACCTGTGCCAGGCCACCGCTGCCGGGTTGTTCCACTTCCAGGCGGTAGTAGCCGGCTTCGCTCGGCGGCGGAAGAAGAAGTTCGCCGCGCAGGAAATCAACCCCGTCAAGCCGCTGCTCGGCGAGTCTGGGCAGCTTGGCGGGTTCGAACTCGCCGCTGCTCGTGGCGCCGTTTTCTGCGCTCAGGATCCAGCGGTGCGGCTGGCTGGCACGGGCGACCGGCAGCGAGACCGCCAGCGTTGGCGTTTCGCCAAGCGTGATCACCTTGACCGGCGGCAGTGGCCGCCGCCATTCGTCGTCCTGCAAGCCCTGCAGCAGTGCCGCCGGGTCGCCATCCGCGGGGAAATGCATTGCTGCCAGCAGGGCGCGCAAGGTTTTCTCCGAGGTGGCGTGCGTCTTGCCCCAGACGTCGTCATAGCCGGCGCTGATGCCGCAGTGCGCGGCGAGTTGGGCCAGCGCGTCGCGGCCGTTCTCGTTGGCAGCGCTCATGGACGGTCTCCGAGGTGCAGATGCCAGGCCACCGACCACGCCGGCAGCTGGCCGCTGGCCAGCGCGTCGGCGTCGAGATTGGCGGTCGCGAAGAGCAGCTGTCCGCCCGGCGGGGTGACCGCGAGCGGCTCGTCGCCGAGATTGGCGAGCAGGGTCAGCAGACTGCGGTCGCCGAGGGTCCAGTTGATCGACAAGGTGCGTGGCGAGACGAGCTTCAGCTGCGGGTCACCGTTACCCATGCCGGCCAGGCGTGGCACGAGCCACTGGTGGCGTAGCGAGAGCAGCTGCCGGTGCAGTTCCAGGGTGGCACGGTGGGGCGCACGGTCGATCGCACTCCAGTCGAGAACGCCGGCTTCGAAGGTCGCCAGCGCGTTCGGATCGGGAATGCTGGCGCGCACCGCCGGATCGGCAAAACGGGCAAAGCGCCCGAACTCGCGGCGGCGGCCCTCGGTAACCAGGCGCGCCAGTTCGGGGCCGAAGTCGCAGAAGAACTGGAACGGCTGCGCGGTCGCAAACTCCTCGCCCATGAACAGCAGCGGCGGCTGTGGCGCGAGCAGCAGGACGCTGGTGACGGCCTCCATGGCCACCGGCGAAGCGAGGTGAGCGAGACGCTCGCCGAAGGCGCGGTTGCCGATCTGGTCGTGGTTCTGGAGAAAATTGATGAACGCCGCCGGCGGCAGGTGGGCACTCGCTTCACCGCGCAGTTCGCCGTGTGCGAAGGTCGAGGCTTCGCCCTGATAGGCGAAGCCTTCGCTCAGGCAGCGACCGAGAAGGCGCACCGGCTCGGCCGCGTAATCGGTGTAGTAGCCGTCGGTTTCGCCCGTGGCCACGACGTGAAAGCAGTGGTGGATGTCGTCGTTCCACTGTGCGGTGCCATGCACCAGGCGGCCGGACTCGTCGCGGGCGAGGTAGCGCGCCTGATTGCGCTCGTTTTCGAGCACCATGTGCACGTGCCGTGCGCGTCCCGGCACCGCCTTGAAGGCGGCGGCGAGTTCCTCGATGATGTCCGGCGAGCTGTCGTCGCAGATGGCGTGAATGGCGTCGAGGCGCAGGCCGTCGAGATGAAACTCCTCCAGCCAGTAGAGGACGTTGTGCACGAAGAAGTCGCGTACCGCACGGCTGCCCTCGCCGTCGAAGTTGATTGCCGCACCCCAGGGGGTTTCGTGGCGCGGGTTGAAGAAGTCCGGCGCGTAGGCGTGCAGATAGTTGCCTTCCGGACCGAAGTGGTTGTAAACCACGTCGAGCAGGACCATCAGGCCGCGTTCGTGCGCGGCGGCGATCAGGCGCTTGAAGTCTTCCGGGCGACCGTACGCGGCATCGGGTGCGAACGGCAGGACGCCGTCGTAGCCCCAGTTGCGCTGCCCCGGAAAATCGGAGACCGGCATGATTTCGAGCGCCGTGACGCCGAGTTCGACGAGATAGTCGAGGCGCTCTATGGCGCCGGCGAAGTCGCCGGCCTTGGTGAAGCTGCCGATGTGCAGCTCGTAGATCACGGCTTCCTCCCACGGCCGACCGCGCCATTCGACGTCGGGCCAGTCGAAGGCGGCGGGAGCGACAATCTCGGAGGCGCCATGCACGTCTTCCGGGTTGTAGCGCGAAGCCGGGTCGGGTACCAGCAGGCCGTCAGGCAGCTTGAACAGGTAGCGGTTGCCGGCTTGTGCTTCGGCGACGGCGAGTTCGAACCAGCCGCCCGCAACAGCGGTCATCGGCAGCTCTGTGGCGCCTTCGGCTTGTGCGAGTTGCAGGCTGACGGCGTCTACGCCGGGCGCCCAGAGGCGAAAGCGGACGCCGCCCTCGTCGAGCAGCTCGGCGCCGAAGGGCATGCTGTGCTGGCGCTTCATGATTGCTTCCTTTGCATCAGGAGAGCCAGCGAGCGGCTCTCGAGGGGATAGGTGTCGCCGCCCCGGAAGACGCCGTCGGGCTGCAGGCCATTGGCGACATGGGTATCCAGGACGCTCTGCCATTCGCAATCCTCGGGCACTGGCGGCAGGCGAAAGTCGATGTTTTCGTGATAGCTGTTGAAGAGCAGCACAAAGTTGTCGTCATGGACCGGGCGGCCGCGTCGGTCGCGCTCCAGCATCGCTTCGCCGCTGAGATAGACACCCAGGCATTGCGCATAGCTGTGCGCCCACTCGTGGTCGTTCATCTCGTTGCCGTCGGGTTTCAGCCAGTGGATGTCCTTGATCAGCGAACCCTCGGGGGCGCTGCCGTGGAAAAAGTTGCGGCGGCGGAAAACCGGATGTTCGCGGCGCAGGGCGATGACGCGTTGTACGAAGGCCAGGAAGTCGCGGTCGGCGTCCGATAGCTCCCAGTTGACCCAACTGGTTTCGTTGTCCTGGCAGTAGGCGTTGTTGTTGCCGCCCTGGGTACGCCCCATTTCGTCGCCGGCAAGCAGCATCGGCACACCCTGCGAGAAGAACAGCGTCGCCAGCATATTGCGCTTCTGGCGCGCGCGCAGGGCGTTGATCCCGGCGTCGTCGGTCGGGCCTTCGGCGCCGCAGTTCCAGGAGTTGTTGTTGTCGGTGCCGTCGCGGTTGTCCTCGCAGTTGGCGTCGTTGTGCTTGCCGTTGTAGCTGACCAGATCGTGCAGGGTGAAGCCGTCGTGAGCGGTGATGAAGTTCACGCTGGCGTAGGGCTTGCGACCGCTGTGCTGGTAGAAGTCGCTGGAGCCGGTCAGGCGGCTGGCGAAATCGCCGATCAGGCCGCTTTCGCCCTTCCAGTGCGCGCGCATGGTGTCGCGGTAGTGGTCGTTCCACTCGCCCCAGCCGGCCGGGAAGTTGCCCACCTGGTAACCGCCTTCGCCAAGGTCCCACGGTTCGGCGATCAGCTTGACCTGCGACAGCACCGGATCCTGCAGCAGGATGTCGAAGAAGGCGCCGAGCTTGTCGACGGCGTGCAGCTCACGGGCCAGTGCCGAAGCGAGGTCGAAACGAAAGCCGTCGACGTGCATTTCCAGTACCCAGTAGCGCAACGAGTCCATGATCAGCTGCAGCATGCGTGGCTGCTGCAGGTCGAGGGTGTTGCCGCAGCCGGTGTAGTCCATGTAGTAGCGCTTGTTGTCGCCGACCAGTCGGTAGTAAGAGGCGTTGTCGACGCCGCGGAACGAGAGCGTCGGGCCGAGCTGGTTGCCTTCGGCGGTGTGGTTGTAGACGACGTCGAGAATGACTTCCATGCCGTGCGAGTGAAAGGTCTTGACCATCGTCTTGAACTCGCTGACCACGCCACTGGAACTGTAGCGGTGGTCGGGCGCGAAAAAGCCGATCGAGTTGTAGCCCCAGTAGTTGGTGAGGCCGCGTTCGATCAGGTGGCGGTCGTTGATGAACGCGTGCACCGGCATCAACTCGATCGAAGTGACGCCGAGACGCTTGAGGTGGTCGATGACCGGTGCCGTGGCCAGGCCGGCGTAGGTGCCGCGCAAGGCCGGTGGCACGTCCGGGTGCTTCATGGTGAAGCCGCGCACGTGCGTTTCGTAGATCACCATGTCCGCCCAGGGAATGTTCGGTGCCTTGTCGTCGCCCCAGGTGAAGGCCGGGTCGATGACCCGGCACTTGGGCATGCCGGCGTGGTTGTCACGGCGGTCGAAGGACAGGTCCTCGTTGCGGTGACCGATCTTGTAGCCGAAATGGGCGTCGCTCCAGCGCACCTGGCCGACGATATCCTTGGCGTAGGGTTCGATGAGCAGCTTGTTGCCGTTGAAGCGGTGGCCGTTGGCGGGGTCGTAGGGGCCGTGGACGCGGTAGCCGTAGAGCAGGCCGGGGCGCGCCTCGGGCAGGTAGCAGTGCCAGACCAGATTGGTCTGCTCACGCAATTCGATGCGCTGCACTTCGCGCCGTCCGTTGGGGTCGAAAAGGCATAGTTCGACACGTTCGGCGTGTTCCGAAAAGAGGGCGAAGTTGACGCCCTCGCCGTCCCAGGTAGCACCGCGTGGAGTGGGAGCGCCAGGCCAGACGGCCGTGAGGGGAAGGTTCATGGGTAGCTCTCCTAAATCTGGTAACGGGTCACGTCGGGGACATCGTGGCCTTTGGCGAGGACGACCACGCCGCCTTCGCTGACGGTATAGCGGGCGCGGTCGGCGGCGGCGTCGAAGCCGATGCGCGAGTTGGGCTCGATGACGTTGTAGCGGTCGACGATCACTCGTTTCAGGCGCGAGCCGCGGCGGATGACGGTGTAGTCCATGATCAGGCAGTCGTCGATTTCGACGTCTTCTTCGACGACGACTTCGCGACGCAGCATCGAGTTGCGGATGCGCGCGTCCTTGACCAGCGAGCCGGCGGCGATGGTGCTGTCCTTGATGTCGCCGGAGAGGATGCGCGGCGACGGGCCCTGGTAAGCGCTCGAGTTTATGAACCACTGCGGGTTGAAAAGGTTGAAACGCGGTTGCGCGCCGAGGACGTCGTAGTGCGCGGCGTAGTAGGCGTCGATATTGCCGACGTCGCGCCAGTACGACTGCTCCTCGTAATCGGCGACGCCGGGGACGTGGTTGTCGGCGAAGTTGTAGGCCAGGACCTGATGCGTCTTGATCAGCCGCGGCAGGATGTGGTGGCCGAAATCGTGTTCGCCGAGTTCGTTGGCCTCGCGCAACGCCTTGAGCAGGACTTCGGTGTTGAACAGGTAGTTGCCCATCGAGCCGTAGGCGCGCGTCGGGTCGCTGAGCATTGCCGGTGGATTGGCCGGTTTTTCAAGGAAGCCGCGGATGCGCTGTCGCTTGTCGGCGTCGATGATGCCGAAGGATGAGGCTTCGGCCAGCGGCACCGGAATCGCGGCCACCGAAACGTGCGCAGAATTGCGCCGGTGAAAGTCGATCATCTGGCGCACGTCCATGCGGTAGATGTGATCGGCGCCGAACACGGCGACCAGGTCCGGCGAGTGGCGCTCGATCAGGTTGATGTTCTGGAAGACGGCGTCGGAGGTGCCCTGGAACCACTCCGGACCCTCGCGCATCTGCGGGGGCACGACGGTGACGAACTGGCCGGTGTAGGCGTTCGAATTGCCCCAGGCCTTGGCGACGTGCTCGATCAGCGACTGTGACTTGTACTGAACCATCATGTAGATGCCACGAATCTCGGAGTTCACCATGTTGCTGAGCACGAAGTCGGCAATCCGGTAGCGGCCGCCAAAGGGCACCGCCGGCTTGGAACGTTCTGCAGTCAGAGGGTGCAGCCGGGAACCCTGGCCGCCGGCCAGGACCATCGCGAGTACTTTCATGGTGTTTCTCCTTTACGGGTAGCAATTAGCTCGGTTCTTGCTCTTCGAGGTTCCTGAGCAGGCTGAAGAGGGGGACGGCAACCCAGTCGGGCCGGTTACCCATCTCGTAGCGCAACTCGTAGAGCGCCTTCTCGATGACGAAGAACTCGATCAGTCGTTCCGCAGCGCCCGCTTCCTCGGGCCACGCCGGGCAACCCTTGACGGCGTCGCGATAGCCGCTCATGAAGGCGTCTCTGACCTGCTCTTCCCAGCTCTCGACCAGCGGTCCGGCACGATGGCGGTCGACCGGGTCTTCGTTGGTCAGGCGGTTGGTGGCCACCGCCGCCGCGTAGCTGAACGAGCGCAGCATGCCGGCGACGTCGCGTAGGGGCGAATGCTTCTGGCGACGCTCGTCCATCGAACGTGCGGGTTCGCCCTCGAAGTCGATGATCACGAAATCATTGTCGACGCGCAGCACCTGGCCGAGGTGATAGTCGCCGTGATAGCGCATCTTGGCGGCCGAAATGCCGGCCAGTGCCTGCGGCGAAATGCGGTCCAGGAGCACCGGCCGCAACGCGGACAGGCGGTCGCAGCCGTCGCGCACCTCGTCGGAGAAGTCCTCTCTGCGCCGTTCGAGTTCGTCGAGCGTGCTCACTGCTTCGGCCTTCAAGGCGTTTGACCAGCTGCTCATGTCCTGCTCGCTGATTGGCTCGCGTTCGAAGGCCGCGTCGCCGGTCGAACGACCGAAAGCCTGGTGCAACTCGCCGGTACGGCGGCCGAGCACCTCGATCAGGGCCAGGAAGAAGGCGTGCGGGTTGCCGTCCAGCTCGTCGGTCGTCAGCGCGACTTCGGAGAGGTAGCGTTCAAGATAGTCGAGCGTGAAGTTCCAGCTGTCACCCTGGTTCTTGGTGTAGCCCTGCAGGAGTGCCAGCGTCATCGTCTGGCCGTCGGCGCGGCGGATTTCGACCGAGCCGGCGACCGGAGCAATGTGCTCGTAGGGCGAGGTGTCGGTCAGGAAGCGGCCGACTTCGACTTCCGGATTGGTTCCCGTTTGCAGGCGACGATAGCCTTTGAGGAACAACTTGTCGCCAAAGTACACCGCGGTATTGCTCTGTTCCAGCGAGGGGTGGCGTACCGGCGCGTCGAGGCCGGCGGCCAGCTTGGCGAACGCCGGCGAGGCGTGAAACTCGAGACGACCGCGGGCAAAGGGGATGGCCGTGTTCCTGCCGATACCCTCGGCCAGGTCGCGGCAGAAGTCGTCGGCGCCGAAGGCGCCGTAAAGCAGGCCGGTGCGGTCTTGCTGGCGCACTCTGGCGAGCGCCCACGAGCCGAGCAGGGCGCGCTGTTCTTCGCTGGTCTGGTCGTCCCAGCAGATGGCCAGCGGCAGGAAGTAGACCTGCGGTTCGATACCGGCGCAGTGCACCTCGATGATGGTCAACAGCCAGCTGCCCTTGTCGGTATCCCACGGCGCCTGCTCGACGATATTGATGCTCTCGATGGCGTGTCCCTTGCCGGCAAACCAGCGCTTGGTCACCAGGTAGGGTGCCAGCACCTTGTGCTGCAGCTGGTTGCGGGTGGTTGCGGCGATCGCCCGGCGCACGGTGGTGGCCGTGGTCTTGCCGCCCGAGAAGGTCAGCCAGCCCTCGGTGAGCACCAGCACCGGCAGTTCCGCGCGCGGCAGACGTTCTTCGTGCCAGTACGGCACTTCGGCGTCGGTGGTCAGGCGGAAGCAGTACGTGCCGTGGCCGGCCAGGGTCAGCAGGTAGGGCAGGTCGCCGATCGGCGGGAACGCCGAGCGGCCGAGCAGCTCGACCGGTACGCGGCCCTTGAAGGGCGCCAGGTCGAGTTCGACCGGTTGCGCGTTGCGCGACAGATTGACGACGCAGAGCAGCGTTTCGTCCTCGTACTCGCGCACGTAGGCGAGGATCTTGCGGTTCCCCGGTTCGAGGAAGGCGATGCTGCCGCGGCCGAAAGCCTTGTAGTTCTTGCGTACCGCGATCAGGCGCTTGGTCCAGTGCAGCAGCGACGACGGATTGCGCGCCTGCGCTTCGACGTTGATCGCCTCGTAACCGTAGATCGGGTCCATGTTCGGCGGCAGGTAGAGTCGCTGCGGGTCGGCCCGCGAGAAGCCGGCGTTGCGGTCCGGGCTCCACTGCATCGGCGTGCGCACGCCGTTGCGGTCGCCGAGATAGATGTTGTCGCCCATGCCGATCTCGTCGCCGTAGTAGAGGACCGGCGATCCTGGCAGGGTGAGGATGAGGAATTTCACCAACTCGATCTTGTGGCGGTTGTTGTCCATCAACGGTGCCAGGCGGCGGCGAATGCCGACGTTGACGCGCATCCGCGGGTCGGACGCATAGGCCTTGTACATGAAGGCGCGTTCGCTCTCGGTGACCATTTCCAGCGTCAGTTCGTCGTGGTTGCGCAGGAAGATCGCCCACTGGCAGTTGGCGGGGATTTCCGGCGTCTGGTTCATGATCTCGATGATCGGATGGCGTTCTTCCTGGGCGACGGCCATGAAGATGCGCGGCATCACCGGGAAGTTGTAGGCCATGTGACACTCGTCACCGTCGCCAAAGTACTCCCGCACGTCTTCCGGCCACATGTTGGCTTCGGCGAGCAGCATGCGGTTCTGGTAGCGGGAGTCGATGACCGCGCGAATTTGCTTGATGACTTCGTGCGTTTCGGGGACGTTTTCGTTGTTCGTCCCTTCGCGGACGCAGAGGTAGGGGATGGCGTCCAGGCGCAGGCCGTCGACGCCCATATCCAGCCAGAAGCGCATGATCCGGATGACCGCCTTGACGACGTCCGGATTGTTGTGATTGAGGTCCGGCTGGTGCGAGAAGAAGCGGTGCCAGTAGTAGGCCTTGGCGACGTCGTCCCAGGCCCAGTTCGACTTCTCGGTGTCGGTAAAGATGATGCGCGTTTCCGGAAACTTCTTGTCGGTATCCGACCAGACGTAGAAATCGCGTTTCTTCGACCCCGCCGGGGCTCGCCTTGCCGCCTGGAACCAGGGGTGCTGGTCGGAGGTGTGGTTGATGACCAGCTCGGTGATCACGCGCAGCCCGCGCCGGTGTGCTTCGCGGATGAAGACGCGCGCGTCGTTGCGGTTGCCGTAGTCGGGGCTGACGTTGTGATAATCGGAAATGTCGTAGCCGTCGTCGCGCATCGGCGAAGGGTAGAAGGGCAGCAGCCAGAGCGTGTTGACGCCCAGATCCTGGATGTAGTCGAGCTTCTCGGTCAGGCCCTTGAAGTCACCGATGCCGTCGTCGCCGCTATCCTTGAAGGCCTTGACGTGCAATTCGTAAATGATCGCGTCCTTGTACCACAGGGGGTCGTTTTCCCAGGTCAGCTCAACCGCCGCGGCGGCTTTTTCTATCGACTCGTTGGCCATTTGCATCATTTCCTCCACTCAAGGGAAGTCGTCAAAGTTGCGTATCTCGTGGTCACGAGAAAGCAGTTGTCAGCAGGCGTAGCGACCGCCTGGCAAGGCGCGCCGGCGGCAAGCCGGCACGGCCAGGGGCTGTTCTATCCGGCCGGCCCGACCGCTTTCTTGCAGGGCCAGGCGGGCGATGGTGAGCACGGCGTCGGCGTTGGTCACCATGAAGAGGCAAAGCATGACGGGATTGTCGAGCGCATGCAAGGGCGGAGCGCGACCGCGGTGCTGGCCGGGCTGCCTCCTCCCTCTTGCGCGCCGAGCGTGCCATCGCTCAGGAGCTGGCCCGGTTTTCGGCGACCGGCTTGAAAACCATCACGGACAGCGGCGGCACGGTCAGCGACAGCGAATGCCCATGGCCGTGTGCGGCCTGGGGCAAGGCTTCCGCCTGGCCAAGATTACCCATGCCGCTGCCGCCGTAGAGCGTTGCGTCGCTGTTCAATACTTCCTGCCACTGCCCGCCGCGCGGTGCGCCGACAACGTAGTCATGGCGCGGTACCGGCGTGAAATTGCAGACCACCAGCACGGTGTCGTCGCGGTGCTTGCCGTAGCGGAGAAAGCTGATGACGCTTTCCTCCCAGTTCTGGGCATCGATCCAGGCGAAGCCGTCGCCGCTGAAGTCCCTTTCGTGCAGCGCCTTTTCCTGGCGATAGACACGATTGAGGTCCTTCACCCAGGACTGCACGCCATGGTGCGACGGGTATTGCAGGACGTGCCATTCGAGGCTTTCGTCGTGCTGCCACTCGCGTCGCTGGCCGAGTTCGCCGCCCATGAACAGGAGCTTCTTGCCGGGATGCGCCCACATCAGGCCGTAGAGCAGGCGCAGGTTGGCGAACTGCTGCCACTCGTCGCCCGGCATCTTGCCGATCAGCGAGCCCTTGCCGTGCACCACCTCGTCGTGCGACAGCGGCAGGACGAAGTTTTCGGTGAATGCGTACCAGATCGTGAACGTCAGCTTGTCGTGCTGGTACTTGCGGAAGAGCGGCTGCTGCTGGAAATACTTCAGCGTGTCGTTCATCCAGCCCATGTTCCACTTCATGCCGAAACCCAGGCCGCCCATATAGGTCGGGCGCGAAACCATCGGCCAGGCGGTGGACTCCTCGGCCATCGTCTGCACGTCCGGATGGTCGCGATAGACCGCTTCGTTGAGGCTGCGCAGGAAGCTCATCGATTCGAGGTTCTCGCGGCCGCCGTGTTCATTGGGGATCCACTCGCCGTCCGCACGCCCGTAGTCGAGGTAGAGCATCGAGGCCACGGCGTCGACGCGCAGGCCGTCCACGTGGTACTTGTCGAGCCAGAACAGCGCACTGGACATCAGGAAGCCGCGCACTTCGTTGCGCCCGAGGTTGAAGATCGAGCTTTTCCAGTCGGGGTGGAAACCCTGCCGCGGGTCCTCGTGTTCGTAGAGGCAGGTGCCGTCGAAGTTGGCCAGGCCATGACCGTCGGCGGGAAAGTGCGAGGGTACCCAGTCGAGGATGACGCCGATCCCGGCCTGGTGCAGGGTGTCAATGAGGAACATGAAATCCTCGGGCGTTCCGTAGCGTGCCGTGGGCGCGAAATAGCCCGTCGTTTGGTAGCCCCACGAGCCATAGAAAGGGTGCTCCATCACCGGCATCAGTTCGACGTGCGTGAAGCCCATCTCGGTCACGTAGGCGGCCAGCTGGTGAGCCATTTCGCGGTAGCTCAGCGAGCGGTTGCCGTCCTCGGGAACGCGCCGCCACGAACCGAGATGCACTTCGTAGATCGACAGCGGCGCGTCGAGGGCATTGATCGCCCGGCGCTTGGCCATCCACTCGTCGTCGCTCCAGCTGTAGTCGAGCGTGCACAGGCGCGAAGCACTGCGCGGCGGCTCTTCGGACTGGCGGGCAAAGGGGTCGGCTTTCTCCTGCGTCCCCATGCGGCTGGTGATCTGGAATTTGTAGCTGTCGCCCAGCGTCGGTCCGGCGATGAAGCCCTCCCAGATGCCCGAGTGGTCGCCGCGACGATGCAGCAGGTGACTGTCGGCCTGGAAGTCGTTGAAGTCGCCGACCACCGCCACTTTTTCGGCGTTGGGCGCCCAGACGCTGAACTGGAAACCGGCCTTGCCGGCCTTTTCGGTGGCGTGCGCGCCGAAACGGTCGTAGAGCCGGGTGTGGCTGCCTTCGCGAAAGAGATAGATATCGTGTTCGCTGAGCAGGCTGTGGGCGACGACGGCATTCTTGATTTTCATTGCGTACCTCCGGGGTGCTGCGTGGCGCCCTCCATCGACAGACGCAAGGCCGGGCTTGAGCCGTCCTTGGCCTGGCCGGGATAGACGGTGAGATGCGGGAAAGGAATCTCGATGCCAGCGGCATCGAAAGCGTACTTCAGGCGGCGCAGGAATTCGCGGCGAACGGTCCACTGTTCGATGGCCACAACTTTGAAGCGGCAACGCAGAATCACCGCCGAATCGCCCCAGGAGTCGACGCCGACGATCTCGACGTCGTCGAGGATCCTGGCCGCGAAAGCGGCATCGGCGCGCAACTCGGCACCGACCGTACGCATCACTTCGAGCGCCTGATCGACGCTCTCGCGGTAGGCCACGCCGACATCGACGACCGCCTGCGCAAAACCGCGGGTCATGTTGGTGACGGCGGTGATGCTGCCGTTGGGGACGTAATGAACGTGGCCATCGTAGTTGCGCATGCGCACGTAGCGCAAGGTGATTTCTTCGACCATGCCACTCTTGCCTCCCGCTTCGACGACGTCGCCGAGGCGGATCTGGTTTTCCAGCAGCAGGAAGAAACCGGAGAAGTAGTCCTTGACCAGACTCTGCGCACCAAAGCCGACGGCGAGGCCGACGACACCGGCAGCGCCGAGGATCGGGGCCACGGAAATGCCCAGCTCGGCGAGCACCAGGATGCCGGCGACCAGCGAGATGATCACCGACGCCGCGTAGCGGAAGACGCGGCCCAGCGTCGCTGCCCGCTGCACCTCTTCGCCATCGTGCATGCTGCTGCTGATGTAGATGCGGAAAGTACGGATCAGCTTGTGCGAGAAGGCCATCGCCAGCCAGGCGAGCACCAGGATGACGCCGATGCGCAAGGCCGATGCCATCGCCGGCGAGAGCTGGTAACCGAGGGAAAGAATTTGATCGAGTATGGCTTTGTCCATGTATATTCAGGTTGGTGAAAGGTTGGCGAAAGATTCGAGAAATTTCGCTTG
>JGI24216J29974_1002067_pt1 | contig 17403 bp, 12 predicted proteins | sample EnhBioin_Aerobic_2_FD_29974 | JGI IMG/M metagenome (IMG submission 29974) | reverse complement strand
GAACTGCACCTCGGCCGCTGCGTAGCGCATGTCGCAGCAAGTCACCAAATCGATCGCGCCACCGATGCAGGCACCCTGAATCGCCGCCAGTACCGGCTTGCGGCAACGCTCCACCGTCGACAGGCAATCCTGGAGATCGAGGATCAGCCGGCGAAGTGCCTCGCGGCTGCGTGCCGGGTCACGATGCGCGACCGCCTGGCCGACTCCCGCCAGCATCGCCAGATCGATACCGGCACAGAAGTTCCGCCCGGCGCCGCTGAGAATCGCGACGCGCACCTCGGCTGTCGCGTCCGCCCAGTTGAACGCCGTGCGCAGCTCCTGCCACATCGCTTCGTTCATCGCGTTCGAACGCTCGGGACGATTCAGCCGGATCTCGGCGATACCTTCCGCGAGTTCGATGGCGATAGTCGTCAAGGGGGGAATGGCGATACTCACGTGTTTCTCCTGTAGAGATTCGTTTCTGGCAAGCCCGGCGCGGCCGGCCGAGCTGGCGCCTGCGGCGCCGACGGAATGCGCAAGTGTAGTGGAATTGCCGGCTACTGCGCCGGTCGGCCCGTGGCGCGAGCGGCCGGTCGCTGCTCCCGAGTTCTGCCACCGAGCCAGTCGAGCGCTTCCTTCCCGGACTCTCGCGCGTAAGCCGTCCCGCCCGATCAGAAGCTGAACACGCCGTCACGCGAGTGGCCGATCTGGCGGCATGCGCATCGACATCAACCGATGGCGAAATGCGCACAAACCACCCAGGGAGCAATCGCAAGCGCACCACCGTCGCCCTCGATGACGTGTTGCTCGGCAAGGCGCAGGCGCTGCCGGCATTGGCGAAACGTCCGCCTTGGTCAAGGAAGCACCGACAGCCCTTGTGGAGCGTGAAAGCGCCCGTCGCCTGGCGCTGCTCGGCGCTCGCGAACCCGCGCTGTCCGATGTTCCGCGGCGGAGAATGGAACCAGCGTGATCCTCGTCCACACCTCGCTCTGGGTCGATCACCGGCGGTGATCGATCGTTCCCGTCGGCTACCTGCGCTCGCTCAGCTTCCCTGCCGCCTGTGGGTTCGCGTGCTTCGCCCTCGTTGCCTGGCATGAGCTGCCGTACCCCACGCCGCCGCGCGCGGACACCCAGGAACACCAAGCAGCGAGGAGAGCGTGTGGTCTACCCGTGCCGTCTCGCCATGGGATGGGTGCAAGAGGTAAAGAGGCCAGGAAGCAGGAGGTCAGAGCGTCCTGGCGAGGCGGAAACCCAGGCTGCCGTACCGGAACCCGGGCCCGATCCTGTTGCGGAAGGCCGCGCGCGCGTCCTCCGGTGAGTCGCTCCAGGAGCCGCCGCGCACCACCCGCCGGCCACAGTCGCCCTTCAGCCACGGTGACCCGTCGGCTGGCGCGCCCGAATAGCTTTCGTTCCAGCAATCCTGCGTCCATTCCCAGGCGTTGCCGATCATGTCGTACAGCCCGAAGCCGTTGGCCGCAAAGCTGCCGACCGGCCCGGTTCCCTTGCCGCTCCAGTCGCTTCCGGCAGCGGAAAAGTTGCCGCGTCCGAAGCCTGGTTCATCACCCCAGGGGTAGGCCGTCGTCGTCCCGGCGCGCGCCGCATATTCCCATTCGGCCTCGCTGGGCAGCCGATAAGGCTTGCCAGTGCTTTCGCCCAGCCACTTGACGTAGGCCAGCGCGTCGTTCCAGCTCACCCCGACCACCGGATGACGATCATCCTGCACGTAGCCCGGATCGCGCCAGCTCCTGCCGCTTGATTGACCCCATTGCCCCTTGGCAGCATCCCACGCCCGGATTCCTTCGTCGGGATTACGCTCGGCTTCGCTCCGGTAGCCGCTGGCCTGCACGAAGCGCTTGAAGTCGCCGACCGTCACCGCATATCGCCCAAGCGCAAAGGCCTTGCCGATACTCACCTTGTGCTGCGGCCCTTCGTCGGCGCTGCGGCCTGCCTCAGATTCCGGTGAGCCCATGACGAACTTGCCGGCCGGAATGACGATCATCTCGGGAAGCTCGTCGTCGTCTCTGAACACCCTGCCGGGCAGCCACTCGCTGGGTCGGACGACAAGCGGCTCCGGATCGGGCTTCGGCCCGGCGCCGCCCAGACCGCTTTTCTTCAGCGCCTTGACCAGCTCGCCGACGTCGTAATCCCAGCGCTTGTCGGTGATCTCGTGGGCGACGCGGCGAGCGAGCGGGCGCAGCGTTTCGGGTAGTTGTGCCGCCTTCGGCATCGTCGCCGTCCCGACGAGCAGCGGAACGACGCGCAGGCCTCGGCGTTTCAGGCTCTCCTCGACTTCCAGCCGGACCCAGTCGTCGGGGTCGTCGAGCCGGCGTTGGCCGTGCTCGTCGCGGGCATCGAGCCAATGCGGGCCGATCATCACGATCACCACGCTGTACGACTCGAGCGCTTGGCGAATCACCTCCAGAGCGTCCTCACCGATCCCGAGTGACGTGATGTCGTGGAAGACGTCGCCGTCCGGGAATTCGCGCCGCAGATCGGGCACCAGCCTGCCGGCCCAGCCGGCTGCATCCTCGCGACGATAACTGATGAAGATCCCCGCCAAGTGCCCTCCCCCGCCTCTCCCACACGCCAGTCCGCCGGCGCACCCGATGACCATCGTCGAGGGCGACATTATGACATCATCAGCGCCGGCCGCGCCAATGCCGGCAGGAGCCTTCGGGAGCCTTACGGTGAAACGCGCCGCAGCAGGAGTGGACACCGCGCCCGTCGCCCACAGGCCAGGACGGGCGCGGCTCCGGGGTCCGCGGCAAGCGGACCCATGCTCATCATGACGGGGCCTGGACGCTCTCACGCATACCCGGGGCAGCCTTGGCCGCCCCGGCTCCGGCCCGGAAGCGTACTGGCGAGGCGGAAACCCAGGTTGTTGTTCCGGTTTCCGGGCTCGTTCCTGTTGCGGTAGGCCGCGCGCGCGTTCTCCGGTGTGTTGTTCCAGGAGCCGCCGCGCACCACCCGCCGGCCACATGGGGCCCCGTCGGGCTTCTATGGCTTCTGGTACAGTGGATCGAACCAGCCACCACGGAAGATTGCTCGGCGCAGCCGCCAGGTATCGGCATGCGCCGCGTGGGCTACCCAGGAGCCCACGCGTTGTTCGACTTCCTCCCGCGTCACCGTCCCGGCGCGCCACCGGTCACGCAGGCTGCGCAGGCGGTTACGGAAGCGACGGACATTCTCCTCCGGGAGAGCCCGCCGGTTACCGCTCATGACCACCAGTCCGAGAAAGGCAGACGGCTCGCCGCTCGGCCGAATGACCGTCTTGCGCGGATGCAGGACCAGCCGACGACCTTCAAGATAGCGGCCAAGCGTGCAGCGCCAGTCGTCGAGCACCTGACGATCGTCGTCGAACAGCGCGAAATCGTCAACGTAGCGCAGGTAGGGCGCCCGCAACACTTCTTTCACGTAGTGATCGAGGCCGTCGAGATAAATGTTGGCAAAGAGCTGGCTGGTCAGGTTGCCGATCGGCAGCCCGCGCCGCCGCGCCAGGCTTGTGCCGCTTGCCGCGCACGGCGCGCAAGGCGGCCTCGCGCAGCGCGCGGAAGCTGGCGATTTCGCCGAACAGGTCGTCAAGCCTGCGCGGCACGGTTGGCCTTGATCCCGCCGCCAACCAGGCGGCCGATCTCGTCGAGGCTGCGCGCCGCGTACTCGTAGCGGCGCAGGTCGAGGTAATGCAGTTCGGCGCAGACGCGAAACAGGAAGCCCAGTTTTTCGAGGCCGAGGTTGGCATCGCTCAAGGCACGCTCGCGCGCCTTGCTGTACGTCGCCTCGATCAAACGCTCGAAGACGTCGAGCTCCGCCGCGTGAATACGATCGCCGAGCAGGAACTTCTGCCCGCGCGGCAATTTTTCGAGCGTCGGAATCAGCCAGACGATGAAGCGGAACATCGCCTCGAGTGCTGGACCGGATCGCCGCGCGGGATCGCCGCGCGGCATCGCCGGGTCGGCGCGGCTCGTCACATTGCGGAGTAGGCGTCATCGGCTGCAAGCAAGAGGTGAAGAGTCAAAGACGCAGGAGGTCAGAGCGTCCTGGCGAGGCGGAAACCCAAGTTGTCGAACCGGACCCCGGGCTCGTACCCAAGGCTGTAGGCCGCCCGCGCGAGCCCCGGAAAACCGCCCCAGGAGCCGCCACGCACCACCCGCCGGCCACAGTCGCCCTTGAGCCAAGGCGACCCGTCAGTTGGCGCGCCCAAGTAGCCGTCGTTCCAGCAATCCTCCGTCCATTCCAGGGCGTTTCCAATCATGTCGTAGAGCCCGAAGCCGTTGGGTGCAAAGCTGCCGACCGGCGCCGTCTGCTTGCCGCTCCACTGGCTGCCCGAACCGGAGAAGTTGGCGCGGCCCTTACCGGGTTCTTTCCCCCACGGGTAGGCACTCGTCGTCCCGGCGCGCGCCGCGTATTCCCACTCGGTTTCGGACAGCATACGGTAGCCCTTGCCAGTCTTGTTGGCCAGCCACGCGACGTAGGTCTGCGCATCTTCCCAACTGACGTTAACGACTGGCCGCCTTCTGCGTCCCCAGCCCTGGTCGTCGGGCCTGTGCCGGCAGCCGCGTGCCGCCACACAGGCATCCCACTCGGCGAAGCTGACCTCGTATTTCCCGACCGCAAAAGGCTGTGCCATCGTCACCTTGTGCTGCGGCCCCTCGCCATTGCTTCGTCCCGATTCGCCCTTGGGCGAACCCATCACGAATCGGCCCGCAGGAATGACCACCATCTCCGGGCAGTCGCTGCAGTCGCGGAAGACTTCGCCGGGTTTCATTACCGAACTGGTCGCCCGCGGCGTCTCCGCCTCGGACCGAGACTTCGCCTGGGGCTTTGGTTCAGACCCGACCGCAGGCTTTGACGAAGCTGTCGTTTTTGGCTCGGGCTTGGTCACCGGCTTCAACTCGTCGGGCAGGACCGCCCATGCCGCTCCAGCGACACCAAGCGACAGCGCAGCCGAAACAGCCACGCCAATCAGGCAGCGCCAGTCGGCGCGAGTCCTGCGGCGGCGATCGTTGCACTGCGGGGCCACCCTTCTCCCGACGGCGGCCCAGTGAAGCGTCGTCAGCGACTTTGCGACACTCACGATCGCCTCGACGGGTTTTGTACTCTTCATCATCTCCGTTCGCCCTCCAGCCTCGACCGCCGTCAATCGCAACGCTTCAGCATCTCGCTGCGGCCATCGGCGATGCTCCGTATCGTCAGCCCCTTCGCCGTCGGCGCGTACCCGGACAGTCTCCCCTGATACTTGCCGGCGCTGACGACCATGCTCACCACCTCGCGCGGGTCGGCGTTGAGCACCCGCTCCTCGAAATCGCCAAACGGCGGCCAGGCGATCTGCAGGCTGCGCCCACTGACCACGAACTGCGCGGCTTTCGCGCAGTCGTCGAGCGCCCACTTGCCGGCGAGGCGCTGTACCGACTGGTCGCGTTGGGAGACGACCTCCGCGCGCAGTGCTGCCGGCCTGGCCTGGAGCGTCGTCAGCCTAGCGATCACCGCCGAGTATTGCGCCCTGGCCTGCGGCAAGTCGCCGGCTTTCGCCGCCGCATTGGCCGCGCCAAGCCTGGCCGTGAGCGCCGCAACGCCCTGCGGACCTTCGCTCTCCTTGCGGTACAGGGCCGCAAGCTCCTGCTCCACTGCCGCCCGCTCCTGCGCCTCGAACAAGGCTACCTGCTGTGCTCGCCTGTCGTCGTCGCTGGGCGCGGCCTTGAGCTGCTTCTGTATCCGATCCCGTTCCCCGGCGGCTTTCTGCGCCGCCTCGTCGACTTCCCGGCGCTGCCGATCGACAAGCTGCAGCAACGCGTTCGCCTTGTCGGCAAGTGGATCAGACTGCAGCCGCATCGCCTCCTCGGCTGGCTGGGTCGCCGGCGGCACGGGCCGGTCGTGGTGGAAGAACCGCCAGTAACCGAGAGCCGCCAACGCCGCCAAGGCGACTCCCAACCACGCCAAGCGCTTCAACGACCGGTCGAGCCCCGGCACGTCCCGCAAACACCTGACCAGCTTCTCGACATCCTCGGGCCAGTGGCGCACGGTCAGCGGAAACGCCTGCCTCCGCGTCAGGGGCTCGAGGTCGGCCGGCACGTCCCTGGCGAGGGGCATTTCGGCGCCGTCTACGAGCACCGGAAAAACACGCACACCCGGACGCCGCAGGCTCTCGGCGACCTCGTACCTTACCCAGTCGCCATCGGCGTCGATACGCCGGCCGCCGTCGGCGTTGACGACGCTGAGCCATCGCGGTCCGATGACCACGAGGACCGCGGCACAGGTATCGAGCCCGCGCTGCACGGTGTCCACAACATCGGCGCCGGGATCGATGCTGGCGAAGTCCTGGAAAACCTGCTTGCGGCCGAAGCGCGGACGAAGGTCGGCGGCCAGCCGACTTGCCGCCTGCTCGCTATCCTGGCGACGGTAGCTGATGAAAAGGCGTGAGGCGTGCTTTGACGCGTTTTGGGTACTCGTCACCCTGCGATCCCCCCGTCGGCAACATGGTGTGCGCCGGATTATGCCATGGCGGCGGCCCATCCCGACCTCAGGCGCTGGGACAAGGCGCGGTCAAGCCTGTGCGGGCCGGCGCGTGGAGTCAAGGTCGTTGCCGCAGCACGCTTGACCCAGACGATGCGCGTGCCTAAAAGCCGGTGATCAGCACGTCGAGAGCGGCGATAACCTCGTCGCGACCTTGTGCGAGATCGGCAACCCGGCTGCCGATGTCCCTCTTTGATATACCCGCCAGTTGTGGGGTGAGCATGGCGTATGGCTTGCCCTCGATTTCGAATACCGGGGTGAGCGTCTCGAGCAACTTGCCGCTCATCGCCGAGGCCGGGCAGAGGGGGACGACCACGCGGGTTCCGAGGTCAGCCAGCAGGTCGCTCTGCACGTCCAGAAGCAAGGGGTAATCGGCGGCGGTATGCGGATTTGGGTTCCGGTACACGGTGAACTGAGGCATCAGAAGGTTCTCAGCCCATCGCCGAACACTCCGTGCTGTTCGACGTGATCGTTATAGGCGGCAATAGCCGCTTTGTTTTCGGCCAGCCACTGCTCACGCCGCCGTTTTCTGAGGGTCTCGATCAGCGCCTGCTCGAGGGCAGCGGAGAGGTTGATGTTCATTTCCCGCGCCTTGTTCAGCAGGTCCGCGTTGATACTGAGATTTGCCGCCCTTTTGGCAGCGTGGGGGTCATGGGTTGGTTGCATGCACGGCACCCGATCTGTGATAATGCGCACAGTCTATACGCACTGTATTGCGCAGGCCAAGCGATGTGGTGTGGACCGGCCGAGGAATGTCGGCACCGACATCGGCAGACGCTGCGGCCGAGAATTCCGGCAACGGCATCCCGAAGCCGGCAATTCCCGCGGTGGTGCTGGGCTGGGTCGGTCGCCGCCTGCCGGCGTGGGCGCGACGATTCGCCTGCCAACTCTGACCACCGCCCACCGACATGAGCCTCACCAGTAGCGCTGCCCTCGCCGAGCTCACCCGCCCCGCGCCACGCGACGACGGGCTCGCCATCGTCTACTTCGACGCCTCATTGCTGGTGATCAACAAACCCGCGGGACTGCTCTCGGTTCCCGGCCGTGGCGAGGACAAGCAGGACTGCCTCGCCCGACGCGTGCAGGCAGCGTACCCGGAAGCGCTGATCGTCCATCGCCTGGATATGGCCACCTCGGGCCTGCTGGTCCTGGCACGCGGCAAGGCGATGCAGCGACGGCTGAGCACACAGTTCGCCAACCGTCAGGTCGACAAGCGGTATGTAGCGGTCGTCAATGGATTGCCGCCGCTGGCCAGCGGCGAAATCGACCTGCCGCTCGCCGCCGACTGGCCCAATCGCCCGCGCCAGAAAGTCGACCGGCTGGCCGGCAAACCCTCCCGGACGCGTTACCAGGTGCTGAGCCATGATCCGGTCGCCAACACCACGCGCCTGGCGCTGTGGCCGGTTACCGGTCGCACCCACCAGTTGCGCGTACACCTGTTGGCGATCGGTCACCCCATCGTCGGCGACGGACTCTACGCCTGGGCTGGCGGTGCCGCCTGCGGCGCCGGCGAACGCTTGCTGCTGCACGCCGAGTCCCTGGCCTTCGCGCACCCCGAGACGGCCCGGCCGATAGCGTTTTGCTGCCCGGCGCCGTTCTAGCGAGTACAGCTTCGCACGCGTGCCCAAGCGCGCGGCGCGCTCACCACAGGGTGCGCGTATCGAGCCAGGTCACCCGTCCGGTGCGGCGCTTCACCTCGTTGTACATGTGCGCGGTGCCGCCGGGCCCGTCGCCGCCGCCACCATTCCACAAGCAGACAAAACGCACCTTGCGAACTCCCCAGGCCAGCGCCGTGTACAACAGCCAGAGATTGCAGCGTTCAAAGGCGTTCGCCGGCTCGCCACGCAGGCTCTTCGGCAAGGGACCCAGTTCGTCGGGCATGATCCGCGGCGCGACCTCGAGAGCGGCGGTCACGGCAAAGTAGCGTTGGCGCCACTGCTCGCCATTGCTGGCGACAAGGATAGAACGTTCGATGAACTCCGGTTCCTCGAAGGGAAGCAGCAGTTGCAGGCGGACGCCGCGTGCCCGGCAGGCTTCGAGGAACAACAGGTCGCCACCGTTGGCGGCCTGCGCCAGCGCCAGGTCGCCGGGCCCGGCGCCGAGCTGGTCGAGCGCCTGGGCGATGCCCTCGGCCGCCAGAGCCTCCCGTTCCGCCGGAAAGCGCGGCGGCACCCGGTCCGGGCCGTCGATCATGTGGCCGCTGAACAGCAGCACCTGCCGCGGCTCGAAAGGCGGCGTGCTGCGCGCGATCTCGCGGTCGACGACGGCCAGCGCGGCGGCGGTCTCTGCGGGGCGAAAGTCGATATCGCGCAGCAGGGTCAGGGTCTGCCGACTCGAGTCGAGGGCAAACCAGTCGCGATTGGCGGTCGCGACCATGTTGCCATACTCCTTGCGGACACTGTCGAGCGGATTGACCAGCAGGCACAGTTCGGCGTAGCTGGCGCGCGCCCAGTAATCCTTGCGGTTGCGCTCCTGCGCAGTCAGGCTGGCCCACAGCACGCCGCCGATCAGGTTGTCGATCACGCTCTGGCTGGCGTCGCCACCACAGTGCTGGCGCAGCAGTTGCAGCGTCAGCGCATTGATTCCCGAGTAGTGATGCCTCGGGTCGGCGACAAAAGCCTGGTAATAGGGATCGATTGCCTCGCCAAGGGCCGCGTTCTCCTCCCTTGCCAGGGCGTGCATCTGGGCCGGCGACAATCCTGGCTGACGCCAGCGCGCAATCCAGCTCTCTTTCTCGACCCGACCGGCGAGCGCCCAGGATTCGGCGTCCTGCGGGTGGTCGTCGGTGAGCTGCTTGACCCATTCCCGAGCATCCTCGAAACGATTCAGGAGAACCAGACAGATGGCCTGCTTCTCGCGACTGGCCTTGTCGTCGCCGTCCAGCTCAAGCGCCATCTCGAACTGTTCGAGAGCGAGTTCGAGCTGCTTGAGCTTGAGCAGGGCGTTGCCGGCGCTGCGCTTGGCTTCCAGGTGCAGCGCGCGCATCGGCGTCTCGTCGGCGAGAACCAGGATGTCGCCCGGCCGGTTTTTCTGGCGCGCGACTTCCATGCGGCTCGACCAGCTGTCGTAGGCATCGGAAAACTCGTTGCGCTCGGCGAGCAGCAAGCGGCGCCATTCCGGCTGTTCGAGGTTGGGAATCAACTGGAACACCGGACTAACCTTCCGCCGTGTCGAGCTCGCCATGCTGGCGCGCACCATCGCGGTCAGTGCGTCGCGCTCAGCCGGCAGTTTCGCCGGATCGGGAGCGCCGTCGACCAGCGAGTAGTTGAGCTTGCGATCGGTGTAGATGTCGAACGGCTGGTTCGGCCGCGGTCCCTGCACGAGGACGACGCCGCGCGCGCGCAACGCATGCCGCACGCCCAGCTCGTACCAGACATTGGCGTTGTCGAGCGTCAGGTCGGCAACCACCAGGTCGGCGACCAGAAGTTCCTGGAACATGTCGGTCCGGATATCGCCGGCGCGGGCTTCTTCGTCAGCGCGGAAGACCTCGAGGCCGGCAGCCTCGAGCGCCGGTCGAATGTACTCCGCGTAGACGCGATTGAAGTCGATCAACTGACCATCGTGCCCCGGCTTGCTGCCGAAAGGCATGGCCACGAAAGCGTGCAGTTTCATCCCTGGCTCCTCGCATGCGCATCGTCGATCCTGTCGCCCAGCGCGAACAGGCGATCACCCGCCAGTTGCCAGCCGGCGAGGCCGCTGGCGACGTGGCGGGCACGGCAGAATGTGGACAGTAAACGCCACTGTGCCCGCACCGAGTCGAACTGGCGCGGCGTGACCGTCAGGTTGGACAAGGCTTCGCGGTAGGCGCGCACCACCTCTGCGCAGGCGCCCTCCCCCGCCTCGCCGGGCTGCAGCAGGCTCTGGTCGAGCAGGCGCTCGACCAGCAGCGACTCCGGATCCATGATCGCATCCCAAAGGCTGGCGCTGCGTCCGTAGGCTTCGCCAGCCGCCCGCCGGCAGTGACGGGCCAGCTCGACCGCCGCCTGCGGGTTGTTGTCGGCCGAGCACAGCAAGGCCTCGATGGCCAGACGATTGAGCGCGTTGTACGGCCGGAAAGCGGGGCTTCCCGGCAACCCCTCACCTTGCCCGTAGAAGCTGGCGCTCTGCTGCAAGGCGGCGTCCATGGCGTCGGCCGCCTGGTCGCGCTCGCTCCCTGGCGGCGACTCGAGCAGGCGCCTGGCGCACAGGCTGGCCTTGCGCCTGGCTGCGCTGCCGCGCAAGGCGCTGCGCTCGGCGTTGATTGCCCCGGTCGCCGCTTCACCGTCAGCCTTCAGGACGAGGCGTTCGAGGCCTTGCAGTCGTTCGAGCGCGCTGTCGATCAGCGTTTCGTCAGCATTCCTCTCGCCGAGCCGGGCCTCGACGTTGGCGAGTTGTTCGAGATCCCGGATCGGCACCTGCCCAGCACCGTCCTCGGCCTGCACCGCCGACAGGTAGGCGGCGCGCGCCTGGGTGAGGTCTCCCAGGTCCGCCCAGACACCGGCAAGCGCCGACTGTACGGCCGGTAGCTGCAGCCAGCCGGCCGGGCAGCGGTCCTTCAGCAGGCGCTTGAGATCTCTTCTTGCCGCGTCGGTCTCGCGCGGCGTCTGCCGTTGCGGCGCGCGCGACAGGCTCGCCCGTCGGCTGACCAGTTCGTCGAGCAGTTCATCCGGCGAGGCATAGTCGTCCTCGTCGTCGCTCCTGCCGGCGACGCGCGCTTCAGCCCGCCAACCGGGATCACCATAGGCCTGGAAGGCACCCCAGGTGATGTCTTCCGGCTTCACGTCCCAGACCGCCCGCCTGGCCTCGAAGATGGCCCGCCCGAAGGTGCGGCGATCGAGCAGCAGGCTGTGATAGAACGCCTTGCCGAAGATCATCGCGCCCTGGTCGTCGACGGCCCAGCCGGCGACGACGACGCAGCGCACACCGATATTGATCAGCTCGCGCGCGACACTCGCCGCCAGCAGGTTGCCCTCGCGCACGGTCCGCGCCGCCGAGGCTTCGCCGGCACCATCGGTATCCACCTTGCCGAGGTGACAGCAGCTCAGAAAAACCAGCTCCGGCACCGTTTCCATGGCCCGTATCTCGGCGGCCGTAATCAGCAGGCCATCCGAGAGAACGACTCCGGTACGTCGCCCGCCGCCGACGTGCGGCTGGTCGAAGATGCCGTGCGCCGAGATGTGTACCAACCGGTAGGCCTGCTGGTACAGGCGGGTCAGCACGTCGGTGGCGCGACAGTCGCTGCCGATCGCCTGCACAACCTGGTAGCCGAGCCCCTGCAGAACCGCCGCCACCGCGTTGGCCTCGTTCTCCGCACCGGCCAGATCCGGCGGCTCGCCCGCCTGCGGATGCTGCGGATCCGGGAAGGCCGCAGCGAAACCCTCGACCGACGGATTGCCGACGACGAAGGCCTTGCGCTCGAAACCCTGATGCACCAGGCGGCGGAACTGCGTGGCCGCCAGTTGCCGGACGATCGGGGTGCGCACTGCGAACGGCAGCCTGGCCCCGGCGCTGCCGGGGTCGTCGGCGAACATCAGCTCCCAGGGCAAATTGGCGGTGTAGTCGTCGACCACCAGCACGATGCTGTCGAGCTGGCGTGCCACGTCCTTGAAGTCGTGCGGCATCATCAACTGGAAGAGCACGCGCCCGAAGTCCTCCTGCCAACGGGTGCTCTGAATCTGCTGGCGGACCAACCTCTCGACGAGGCCCGGTTGGCGCTGGTGCACGATCGATTCGGCGCGCGCACGCTGACCGACGTAAAGAAAGCGCAGGCGTTCGGCAATTGCCGTGCGCGGCTGACGCCCCGCCGACTGGCCGCCGGCCGCGGCGGCACCGGGGCCCTCGCTGCTCGGTGGCAGCGCATCGCTAGGCAGTTCACCCTCCTGGCGGCTGGCGTCGGTGACGATCAGGCGTGGCCAATAGCTTGGACTGCCGCTGTCGAACAGGCGCCGGCGTAGCCCCTCGCCCTGTTCGAGTTCCGGCCGACAGGCAAGCGCGACGCCGTAACGGTGCGTCAGTTCGGCGAGACGATTGGGCATCTCGCGCAGCGCGTACGCGGCGGTGATCGCCGTGTCCTGGTACAGCTCGACGATATCGAGCCGGCTGACACGGATGTTGAGGCGCGTCGTCTCGTGAAAACGGGCGTTGGCGTCGAGGACACCGCGCAACAGCGCTTCCACCGAGGCCGCCACCGACAGGCTCGCCGACGAGTTGTAGCCGAGCAGCAGCGCCGCCAGCGGCAGCTCGCGATCCTCCTTGCCGAGCACGTCGATGACCTGCAGCAGGTAGCGCAGGACGCCGGCGCGCACAGCCTCGGTCAGCTTGTCGACGCTCAGGTTGCCCTCGTAGGCGCCGAGACCGCAAACGACGGCACCGCTGAGGCTGCCGCGGCGGCGTTCCTGTTCGTTGGGAACGCGCAGGACCACCGTCGCCGTGCCGCGGGCACCGGCGTAGAGCCCGAGGTTGTAGCGCTGGCTGAGGTCACCGTCGAGCAGTTCGCGGTCGATCAGCGCCTCGGCGCCAGCAATCGGGTCCTGCTCGTAGTGCCCGAGCAGCACCGGCTGCGTCAGGAAACGCAGGTCCATCGCCTTGACGCTGACCGCGAGTCGGCGCTTCGGGCGCGCCAGCACGCGGCTGCGCGGCGCACCGCCCAACAGGCCGCGCGCCATCGCCTCGCCGCCATCGAGTGTCGGCGGCCCGGCGTCGTAAACCAGCGGCGACGCGGGCTCGCCGCCGCGCACCGCCGGCGGACTGCGCAACAGAGCGGCCGTCGCTCCGGTATGCAGCAGTTCGCCAAGGGCGGGGAAATACTCGCTGGTCGATGGCAGGTCGCCGTGCCTGACCGGCATGTAATAGTAGGTGCCGATATTCTCGATTCGCCCGGACGCCCAGGTGACGGTGCCGTCGCCCAGCGTCGTGCCGACCAGGCGCAAGCGCTTCTTCTCCTCACGCACGCCACAGGCCGTATTGCGCGCAACCCCGAACACGTAGACGGTCTTCGCCGCCCAGGCCACCGGCAGCGCCGGCGGCGCATCTTTCTCGTGCTGCCACAGCCAGTTCGCCGCGTCGAGCTGGCCCTGCGTCGGCGTCGCCGACTGGTGGTCGCCGAACCAGACGTCGAAGACCTTCTTCTGGTAGCGCTTCCAGGTGTCGGCGGCCTGAAAATCCTGGTTTGCCTCCCCGCCTCCGCCTTCCCGCGGGAAGCTGTCGACAAACCCAGGCCGTGGCAGCAACTGCAGCGCGCCCGGAAAACCGGCAACGATCCCGACTACCTCCCGCAGGCTGTGAGCGAGATCCAAGCGGGCCAGAGAACGCAGCGTGTCGCCCTTGCCGAGCAGGTTCTCGACCATCGAGTAGCTGCCCTGATTGGGTGTCCCGAGCATCACGAAGCGCGCTCCGTCACGCCGCATGAGCGCATCCAGCACTGTCGGCCGTGTGTGCCGACAGGCGCGAACGATCAGTCCGCCGGCACTGTGGGCAAGCAGACGCACCGGTTGCGCGGTCTCCTCCAGCAGACGGGCGAGGAAAGCGGCGAGCCGTTCGCCGAGAACGTCGAGCGGCTGCCGCCAGTCGTAGGCGAAGCGCTCGACGCGGTGGCTGCGCGCCAGGAAGTCGCACAGGTCGGCATAGAACATGCCGAAGAGCGTCTCGGCCTCGACGCCCGGCTGCCCCCAGGCGATCTTCGCCAGGCCGCCGCCGGCAATGTCGAGCGGGTCGAACCAGATGCGGTCCTTGCCGTTCACCCAGAGGTGCGAGCCCATCAGGCCCGGCAGGACGACGACGACCGGCAGGTCGCGCGGCGGCGCGGCACGCTCGGCGGAGGCGCCACGTGTGATCGCCGCGTCGACCGGCGGGTCGCCATCCGCGAAGGGGCCGGGCAAGGGCTGGAAAGCCGCCAGCCGCAGGACGTCACCGGCGACCAGCCAGTCGCGCAGCGCGGCGCGCGTGTCGATATTGGTGAAGTAGCGGAAATGCGAGACGTCGGCACCGCGATCGAACAATGCGCGCGCGCGCGCCTGCGGAGCAATGCCGGCGAACATCGACGCCGTGTCGACGACGAGGTCGTTGTCGACGCTGTCGAAGAACAGGAAATCGGTCAGCAGGACGCCGAGACGCTTGAGCAGGTTGCCGCCTTCGATGTCGCCGGCAATCACCGCCATCTCGAGTCCGGCACGCACCGGCGCGTCGCGCAGCAGGCGCGCCATCGGCGAGTCGGGCAGCATCGCTTCGATTCCCGGCACCAGATGGGCATTGGTGCGCTTGCGCGCGATCTCGAGAACCACCCGTTTGAACGCGGAATAGATCGGACTGCCGAAAAAGAACGGCACCTGGCCGATCAGCGTAAGCAGACCGGAGAGGAAGAAGTCCAGATTGCCGCTCGCCAGCTTCGTCCCCTGCGCCGGGCTGGCGACCCGCACGTAGCGCTGCACGACGACCTGGCGAGCGGCCAGATCGGTGGCCAGCTGCCGCAACTGCGCGCGCTGTCCGGTGTGAGCGGCGTCGAGCTCGCGCCGAACGCGTTGCCGGTCCTTTTCGTCGGCATCGCCGGTGCCGGGCAGATCGGCAGCGTAACGGTCGACCAGCGCGTGGAAGCTCTCCAGGCAGAGCAGGTCAGCGACAAGACCGCCGCGCGAATGTGCGACGAAACTGACCCTGATGCCGTCCGGCAGCGCCGCCAGCAGTTGCAGCGCATTTTCGATCGGGCTCTCAGACAGCGTGCGGTGCTCGAAGGCGTAGACACCGCCGGTGAAATACCGCTCGAGCGCGCTCCACAGGTCGCGCTGATCGAGTTGCAGGTCGCCGAAGCTGCCGAGCGTGCTCGAGCCCACCCCGTGGATGAACACCAGCACCGGCAATTCCGCGCTCGCCGCCTTCTGCAGGTCGGCGCGCGCCCGCGCCAGTTGCCGCTTTGCCTGCGCCTCTGCATCCTCGCCGGGAGCGCGTACCGCACCGCTGCGCACATCATCCCAGCCGTAGAGACCGGGCTGGCGATCGAGCCGCTTCTCGATCGCCCACATCAAGGCCTTGGCGCCCAGCCAACTGACGCCGAGTTCGGCCGCTTCGGCGAGCTTGTCGGTGACCGCCTCGCCAAGCTTGTCGGCAATCAACCCGGCGAGTTTCTTCCGCGCATCGTCGATGATTGCGTCGCTGCTGACACCCACCGTCAGCGCGAAGACTCTGCTGACCAGTCCGCCGACGGCTTCGCCGACCACCCCACGCGCCGCGGCGCCCTCGCTGCGCAGTTGATCGAAGAGGATCTCGCCGCCGCTGCCGATCAGTTCGGGCCGGCTGCGCTCGAGCGACGCCTTGAGGCTGGCCGCACTGGTGATCAGCACGCCGCCGTCGGCGAGTTCGACGACCAACACCTCGTCATCGGCCGACTCGTACTGCTGCGCGGCCCCGCCGACACCACGCGCCGCAGGGCCGACCTCGAAGCACGCGCGCGTCTCCAGGTAGCCCGCCGGCAGGAAGAGATCCTCCGCCGCGCCGGCAGAACGGCTGGCCGACTGCAGCAGCGCCGGCAGGCGGTCCTTGTCGGTCTGGCGACCGGTCAGGTGGAGAGAGGTCTTCGCCGCCATCGCCGCGCGGCCTCAGCTGAAGATCTTGCGCTTGCGGGCGTCCGCCGTACCGACGATCTGCGGGCTCTGCGGGTAGGACGCCGACGGCAAGAAGACCGGATTGATCTTCGCGTACCAGTCGGCATAGGTGGCATTGGCGGGCAGCGCCTTCAGCGCCTTGAGCGCGTAATAGGTGAAGGCGCCACACGGACGGCCGGCGATTCTCGCGTCGTAGCTGAAATTGTTGGGCCCTTCCTTGCAGCCGGCGAGCAACAGGTCGCCGGTCTTGCGCGACAGTGCCGCGGCAAAAGGCGAACCGCCCGCCGTGACCGGCACCGAAGTCAATGGCTGACCGCTGATGCCGCGCGGCAACTGATCCGCCGGCAGCCAGTTGCCCATCGGCATGAAGCGCGGGCGCGGCGCGTCTTCGGCGTCCGGATCCGGCGCGGCGGCGCGCGTCACGGTTCCGGAATGGCAGCTGTCGGAGATCAGCACCAGGCGCACCCCCGCCTTGCGCGCGCTGAACAGCTCGTTGATCTCGTCGTCGAGCAGCGCCGCACCGCTGGTCTGCAGGTCGTACGGGCAGAGGCCTTCGTCGAGGCCATCGACTTCGTCGCCGTTGGTGTCCGGTACGTAGGTGCCGTGCCCGGAATACGTGATCACCACCACATCGCCGCTGACCGCACCACCGATCAGCGCCTGGATGCCGCCGACCATCGCCGCCTTGGTCGCCTGGCTGTCGATCAGCTTGCTGACCGAGAAGCCGCGCGCCGTCAGTTCGGCCGCCCAGTCGTTGGCGTCATTGACGCAACCGCTCAAGTCCATGTGCGTGCCGGGATAGTTGTTGATGCCGATGCAAAGTGCGCGTTTGCTCATCGCTGCCTCCTGATGCTTGATGCTTGATGGTGGATCGGGGATCGGGGATCGCAGACTGCGAATGCAGTCTAGCAAGGCTTGAGTGAATACGAAACCTGTGCGAGGCCTTTGCGCTCCTCGCAAACCCTTGCCATTACAGGGTTTCAGACGGGGGCAGGAATTTTCTACCCCAGTTTAGGGCCTCTTTGCCGGCCTTCAGCGATCGTCTATGCATTGGCCATCAACTTTCACCCCACCCCAAGTTTTCTGGTCGGCAAACCATAAACATACCAAGTAACAAGCACTTAGGCGTGTCCGGTTATGTGGACATCATACTTTCCATCTGCTCGTGAGCGCGACCATGGCGCATGTCCCGCAAGCTCGGATCTTTTCCTGGGAAGACGTTGAAAGCGGTTCCGACCTCGACCGCTTGTCGTTGGCGCTCGATTCCCTGCCGGACGATGCGCTGATGCAGGCCCTCGAAGCCCGTCGGGCGAAGGGCCGAGACGATTATCCGGTGCAGGCG
>JGI24216J29974_1000363_pt1 | contig 19452 bp, 18 predicted proteins | sample EnhBioin_Aerobic_2_FD_29974 | JGI IMG/M metagenome (IMG submission 29974) | reverse complement strand
CCCGCGATAATTTCCCAGCGCGCGCCGCAACTCCTCCGCCACTCTTGCCTGCAGCGCCGCCGGTTCGACGACCTCGCAGTCGCTGCCGTACTTGAGGATGTCCATGATCAATTCGCGATCATCGGCGTAGGGCACGCGCAGCTCGTAGCTGCCGTCGTCGAGGAGCCTGCCTTCCTGCTTCGGGTGCCAGCGCTCGGAGGCGACCCAGCGCGCTCTTTCCGGCGTGAAGCGCAGCACCGCCCAGGAGACCCGGTCGCCCGCGAAGATACCGTAACCGGAGCCGAGCACTGCGTCGAGGCGCTTGTCGGCAACATCCCTGGCGCGTTTGTCGAGGATTTCCGCGTGTTCGATGGCGTCGACCGAGAAGGCGCGCAGGCCATCGCGTAGATGACACCAGGCATCGAGATACCAGTTGTGGCGGTAGTGGTTGAGGCGTTGTGGCGAGATTTCCCGTTCGGTCACTGCGTCGGTGCCGCGTGCATGGTAGCGGATGATAAGGCGCTTTCGCCGCAACAGGGCCGAGCCTACTGCCTGGAAGTGGTCGAGATGGAAATCCCGCGCGCCGACCGTCTGGATGCGGATGCGGCGCTGGATTTCCTCCACCGGGTTGTCGGCCGTGCCGAGCAGGCCGGTGAGGCGGGCGAGCAGAGGCTGGATCTGCGGTCCGAGCAGGCCGCCGGTGTCGAGGTTCGAGAGCAGATGCTGCATGGTCAGCAGCGCATGGATTTCCTCGGCGGTGAACCACAGGCCGGGGAGTTCATACTGCGGGCCAACCCGCTGCTCGGCCGTCTCGAAACAGTAGCCACCCAGATGGCGGTCGAAGATCAGCGGGGCGTTCAGGCGGTCGCGCATGTAGGCGATGTCGCGCTTCAGCGTCGCCCAGGAAACACCCAGGCGCTCCTGCAGTTCCGCGCGCGTGACCGAGTGGCGAGCGCCGAGAATCTGGTCGATCTGGTAGATACGTTGCATGCTGCTCATGGCTGCTCTCTTGTGCAGTGCCGTAGTACAGGCGCCGTCCTGATCTTGTGGAATTCCAGCCGGCCTTGCACGGAATCGGTCGGAAAGAGCGTCACAGAGTCATCAAGTCCGTAAAAGCTATTCCCTTGCCGGGTTCTTGAATACTTCTTTCCTGTGCCAATCGAGGAAGGCTGTCTGCGGGAAATACTCCCTGGATTGTGGCAGGATCAGTCCGGCACCTTGGTAAGCCAGAAATCGACCAGCGGTCTCTTCGTTTCCATTCAGATGCTGGCTGAAGACGATCTGGTAGGTTTCGGCAAGCACGGTGAACGCACCGAGGTCGAACACCTTGTGGTGCAGTGAGCAAAGCGCAATCCCATTTGGAACCACGTCTGGACCCTTCGCCTGGAACCATTTGATGTGGGCTGCTTCAAGTCCGACAGTCTGGCGCCCGAGGCGAAGATCATGGCCGCAAACTCCACAGCGGTACTGGTAAGCACACAGCACCTTCTCGCGGAACGACGGATCCCGGCGGCGCTGCTGATCGCCAGAGGGTGAGGGCTCGGCAAGGTCAGTGGGCAGTCCGGCGGCAGCCAGAACATCGTCGCGAATGGACTCCGGGAAGTGCGCGTCAACAATGCGTCGGGCGATCGTTGTGGTCAGTTCCCGGTCACGCGACAAGGCTTCTCGCAGCGCGGGGGGGAAACCACCTCGTACATGGTTTTCGCGGAGTTCCGTAAGCGTCGGCGTCGCGCCGGCAGGGCGACTCAGAATTGCCGCAGGTCCATCGAGTTGCCACAATCCATCGGTCTTGAGGTGCCAGAATGGATTGTGGCGTGTCGGGCTCGATCCGTCCGGGCCGAACTCTTCAAGCAGTTCCTTGAGGCGCGGCTCGGCGATGTTCCAGTCTACCATCGCGCTGTCGCTATCGACGACTCGCGACAACGCATACAGGACGAGTAGCGGCTTGTGCACAGCGCGTCTCTCGCCGCGCTGCCATACGCGCATGCGGTCGAATGCCTGGATGATCTCGTCTCGGGTCACGACCAGTACTTGGCCTTTGCCGGCAGGACCCAGCGTACCCCACCGCGCGGATCGTCACAGTCACCGATGTAGCGGGGAATCAGATGGATGTGCAGGTGTTGAACTGTCTGTCCGGCCGCAAGGCCGTCATTTATTCCAATATTGTAGGCGGCCGGTGCATATTGGAGTCTGAGCGCCGATTGTGCTCGGTTCAGAAGCCGCGCGATGCTGGCCAGTTCGTGCTCAGTTACCAAGAAGAGAGATTCCACATGGCGTCGCGGAATGACTAGCGTGTGTCCGGGCGACACGGGATAGCGGTCGCGAACGACCACGCCGAAATCGTCCCCATCGACAATCCATGACTCGGGGAAGCTGCAAAACACACATGGCTGGGCAGGTGTCAAGAACGTTATCTCGCGTTACGCAGGCAGGGACATCAGTTCATCGGCAGTGGCCATTTTATCAGGGCCTCGCCACTCGGATCGCGCTCTCGGCGATATTGGCCGCAGGCGTGATACAGAGGGTTCCCGGTTTCCAGAGCTTCTTTGCGCCAACCCTTCATCGCTGGACGTCTGTGAGGATTCGGTAAGGTAGAAATTCGCGGCCTTGATGTCACCCGTTTGAAAGAACGGGTAGCGCCCGCCAGAGAGGAAGGGGGAGCTTCGCGGTCGATGTGGAGACTTGCCACGACCAACGAAGCCGAGGTTGCCCAGCTTGATGGGTTTCCAGTCAGCCACTGCCACTCTCCCGACTCCAAAATCCCCGCCACATCTGCGGCGATGGCAATGCACTCAGCCACGCCGAAATTCCACCGTCTGGCTTTTCAGTCCCGGCACGGTCAGCAGACGTTGGTCGTTGGTCAGCAGGATGGCGTCGTGGGTCAGCGCGCTGGCGGCAATGATCGCGTCGGGGATTTTCCGGTGGTGCTCGCGGCGCAGGCGGATGGCGGCTTCGCGCACGGTGGCATCGACCTCGACGCTATGCAGGGCAGCCAGCAACCCGCGCAGTTCGCTTCCATCTCGGGGGCGATGCCCGGCCAGGACAGGATCTCGATTTCGCTGATGACGGAACAGGCATAACCGCCCGTCGGCAGACTCTCCAGCAGTCGGCCATCATGCAGATAAATCAGGATGTTGGTATCCAGCAGATAGTTCATGACCATTCGCTGTCGCGGATACGCCGCTGATAGGTCACGCCGTCCTCCGGAAAAGGCGAGGTGCCGACAAAGCGCGCCAGATCGCGAGCAGGCTCCAGCAGCGGCCAGTGCTCACCACGGCGCTCATCCGCCGGATTGGCAGCGGTTGCCGCTTGCTCGGAATCGTCCGGCAGCAGGATGACGAAGCGGGCCTGTTGGCCATACAAACGGTGGTATTGCTCGGGCAGGTGAATGTTGCCGTCTTGCCCGATGGGCATATCCAGTTCAATGGCTTGCATCACGTTCACTCCTCATGACATCAATGTTGCGCCATTCTGCGCGATGCGGGTCTGCAACTCCAGCGCCTGGGCGTTCAGCGATGCCAGTTCCTCGTTCAAGGCTTCGAGCTGCTCCATGAAATCCTCGTCGCTGACCTTCTCGCCCGGGTTGGTCTGGCAGTTCGAGGAGTGGCGGTAACGTCCGACAAATCACAACCAGCAGACACCACCGCGGTCGACCAGTCCAATCCGCGTGTTGCGGTGAATCGTCCGGTTTGCCGAACGGGGTTTCGCCCTGCGCCCTCTCGCCGCGCAGGAAGCTGCTGTTGCTTTCGGCAACCGGACCGTCATGAATTGGTTCTTGCGTGTCCAGTCGCTCACGCAGGTCAGTCAGGGCATGAAACGTAAACGCATTGCTTACCGACTCTTTTCCAGCAGGGCCAGTTCTTCGCGTTCCATCAGGTCGTGCCGCGCGGTTTGAGACACCACGGCGTGGGAGCGCTGAAGGGTATCTGCTGATGGGCTTCTCCGGTATTGCGTAGGGCGTGGTTGCGCAGCCCCACACACTGAAGACGTAGACTCGGAATCATTACCTGATCGCAGGAGGTGGAATCATGTCGAAGGAAGCCATCTTCACGATGAAACTCGTAAGCCGAGTTGCACTCCCGGTTTATGGACGAGGCCGAGGCAGCCAAGCGGCCCGCGTTGCAGGTGGTCCGTTAGCTCAGCCGCGAGTTCGCCCAGAGCCAGCGCGAAGCGAGAGAGTACGAGACCTTCCTTCGCCGCAGGTCGAATCTTCCCGGTCATCGATGCACGCCGGCTTGGGCTGGCCGAATGATCAGGTTGAGGTCGAGTTCGCTGCACGGCGCAGGAGCGTGATCGGCCAGCCGGGTTTCCCAGCCGTGCCCACTTAGGCGGGCATTCCGGCGAGGCCTGCCAGCCGTTCGCGCAGGTCGGTGGGTGCGAAGAACAGAAACGCATTGCCCTGCCGGGTCTTTTCCAGCAGGCCCAGTTCTTCCAGTTCGAGCAGGTCGCGCCGCGCGGTTTGATACACCACGGCGTGCGATCGCTGATGGGCATCCACCCGATAGGCTTCACCGGTGTTGCGCAGGGCGTGATTGAGTAGTGCCACCTGGCGGTGGTTGAAGCGGCCGCGCAGTGTCGGCGAGGCGGCCAGCAGGCGTTCGGTTTCCTGCTGCTCGCCCGACTGCCTCGCCACGTACTCATGAAGCGCGGCGATGGCCTGGCGGATGGTCTGCAACTGGTGCAGCAGGAAGTAGGTGGTGTCGTTCTTGTCGGTTTCCGTGTGCAGGTAGGCGCGCATGTAGCGGGCCGGCGCCTGGCGCAGGATGTGGCTGATGGAGGTGTATTCCATCAGCCAGTAGCCGCTCCTCGCCATCGACCAATAGAAGAGCGACCGCGCCGTGCGCCCGTTGCCGTCGGCAAACGGGTGGTCGTAGCCGATCATGAAATGCAGCAGGATCGCCCGCAGCACCGGATGGACGAAGGGCGACGAGGCATCGTCGGCGTTGGCGAAATCGCATAGCCGCTGCATGCGCTCCGCCAGTTCGGTGTGTGGGGGCGGCACATGCAGCAAGGTGTTGTCGCGCACATCGACCACATGCACGTCGTCGTCGCGCCGATAGCGGCCGGCATCCTCCGGCTTCTCCAGCGTGTCTTCCGTCAGCATCCGGTGCAGTGCGAGCACATGTGCGGGCGTCAGTTTCTCGGCGCGCAGCGAACGCAGGTGCTCCATGGCCAGATAGTTGTTGAAGATCATCTTTTCGCTCAGATCGCGCGGTTTGCGGCCGCTGCGGAGCATGGCCGCCGCCACCTTGCGCGTCGTGGACGCCCCCTCCAGTTGGCTCGATGTGATGGCTTCCTCGATCAGTGAGCTGATCAGGTAGCGCTGCGAGTCCGCCGGCAGCGGCGCCCCGGCGGTGGCGCGAATATGCCCGGCCGCATCGCGTTCGATATGGTGCAAGGCGATCGCCACCGTGCTTGGAGTGGCGAAGACGAACGGCTTGCCTTGCTTGTCCAGCAAGGGCAGTGGCTGAAACAGCGACACGCGCGAGAGCGTGACTGCCGCCCACCATTCGGCATGCGACAGTCCTTCCGGCGTCGGACGCCGCCGCAACTCGTCCCAATGCAGATACTTGCCGGTCGGCAACGGATTGGCGTGCGGCATTACCGCCGCGATCCGGTCGGGCAGCAGCTTGGCAAAGGCGGCTTCGAGTGCGGGAGCGTGTTCCGGGAGGTGCATAGTCTACTAAACTACCAATGAATTAGTAGAGATTAGTATAGGCAGCGGGGTCACGCAAAGTCTACAGATTTGACGGACAGTTGCGGTTACTGGACGCCGGCCGCGTTTCGGCAGTAGTCCGCCTTTCCGGACGCTGGCCCCCAGGACGCGGACAGACCGTGTCCGGGGGCGGCAAATCAGCGTGTCCTCTCCCTGCCTATTTCTCCGGATCGTCCGGTTTGCCGAACTCCGTCTTGCCCTGTGCCTTCTTGCGGCGCAGGAAGCTGGGGCTGGCCGATTCGGTCGCCGGATCTTCGTAGAACGCCTCATGCGTCGACAAAGTCCGCGAATCCATGCTGCGGGAAGAGTAGAGCGCCTCCTTCCGGAATCGCGCCGTGTCCCGCGAGCGGGCAAGCTCCGCCATGCTCTCGAGTACTTCGATCAGCCACGGCTGGTCGGCAAAGCGCTGCCTGGCCTCGGCCAGCAGGCGCTCGACGGCGTTCCAGTCGCCGTGCTCGGCAGCGGCGCGCGCCTGTTCGAGCAGCTTGCCGGCGGCCAGTTCGGACTGGCGGGAAAGCACCAGTGGATCGCTGAGCAAGGTTTCCCAGGCAGCCGCCGACATCGCCGGCAGCGTCAGCGTCGCGTCGGCAAAGGCCAGCGGCTCGCCCTCCGGCGTCGACGCCGTGACCGCCGCCTGCAGCAGTTGCCCGGCGCCCTCACCGGCGAGCCCCGCCGGAATCTGCAGTTCGACCAGCGCCCAGGCTTCGGCCCCGAAGGCGATGTCCGGCAGGCGGATCACCGGAAAACCCGCGTCGCCCTCGACCAGGTAATCGTTGAGCAGACGGATGCCAACCCCTGGCGCCGCGGCGAGCGACAGACGGACGTGGCGGGCGCAGAGCGCCGAGATGAAATCGAACTCGGCGGCGAAGGGCTCGAAGAGGTCGGCGGCGGTATCGCCGTAGTAATGGTTGCCGCCACCGCGTTTGGCCATCTCGACCATCAGGTCCTCGTTGAAGTGGGATCCGAGGCCATAGGTGGAGGTGCTGACGCCACGCTCGGCGGCTTGCGCGCAGAGGGCGGCGATCCCGGCTGGGTCGGTGATCTCGCCGACGTTGGCATTGCCGTCCGAGAGCAGGATGACGCGTGCCAGTGCCGCCTGGCCGGCGGCCGGCAGCAGGCCGTCGGCACCCGCCTGCCAGCCGCCGTGCAGGTTGGTCGAACCGCCGCTGTGGACACGCGACAGGGCCAGATGCAGCGCCTGGCGGTCACCGACCGGGCGGGGCGGGACGAGTGTCTGCACGCGGTCGTCGAAGACGACCAGCGAGGCGGTGTCGGTGGGCTCGAGTTGGTCGGCGATATGCTTCGCGCAGCGCACCGCTTCGGCCAGCGGCGGCCCGGACATCGAGCCGGAACGGTCGATGACCAGGGCAAGGTGATAGGGCTTGCGCGCTTTCTTCTCGGTCGCCAGCGGATCGGGCGCCTGCACGCGGATCAGGACCGGCAGCTTCTGCGCGACGCCGGCGATGAGCGCCGGCTTGAGGGAGTGGATGCGGATACGGGGGATGGTGTTGGGCATGGAATCTCCTTTTCGTCCGGCACCATTGCCGGCAGATGAGGTCAGTGTAGCGCGACCCGGGCTCACCAGATGCGCCACCCGGTGCAGCGACGGCTCTCAGCCCAGGCGTTCGAGCAGCCTCGCTGCGGATTTCTGGTGCAGGATGAGAACCAGCTTCATCGCGCTGCGCGTGGCGCCGACGAAGAGCTTGCGCGCGGCCTTGTCGTCGAGCACGTCGAAGTCGATCTCGGTCAGGATGACCGCTGGCGCGGCCTGGCCCTTGAAGCGGTAGACCGACTCGACGAGCACGTCGCCCGGGGTGTAGACCGGCTGCCCGAAGAGATCGTACTCGCCGGTGAAGTGGCGCAGACTGGTCTGCCCGAGGCGGTCGATCGTCAGCAGTTGCGACTGCTCGCGGCCGTGGTAGCTGACGATGGCGACGTCGTGCTTCCTGAAGCCGGCCGAGTAGCAGAGCCGGATGGCTTCCTTGACGCGGGCGAACATGCCCTGGGTGTCGGCGTAGTCGAGGAACTCGATCTCGTCGGCGGCGATCGGCGAGGCGGCTTCGATCTCGAGACCTCCGGGCAGCAGGCGGCGCAGGAGTTCGACGATCGGCCGCGGGCTGCGGTAGTTGCTCTGCGCGCGCAGCGTCACCCAGCCCGGCAGCGGCGTCGGCGGGCGCCCGTAGAGGTTCTGCAGCGGGTCTTCGAGCCACAGCATTCGCGCCTCGGGACGCGCGTGGCGGAAGATGAAGTCGCGCCATGGCTCGGAGATGTCCTGGCCTTCGTCGACGATCAGCGTGTCGAACAGGAAGGCGGCGCTCACCGGCAGTTCGGCGGCTCGCTTCTGCAGGCGCTCGAAGGCATTGGGTAGGCTGAAGTCGGGCATCTCTCCGGCATCGCGCAGGCGCTGGTCGCAGAGCTGGTGGTAGGTGCAAGCCAGGCCGCCGGCCGGTGCGATGGTGCTGAAGTGGTCGGCGAGCGGGCGGTTGAAGCAGACATAGAGCGGGCGCTTGCCGGCGTCGAGCGTGGCGCGGAACTCGGCAAGGGCGAGCTGCGTCTTGCCCGATCCGGCGGTGCCGTTGATGCGCAGCCGAAAGGGCTCGAACTCGAGCCGGCGTGCCCAGTGCGCGAGCCCGCCGGAAACCCGGGTGACGACCTTGCGCGCATGTCCCATCAAGGCGCTGACGTCGGTGTCGAGCTGGATCAGGTTGCGCAGGAAGGCATGGACCTTGGCTGTGGCGAGGGTTTTCTCGCCGGGCGGCAGGAGCCGCCCGATGATGCGGCAGAGCTGGTCGCGCCGGCTGGCATCGACGATGCGCTCGGGGACGAGGCCCGCGGTTTCCGCGTTCCTGACCGTGTAGTCCGGGCAGTAGAGGAGGGCGTCGGTGTGCACCGAGGGAATGTCGCCGCGGCCAGCGAGCTTGCCGCGCAGTTGGCTGACCATGCGCGAGATCTGCACGGGAACGCTCTTCGACTTGCCCGGATACTGCTTGACCAGGCCATCGGCCGTTTCATCGAGAAAGCCGCTCTTCTGTTCGATGAGGAGCAGGTCGCCGGCCAGACTGACGACGGCAAAGTCGATTTCGCCGTAGATGGCGTAGCGTCCGTCGATGCCGGTCCAATGCACGGCGTGATAGACGGTGTAGTCGTCGGGCAGGCCATCGGCGAGGATGGCGAGGGTTTCAATCTCGCGTTGCGCTGCGCCGGTGACGGCGAGTTCGCGCCAGCCGTCGGGGAGGATTCGGGCCATCGGGGGATATCCTGATCAGTTCGTTTCGCCTGGACAGGATAGCACCGGAGCTGGCGGGCTTCGCCTAATCCGGAAGGCGCAGCGCCAGCGCTGCCCGTTCGGGCGTCGTGCCATGCTCGACGACGCCAAGCAGCGGCGCCGGCAGGCGCGCCTGCAAGGCCGCCAGGTTCTCGCTGAAGCGTGACATCGCCGGGTCGATGCGGTTGGCCACCCAGCCGGCCAGCGGCAGGCCGCGCGCGGCGATCGCTTGCTGGGTCAGCAGCGCATGGTTGATGCAGCCCAGGCGCATGCCGACAACCAGGATCAGTGGCAGGCCGAGCAGAGACGCCAGGTCGGCGGTGTCGCCGCCGGCACCGAGCGGCACGCAGAAACCGCCGACACCCTCGACCAGGACCACGTCGGCCATCGTCTGCAGCTTCGTCAGAGAGGCGGCGATGTGCGGCAGTTCGATGCGCCGGCCTTCCTCTTCGGCGGCGATGTGCGGCGCAATCGCGGCCCGGAAGCCGTAGGGATTGACCAGCGCGCGCGGTGCCGCGAACGAGGATGCGGCGAGCAGACGCTCGACGTCCTCGTTGACGCCCTGCTCGTCGAAGCCGGCGGCGATGGGTTTCATGGCCAGGGCGCTCACGCCTGTCCGACGCAAAGCGTGCAGCAGCGCGCAGGCGACGAAGGTCTTGCCGATTTCGGTGTCGGTACCGGTGATGAACCAGCCGCGTGTGTCTTTCGGTGTGTCTTTCATTTTCTGGCGTAGGCAAGAATGACGTCGTAACGGGCGGGCAGGCCGGCGGGCGTACGATGCCGCTCGTAGGCCGCCTGCACCTGCTGCCAGGCGATGCGTCCGAACAGCCCGGCGCGTGCTCCTTCGCCGACCGAGTTGGCGCCGATGTCCTTGACGGCGCGCAGCAGCGATTTCAGGTCGGGGTAGTGCAGGCTTAGTGTCTGGCGATGCAGGCGGATATCGGCGAAACCAGCTTGCGCCAGTGCTGTGCCGATCGCCGGCGGTTCGCTGAAGCTGAGCGTGTGGCGGTAGCGGTCGATGCCGCTGAAGGCCTCGCGCAGTTCGTGGAAGGTGTCGGGTCCGAGCGTGCTCAGCGCCAGCCGCCCGCCGGGACGCAGGACGCGCCGCGCTTCGCCGAAAACCTTCTCGGCATCGCACCACTGTACGGTCAGACTCGACCACCAGGCGGCGAAACTCGCGTCCCGGCAGGGCAGGGCCTCGATGTCGGCAGCGAGGCAGACATCGGCGTCGTCACGCGCCAGAGCCAGCATGGCGGGGGCGAAATCGACTGCGGTGAGGTGGGCGCCGGGCCAGCGCGAACGCAGCAGGCGGGCGCCGTAGCCGGTGCCGCAACCGGCATCGAGAATGCTGTTCGGCTCGGGAGACGGGTCGAAGTCGGCCAGAAGGTGGTCGCAGACCTGTCGTTGCAGCACGGCGGCGCCATCGTAGGACGCCGCCGCGCGTTCGAAAGCCTCGCGTACACGCTGCCTAGGGGGCGGGGCGGACATGGCAGAAATCGTTCAGGAGACGGACAAAGCGCTCGCGGTCGTTGAGGAAGGGCGCGTGCCCGGCGCCACCGAAAACCTCCAGGCGGGCATTCGCGATGGTCTCGGCGAGGTAGCGTGCCGCGGCCAGCGGATTCAGGGGGTCGTTCTCGCCGTGGACGAGCAGACAGCGTGCGGTGACTGCCGGGAGCAGGGGACGCAGATCGATCTCCCGGAGCCAGTCCAGACCACGGCCGAGCGCTTCGATCTGCGGCCCCGGCGCGCGGTTGAGGGAGGCGAGAAGCTCGCGGGTGATCGCCCGTGCCTGATTGTCGCCCTGGCTCAGCAAGGTGACGAAACGCTGCAGCGTCTGCTCCGGCTGCAATCTGACGCTGGCCGAAAAACTATCGACGACTGCCGGCGCCTGCGCTGCGCGCCAATCGCCGCGTTGCGTGAAGCTGGCCGTGGCGCCGACGAGGACCAGTCCGTTGACGCGTTCGGGAGCCAGCACGGCGGCGCGCACCGCCAGCATGCCGCCGAGCGACCAGCCGCAGAGCACCACCGGGTTCGGGAGGGCGTCGATCAGTGTCTGCGCCGTGGCGGTGAAATCGCCGCTGTCGTCGGCTGCCTCGCCGTAGCCGGGCAGGTCAATGAGGTGCACCCGCGCGTGTGCCGACAAGGCGGGCCGCAGCGGCTCCCAGACGGCGCTGCCGAGCCCCCAGCCGTGGATCAGCGCGAGGTCCGGGCCCTCGCCGACAACTCGCGTCATGCCAGTTCTCGCAAGGCGTCCAGCAGTTGGCCGACCTGTTCTGCGCTGTGCGCCGCCGTCAACGAAACGCGCAGGCGGGCGCTGCCGACGGGTACCGTCGGCGGCCGGATCGCCGGCACCCACAGGCCGCGCTCGTAGAGCGCCCCGGCAATGCGCAGCGTTTCGTGGTTGTCGCCGATGACCAGCGGCTGGATGGCCGTCGGTGAGGGCAGCAGGCGCCAGCGTGCGTTGGCGAGTCGGGCGACGCCATCGCGCCACTGCGCAATGAGTTGCCAGAGATGGTCACGACGGGCATCGCCGGCGGCGATCAGGTCGAGGCTGGCGTCCAGCGCGCAGGCGACCAGCGGGCTGCCGGCGGTGGTGAAGATGTAGGTGCGGGAACGCTGTTCCAGCCATTCGATGACCGTCGTCGCGGCGGCGACGAAGGCACCGGCGGCGCCCGCCGCCTTGCCGAGCGTGCCCATGTAGATCAGTCGCCTGGCCGCGGGCAGGTTGAAGTGCGCCAGACTGCCGCGTCCCTGCCGGCCGAGGACGCCGAAACCATGCGCGTCGTCGACCACCAGCCAGGCGTCGAAGCGCTCGGCCAGCGCCAGCAGGCCGGGCAGGGGCGCGAGATCGCCGTCCATGCTGAAGACGGCGTCGGTGAGGATCAGCTTGCGGCGCGCGCGACTGGCGGTCAGCAGGTGCTCGAGTGCGCTCAGGTCCCCGTGCGGGTAGCGCTGGTTTTCGGCGCGCGATAGCTGCACGGCGTCGATCAGCGAGGCATGGTTGAGGCGGTCGGCGAAGACAGCGTCGTGACGCCCGACAAGCGCTGGAACGATGGCCAGGTTGGCCATGTAGCCAGTGGAGAAAAGGAGCGCACGCGGGAAACCGGTGAAAGCGGCGAGCTTCTCCTCGAGCGCCGCGTGCGGGGCGAGGTGGCCGCTGACCAGGTGCGAGGCGCCGCTGCCGACCCCCCAGGCGCGTGCACCGGCGCAGGCGGCCTCGATCAGCGCCGGGTCATTGGCCAGGCCGAGGTAGTCGTTGCTGCAGAAGCTGATCAGATCCCGGCCGTCGACCCTGGCCTGCGGGCCGCAAGGCCCTTCGAGCGTGCGACGCCGGCGTTTGAGACCGGCGTGCTGCAGCGCGTCGAGTTCGCCTTGCAGTTCTTCCCAGATCATGTCGGCAGTGCGGCGTCCAGCGCGGCCATGGCCCGCGTCGCCAGGAACGTGCACTCCTCGTTGTCGATCACGTAGGGCGGCATGAAGTAGACGGTGTTGCCGATCGGCCGCAGCAGGACTTCGTGCGCCAGGGCCTGCCGGTAGAAGCGCTGCGAAAACTGCGGGTCGTCGGTGTGTACGTCGAAGGCGGCGATCATGCCGCGCTGGCGCAGGTGGCGCACCCGCGGATGCGCGGCAAGCGGGCTCAGGCAGGTGGCCAGATGTTCGGCGAGGACGCGGTTGGCGACGAGGACCTGCTCGTCGGCGAAGATGTCGAGCGTCGCCAGCGCTGCCCGGCAGGCGAGTGCGTTGCCGGTGTAGGAGTGCGAGTGCAGGAAGCCACGGCTGGTGCTGTCGTCGTAGAAGCAATCATAGACGGCGTCGGTGGTCATGACGATCGACAGCGGCAGGTAGCCGCCGGAGATGCCTTTCGACAGGCACAGGAAGTCGGGCCTGATGCCGGCCTGCTCATGGGCGAAGAACGTGCCGGTGCGACCACAGCCAACGGCGATCTCGTCGCAGATCAGGTGCACCTCGTAGTGGTCGCAAAGCTCGCGAGCGAGACGCAGATACTCCGGGTCGTACATCGCCATGCCGCTGGCACACTGAATCAGCGGCTCGACGATCAGTGCGGCGATGCGCTCGTGGTGGGCTTCGAGATGACTGGCCAGCGCGGCGGCAGCGCGGCGGGCGACATCGATCGGGGCTTCGCCGTCCATCGCCAGGCGGGCGTCCGGCGTCGGCACGGTTTGGGCCGGGCGGATCAGCGGCGCGTAGGCGTCCTTGAACAGCGGTACGTCAGTGACCGCCAGCGCGCCGACCGTTTCGCCGTGATAGCTGCCAGCCAGGCAGAGGAACGTATCCTTGCCCCGGCGACCCCGGTTGTGCCACGAGTGGAAGGACATCTTGAGCGCGATCTCGGTCGCCGACGCGCCGTCGGACGCATAGAAGCAATGTCCGAGGGCGCCACCGGTCAGGCCGGCCAGACGTTCAGAAAGTTCGACTACCGGTCGATGCGTGAAGCCGGCGAGGATCACGTGTTCGAGCTCGTCAAGTTGCTCGCGCAGCGCCGCGTTGATGCGGGGGTGGCCGTGGCCGAAGAGGTTGACCCACCACGAACTGATGCCATCGAGGTAGCGCCGGCCGTCGAAGTCGTACAGCCAGACTCCCTTGCCGCGGGCGATCGGGATCAGCGGCAAGGCTTCGGAAGCGGCCGCATGCTGCTTCATCTGGGTGCACGGATGCCAGACGGCAGCCAGGCTACGTTGCAGCAGATCGCTGTTGGCCATCGTTGGTTCTCGGCAGCGCGTCAGTGGAGCGTCTGCGACGGCGCGTCATCCTGTTCCGGCATTTCCGCATGCACCGTATCTCCCTCCACGCTGGGATACAGCGGCGCGCCGCAGTCGTCACAGAACTCGTAGGGAAACTGCTGGTCGAGCACCACGACCTCGCGGATGCCAGCCTTGCGCAGCACGGATTCGATCTCGCCGGCGACATCGGTGGTTTCGTCTTCGATGCCGAGCAGTGGCCAGACGACGCCGTGGTAGACCACATCGCTGTCAGCGGGGCCAAAGCCGATCCGGTACTCCTCGAGGCGTTTGTCGTGGAAGGCGCCGACCACGGCGCGCAGGTTGTCGGAGACGGCCTCGCCGAGTGCGGTGCGGAGAAAATCTACCGAGGCATTCAGCGAGTAGGGGCGCGACGCACTATCGGCGGCCCGGCAGGCGGCATGGTACGCATCCGCCAGCAAGGCCTGATAGGCGCAGCCGGTGAGCAATGGCTCGAGGCAAGGCGCGCCCTGCTTCAGCCACTCCTTCAGTGCGCCTTCACGGGTGGTCTTGTCCGCCTCGTTCCAGCGAAACAGCGGCTTGCCGCGCGGCACCGTCAAGGCACCGAGGAGATAGCGCGTATCGGACAGGAAGCGGTTCGTTTCGGGCATCGCCGAGGCGTCGACGTTGAGGTCGTCGCCGGTCAGTGCCGCCGCGCCGAGTCGGCGCATCAACTGCCAGGTATCGACGAAGCTGTGCGGCAGCTGATCGGGACTGTAGAGGTAGTCGGCGAGGGCAAGCCGGGCGCCAGCGGCGAGGACGTGTGCGCCGAGATGAACCTTGATCGTCTGCAGAAGATTTCTGGGGATTGCGGCCGCCGGGATCGAGAAGCGCGACCAGGCGAGCACCGGCACGGCAAAAAGCAGCAGGTCGAATTCCCGTCCCTGATCGAGCAGGATGCATGATTCGGCGTGCGACTCGATGATGTCGGCGAGGTCGTCGTGCCCCATCGGATGGGTGTCGAACAGACGGTCGAGGGCAGCGGTCAGGTCGTCCTCGGCACCATCGTGGAACAGCCGGTCGAGGAGCTCGGCGAGGCGGGCCTGCCAGAAGGTATCCTCAAGCTTGCTGCCGGACTCGGCCAGACCGATGGCGAGACGGCCTAGCTCGGTGGCGTCAGCCGAGATGCGCTTGCGGGAGGAGAGGCGGTTGCGTTTCATGGTCGGAGCCTGGGGACGGTCAATCTGCAATTGTACCAAGCCGACGCCTTCGGCGCCTGTGCGCACGCGTCTTCTTGGCGTTGCGAGGCACCGACCGGCGTGGAATTGCTGCCCGGCTTACCTGCGAGCAGTCCGCACTGCACCGCCGGACGGCATGCGGGGGCGACCCGGAAAGCAGCGGCCGGCTGCTGCCGGAAACGTGGATAGGCGGGAAGTCGATCCCGTCGGCTGCGACTCAGGCGAGGCGGAAACGCGCCATGGACGCCACTGCCGGCCCGTGACCGAGATCGGGCGTGATGATCAACTCAAGGACCGTAACGGCAGCCAGGTCGACCCGATGGTCCTCGCTTTCCGCACTCGCCCCTTGCGGGCTGAAGTTCCATTGCTGGCGCACGATCTCATGAAACGACTGGCCGCCGTCGCCAGACCAGCGCAGGAGATACTCCTGCGTCCGCGGCAACGACGTCTCGACGAAATCGATCTGTATTCGCCGCACTCGTTGCGGTGACGCAAAGAGCAGCCGGATTGTCTGACTGCCCGGCACGGCGGCACGCCAGCCGCTGTTGTGACCGGGCACCAGCGCGCCTTCGATCGGATAGGCGTCCTCCTCGGAGCTGATTTCCACCTCCGCCACTTCGTCGAGCCTGAGCCACTCTGCCGGGGCCGGCGGGCTGGCCGGTCTGTTGGCAGCGATCAATCGCTTGCGCATGTTCTTGTCCTCGTCTCGCTGCAGGCCCCCGGCATGCCGGATGCCGTCGATGCTAGGTACTCGCTTCGCCCAGCTGGGCGGCGATTTGCTGCTCGGCGAGGGACCAGTAATGGGCGGAACATCCCTGAAAACCATCCTTCTCGGCAATGAAATAGGCGGCGGACTCGACCATGCGATAGCGTTCCTCGGCACTTAGCTGGCTCGCTGCCGGGCTGGCGACAGTCACCGCAGGCGGGCTTTGAGGTGCTGCGACAGCGGCCGCCGCCGGAGCGCTGGGTTCGCTCGCGGCCACGCTGGCCGCAGGCGCCGCGCTGGCTGCCGGCGCTTGGCTCTTTGGGGCAGCGCTCGTCGTCGCAACCGCTTTCTTGGCCGGGGCTGCTTTCTCGGGCGTAGTCGCCGGGGTCGCCTTCTCGGCAGCAACTGCCGGGGCCTTCTTTACCGCCGGCGCCTTGGCCGGCGCATTGTCCGTGGTGGTCGCGCTCGCCACAGCCTTCTTGGTGGTGGACGCTCTCTTGGTCGTGCTCTTGTCTTCAGTCATGGTGATCCCCTTGGGTAGCGATGTCGGTAAACGTGTCGGCAAAAATTGCTGAGTGCAGGCGTGCAAGAACGCAGAGAAACAGGGAGAAATACGGATTGGACAACACCAGCATACGTTCGCAGGATAGGAAAATCAGACGCATCGGTCAAGGTGAATCCGGAATCCGGCGGTGCCGGCACGCGCCTGCGGCGCGGCGTTACGCGTCAGCTGGCCCGCGAGCGAAGTTCAGACCATGCCAGGCGTGGACCGTCGCTTCGGCTGATCGCCCGCGGGAAGGGCGGGGCCACGTCAGGAGCGTTGAGCGGGCACGGCCCCGGCCGGTCGCTACGCTTCCTGGGGCAGGGGGGCGAGTTGGCGATGGCAAGCGTTGGCGAGTGAGCTTCGGCGTCGGTCATACCTTGAAGTAGGCCACGGCAGCCTGCAAGCTGGCAGCCACATTCTTCAGTTCCTGGGCGGCCGCAGCATTGTTCCGGGTCGCGGCGTCGGTCTCCTCGGTCATCGACGCGATGTTCTCGACGTGACCGGCGATGCCGGTAGCGGCAATCGCCTGCTCCCGAGTGGCGTTGGCTACGTCGCGCGCCCTGGCCAGCGAATCCTCGGCATGGCGCTCGATCTCGTCGAGCACGCCGGTCGCCTGCAAGGCGAGTTCCCGGCCCTGGCGCACCTTCGGCTCGGCGCTCTGCATCGCCTGCACGGTTTCGCTGGTGTCCCCCTGAATCGTGCTCACCATCTGGCTGATGCGGGCCGTAGCCTGGGTCGTGCGTTCGGCCAGTTTGCGTACCTCGTCCGCAACGACGGCGAAACCACGCCCCTGTTCGCCAGCGCGCGCGGCCTCGATCGCGGCGTTGAGGGCGAGCAGATTGGTCTGATCGGCAATCTCCTTGATCACTTGGGTGATGGTGCCGATCTCCTGCGAGCGGCCCACCAGTGCGTGGATACGCGTCGTCGAGTCGGCCACCGCGACGGCGATGCTCTCGATCTCGCCGGCGGCGAGGCGGACCACCTCGGCACCCCGGCTCGCCAGGTCGGCCGTCTGGCGCGAGTTCTCCTCGGTTGTCCGGGCAATTTCGGAGACCTCGTTGATGCTGACGGTCAGTTCTTCGATGGAAGCCGCTGTCGCGGCACTCGATTCGGCCTGATTGCGCGCGGCCAGACTGATCTCCTCGGCCGCGACGGATAACTCTCCGGACTCCTTGACGAGCACGGCAGTCCCCTGGTTGATCTCGTGCACGACACCTTGCAGCCGGGTCTGCATGGTGGCGAGCGCGCCCAGCAGGTTGCCGGGGGCAGTGCTGGTGGAAGTGATGCTGCGCGTCAGGTCGCCCTGGGCAAACTGTTCGACCTGCGCGGCGGCCAGCGCCGGCTCGCCGCCAAGCTGCTGCTGGACACTGCGGTTGATCGTCCAGCCGAGAATACCCAGGAGGACGCCAGCCACGGCCACGAAGGCGATGCTCTTGCTGGCGTTTTCCCAGAAAGCGGCGTCCACGTCCTCGATGTATACACCGGTGGCCACCCACCAGCCCCAGGGTGCAAAGACCTTGGCATAGGCAATCTTCGGAATCGGCTTGTCGCTCCCCGGCTTGGCGAACGCGTAGTCCATGCTGGCTTCACCGTTGCGCTTGAGCAGGTCGATCCAGTCCTTGATGTAGGCCTTGCCGGTTGGGTCCTTGGTCTCCAGCGTGTTCTTGCCCTCCCTTTCGGGTCGGGTGCCGTGCATCATCGTGGTGCCGGCGAAATCATAGATGAACAGATAGTCCTCGGCGTTGAAGCGACTGTTGCGCAGGCTGTCCTTCGCCAGTTGCTGAGCCTCCTCCTGCGTCAGCTTGCCGGCCTGCTGAAGCTCGTACTGGTGCTGGAGAACGCCGATGGCGGAGTTGACGACGGCCCGTATCGCCAGGCGCTTTTCGCCCAGCATCTGCTGGCGCAGCTCATAAACCGAGTAAGCTCCCAGGGCAAACAGCCCCAGCAGCATGCTGATGAGCAAAGCATAAAGACGAGTCTTCAGCGACATGTTTCGCGGCAAGCCGATCATGGCGATCCCTCCAGCGAATGATGGGGCCGGCACGACCGCGGGTCCGGCACTCTGTATCGGCGCAAAGCCAGCGGTCACCGATGCGGATCATCGGGGAGGTGCCGCTGTCTGGTCTGAGCGCGCCGTAGTGGCGGCTGGCCTCCGAGGGTTGGCCACGGGCCCGGCGATTCCATGATGACTGCAGGCAAAGGATACCAGAAAGCCAAATGGCGGATGTCCTCCCCATTTCCTGCACAGTAATGCTCAGCGCGCAAGCGGCGACGCCGCTGCGCCGTCACCACGTCCCTGCCGGCCTCTGCCGCTCCAGGCCCGCCCTCGGTGGGTCGAGCGATCGAGCAAGCAAGCAAGGTCTGCCGTTGCCCCGTGTCTCAGGGGGCCGGCGCCGCGGGCGCCGGCCCGGCACGCGAGAAATGCGTCGCCGCCAGCCCGGACAGGATGATCAGGCCGATGGCCAGCCAGGCGACGCCATCCGGCGTTTCGTTCCAGAGAATCATGCCGAACAAGCTGGCGAAAACGACCGTGCTGTAGGCCAGCGCGGCAGCCATCAGCGTGCGCGTGCCGGCGTAGGCACGGGTCATCGCAAGCTGGGCGGCGGTAGCGAAGGTGGCGACACCGGCGAGCAGCGAGCCGCTGCGCAGGTCCACCGGATGAATTTCCGACAGCAGCAGCCAGACGCTGGCACAGACCGACGAGACCAGCGAGAAGTAGAAGACCGTGCGCGTTTCCGGTTCGCCGCGCGAACCCAGTTCGCGGACACTGAAGTAAGCCATACCGGCCAGCACACCCGAGGCGAGACCGATCAGGCCCCCGACCAACTGGTCGGCGTTCAGCGTTGGCTTCAGGAGCAGGCCGACACCCGCCAGCCCCAAGGCCAGCGCTCCGAGGATTCCTGCCGTCAGGCGCATGCCGGACAGCGCCAGGTAGATGGCCAGGAAGATTGCCGAGGTGTAGTTGAGCGTCACTGCCGTCGCCAGCGGCAGCAGGGTGATCGCCCAGAGGTAGGTACATAGCGCCGAGAAGCCGAGGGCGCCACGGCTCACCTGCCAACGCCAGTGCGGCGTCCCGAGCGGAACGCCACGCAGCTTGACGAGGGCGAACATGAGAATCAGCGACAGGAAGCTGCGGTAGAAGACGATCTCGATTGCCGAGTGGGTGGCCGCCGCCAGCTTGACGCATACTCCCATGCAGGCGAACAGCAGGCTGGCAAGGACCATCCACAGGGATTGCATCGAAGCGCTTCGCGAGAAGGGAAGCCACAGATCTTACCCCCAAGCCTGTCACGCCGGTGCTCGG
>JGI24216J29974_1001997_pt1 | contig 19691 bp, 18 predicted proteins | sample EnhBioin_Aerobic_2_FD_29974 | JGI IMG/M metagenome (IMG submission 29974) | reverse complement strand
GGCGCAAGGTCTCGACGTTGTCGCCGAGGGTGTAGTCGATTTCGCTGTTGACGAGGTCGGCGCCGCCGGCGGCCAGGGGATTGGTCTCGCTGACGACATCACCGACGTTGTCGACATAATAGGTGTCAGAGCCGTCGCCACCGATCATGGTGTCGGCACCAGGGCCCCCATTCAGTATGTCGTCGCCAGCCGCGCCGGCGATGGAATTCGCGGCCGAGTTCCCCACGGCGGCAAACTTGCCTGTGCCGGTGTAAGCCAGGTTTTCCAGATTGGCGCCAAGCAGGTAGTTCGCGAGCGTCGTCCTGACGGAGTCGCTTCCACTATCTCCCGCTTCCACGACCAAATCGCCCGCCGAGTCGACGATGTACGTGTCGTCACCCGTGCCGCCGTCCAGGGTATCGGCACCTGCCCCGCCATCGAGCAAGTCGTTGCCGCGCCAAGCTCGCAGGTTGTTGGGCGCGTCATTGCCGATCACTGAGTCATTTCCGTCACCCGTGTCGGCGTTCTCGATCACCGTGCCAATCGAGATTGTTACAGCTTGCCCGTCAATCGACGAAACCTGTCCCGGTCGCAGGTCAAGAAGCGTGTCTGTAATGATCGCCGCCGCGTTGATAGTGTCCGTTCCCCCAAGATCAGTCACAAGTAGCCGCGTGGGCTCGCCAGGGGCGAGCGCGCTGAACTCATCTGTGTAGACATAGGCATCGTCACCGACGGGATCCCCGTATGCCGTGACAGCCCATGCGCTCAGTGTTCCGGACGCGCCGGCCTGCGTATCGGAAACAGTCAGCGTCCATTCTCCGTCCGATAACTCGCCCCAGTCGCGGGTTGTCGAAAACGTGAAGTAAATGTTGCCCTGCGATGTCGGCGGGTTGTGCAGCAAGCGGCTCTGCGTGCCATCCGGAGCGGTAAGCGTAATCTCGAGTTGACCAATGTTCGTGTGCAGCAACGCCACATCGATCTCAACATGGTCGATGCGCAAGCCGCCAGCCAACGAGATCGTGCTGGAGACGCTGCCCACGTCGGGAATCGCAAGAGTGGGTGAAGCCACACCACCCACCTCCTGCTCGTTCGCCGACGTCGACACCCCCCGCCAACTCTCGGCGACCCGGGCGGCCGCCAACGCATCGACCAGGCCAAAGCCATAGTCATGGCTCACGTGCATCGCGCCGCCGTTCCAGTTGTCTGCTCCATTGAAGGACCATCCCGAGGAACTGCCGGTTCGCACGGCCGTGGCGGCCAGTATCTCCTGCACATCGCGCCAGCCCAGCGCCGGGTTGGCATCCAGCATCAACGCGACGACTCCGCTAACGATCGGCGACGAGAAAGACGTGCCACTCATCGTCGCGTAGTCGCCGCTGGAATAGCCCGGTGCGCCGACGCGATCCGTGGTCGGTATACCCTGCCCGGGAGCCGCCACCAATAGCGCCGCCCCCGGTGTCGAGAACCCCGTGACACTCCCGGTGCTATCTGTCGCCGCCACCGCAATCACACCTCGACTGTTCTGAAAGCCGTGGTAGTTCACGTCCTGGCCTGTCGTCCGGCCATTGCCAGCCGAAAACACGACGACGGTGCCAAGCCCCGCGCGACCCGCAACAAGCGCGTTCTGCAGAGCGGCGCCGATCGCGGCAAACTCCGGATCCAGAAAACTATCGCCGAGAAAGCCGTCGTAGCCCCAGCTGTTGTTGGCAACATCGACGCTGCTCAGACGTTCGAACGCTTCCAGCACCTGCGCTTCGTTACCGTTGCTGCCAAAACCGATGCGGTAACCGGTGACTGTTGCGCCGGGTGCGACACCCGCCCCTCCAGCAGCATTGTTCAGCGCGGCGGCAATCACGCCCGCCACGGTGGTGCCATGCCCATCCGTCGGGTCGCCCGGGTAGGCATCGAAATCCGAGTCGCGCGCATCGTAGTCGAGCAGGTAGGCGTAGTTCGCTGCCAGTTCCGGATGTGTGTAGTCGATACCGTCATCGATCACCCCGACAACCACTCCAGTCCCGCGGTAATCATCCCAGACGGAGACAGCGTTAACACCCTTCGCGCCCCCCGCAGCACTCCACAGGTACCAGTAGCTCGAGAGCGACGGGTCGTTGTAAGCGGTAGCCCGCGTGCCGCTCGCGCGTATGGGGAATATGGTCGGAGAGATCGAGTTGCCAAAAGCCATACCCAAGCATCCTTCGCGTCTACCAATACTCTACGAAAATTGCCTGCAGCCGTTTCGAGCATCTGACGAACCTCCGAGGACTCGTCGCAGCGTTGGAATCTTCGATACCGACCATTCTGACAACGACTTTGACCCGAAGTCGCACACCTGAGCCAAAGGAACTCCCCTCAGTCATCTCCAAGGCCATGACCCCTCCGGCGCGCCTAACGCGGGAGGCTGTGGCCGTATCCTCCCCGCAGGGCGCAACTCTCTGCGTGCACGACGAAATTTCCTCCGACTATCCCCACGGCCTGCCGACGCAGGCGAGCGCCTTGGCGAACGCCTGCGGGACGTCGAAACCTAAACGCCCTTGAGCTCGTCCGGTGGAGGCGGCAGGTCGGCAAACAACGTCCAAGCGATTCTGCTCTGCGGAAACAAGACGACCCAGACCGTGACAAAAATGACCCGAAAATAAGTGGTGAGACTTTCATTCTGGATATACCACTTCTCCAACTCCCCCTTATACGGAGCAATCACACGGTCGTAAAACGCCACTTGATCGGTAACCCCCTCCAGCAGTTGCTCTTCGTTACGAAAGAAGATTGAGCCTATCCCGGAAAGACCCGGCCGCACCCTGATTATCGTCTTCTGTACATCCGTAGGAAACGCAAGAAAGCAGCGTTCTGCCTGGGGCCTTGGACCAACTATGCTCATGTCTCCTTTGAGAATATTCAGCAGCTGTGGAAGTTCATTGATTTTTGTCTTTCTGAGAAAACGCCCCAAAGGCAAGACACGAGGATCGTCCTTGACAGTTACGGTACCCGTGCCCAGGTTCGGACTGTCCTTAAGCATCGTTGCGAATTTTAATAAACCGAATCGCTTACCATCCTTGCCAACCCTCTGTTGTACAAAGAAAACCTCCCCCTCCCCGGTCAAGCGCAGGATGATCGAGAGTGGCACAAAGAGTGGCGAAAGGAAGAGCAATGCCAGTCCCGCAAAAATAATGTCGAAAACACGTTGCATGGTCACATCCTGCTGTCCAGATATTTGCCGGTTTCCTTGTGGCCGAAGTCCGGAATCAGCTCGTTGAAGAGCGTGAGCAGTGACGACTTCTCCCATCGACCGGAACGTTTGAGGTCGGCGATACCGGCCAAGAAGAACTCAAGCTTCTCGCGCTCAAAAACCGCTTTGTTCTTGATGACGCCGATGCTCTCGAAGCGGCCCAGGTCAAGCACTTCGCCATCCGTAAAGAACTCCTCGAAATCCTTTTCCCCCGTGGTATCGCTCTCAAAAAAATAACAGGGCCATTTCCTTGCCGCAATCAACTCGGTCGCTCGTGAACGGGCTTCGTCCTCACTGGCACACTCCCAAGCCTCGTACCCTAGAGCGGCAAGGAACCTGACGGCGATATCAGAAAAAGTGATCAAGTGCAGCTTCTCGCTCAGCTTAGGGAAAAAGATGTCCCGGCTTTCTCCCAACAGGCACGACATCAGACATAGCTCGCCTGATTCCTGGGGCGTCACGAAATACCGGCGGACGTCTCGGGGAGCCGAGATTGGCTGGCGCTTGGCAAATCGCTGGTTGAAGCCATGGAGCAAACTACCGTCGGAAAAGGCCACATTGGCAAACCGCGCCGTGGAGATCGGCATCTGAAGGCTCGCGCGCATCAGGAACATCTCCATAATTCGCTTGCTGGCCCCCATCATGTTGACCGGATTGGCGGCTTTGTCGGTGGAGACGCAGAAATACTTGCGCGCACCCATTCGACGGGCCATGTCGATGGTCTTGTTGGTGTTGTTGATGTTTACGTCGACCATGCGCATCAGCGTGAAAGGATCTTTTTCGCTACGCACGTGCTTCAAAGCCGACAGGTTGAGCACATAGTCGTAGCCACCACTCCATTTCAACAATGCTTCAAACTCGACCGAACCACAATCGATGGCAAAGGTACTGAAGTCACCCTCAATGTAGCCAAGCGTGCTACGGATATCGCGCACCAGTTCCACCATGTTGTTCTCGCTGATATCGACAACATGCAGCACTTTGGGTTTGCGCTTGAATATCTCCCGTGTTACTGCCTGGCCGATCGAGCCCGCGCCTCCAATCACCAGAAAGCGACTGCCAGCCACCAGCGCAGCAAGTATCTTCTCCTGTCTTGAGACGTCCGCCTCGAACAGTTCCTCGTCTCGACCAATCAACTGTAGGATATCCATGGGCCTACCCTCCAAGCGCTCTTCTGAACGCGGCAATAACGATCTCCACCTCTTCATCAGTCATCGTCGGATAAAGAGGCAAGGTCAGCTCCCGACGGGAGATCTCGGTCGCCAACGGGGTTTCATTGAGCCCCATCGCTCGGTAGGCAGTGAAGTCCTGCACCTCCGGGTAATGGATGCTCGACTGCACACCCTCATCCTTCAGGTCTTCAACGACTCTCAAGCGATCACAAGCCGGCGGCAAGAGGACGGGGAAGATGTGGTGAACCGGATCAACGTCCCCCAGAGCCACGAATGGTATCGTCAGTCCCGACAAGGCGCTGAACGCCGTGATGTACCGTGCTACCACAGCCGCTCTACGCTCGTGGGCCGACTCAAGCTTTGACAGTTGCACCAACCCGAGCCCCGGACGCATTTCGTCAATCCGGTAGTTGAGCCCCGGCCGAATCACATCGTAGGAAATTGCCCGACCATTGTGTCGATCGAGCGTCAACGTGGTCATGCCGTGGGAACGGAGATATCTCACTTCCTGATCCAGTTCGCTCGAAGTGGTCGTGACCATACCTCCCTCGCCAACGGAAAGATTCTTGTTGGTGAAGAAACTGAAGCAGCCTACGTCACCGAACGTTCCAACGCTACGCCCCTTGTACCTCGCCCCTGGCGCGTGCGCGCAATCCTCGATCAGCTTGAGGTTATTCCTCTTGCAGATCGCAATTATCGGGTCCATGTCGCATGGGTAACCAGCATAGTGAACCACCAGTACCGCTTTAGTCTTCGCAGTAATCTTGCACGCGACATCGTCCGGATCGATGTTCCAGTCGTCCAGGGAAGTGCAATCGGCCAAGACTGGCTTTGCGCCAGTCAGTACCACCGTGTTGATGTCGGCAACAAAGGTGAGCGCGGGAACGATTACCTCGTCTCCCGGCCCAACCCCCAGCGCCAACATCGCAAGGTGGAGTGCCGCCGTCCCATTGGCGACGGCAGTTGCCTTCGCCCCATAGCCGAGAAAGGTCGCGAACGCCCCTTCAAAGTCCTTTGTCTTCTCTCCCATCGTGATCCAACCGCTGCCTACGACCTCTGTGACGGCAGCAACTTCTCGATCATCAAAGTTCAATTTGAACAGCTGAACTTTCCACATAGTCTCTCCTCCGGCCAACCAGCTGTGACGCATCACCAATAAACGATTCTACGACCCGGCATCGATAACGCTAGTAGCAAGAGTTACGATGTACGCCATTTCAAAATTTGAATCGGCCCTACTCCTGCAAGACATCGAGAAACCTCCGGGCGAGAACAGAATAACTGTGCGCATTTTGAACGAAAGCTGCACCCTTTTTCCCCATAGCACTCCTCTCTGCTGCGCTCAATTCGGATAACTTCAGTATCCCTTCAGCGATGGCCTGGGGCGACTCAGGAGGTACACTTAGCCCGCACCCCGACTCCGCTACTGGGTCGTTCCCCGCGGAAACCGCATGCAACACCGCGCACCCAGCCATCATGTAATCCATCAGCTTGTTCGGGGCAATACCAAATCTGTATATTGGCGAGTTCTGCCATCCAATATAGGCTATATCGAGGGAACGCAAAAAAGCAGGGATGCAAGCCTTCTCAATAGGTGGAAACATCGTCACATTACTCAAGCCCTCATTCCGCACGCGCGCGAGTAACCTAGCCTTCTCGTGTCCATCACCGACCAGAAGGAAGTGGATTTGGCGAACCTTGAGCAACGCGGCACTATCCAACAAAGTGTCCAGTGAATTGGGCACACCATGAGAACCGGCATACCCAACAAGCAAAACTCCCCTCAACCGCAAAGCTTCAATATGGTCAGCCAGAGTACCCCCTAGCGGTTTCTCCCCAGAACCTTGCCACTCCTCCGTTGCAATGCCGTTAGGCACAATGTGCAGTTTCCTCAGATCGAGTCCATGGCCTGCCATATGTCCATGCACCTTGGGCAGCATGGATACGACAACGTCAGCATCACGATAGGCGGCGTTTTCAGCCCACTGGCAAAGTCGAACAAAAGGATGGGTTGCAGACATACCAGCCACCTCGATCAGAGTCAAGGGCCATAGGTCATGAACCTCGAAGACCAATTTCGCCTCTGCGAAGCGCGCCAGACGTCTCGCAACCCAGATGTCCATCGGATAAGTACTGGACGCAATCACAACTCTCGGCCTGAATTCGTCGGCGATCCGCCTCGCCTCTGACCAAACCTGTCGCAAGAAGGCCCAGATGTTCAGGAACCGCCCCAGTCCATTGCCTTGATACTCCGGCGTTGGGAACCACACATACTCGATGCCGTCTATGCACTCTGCAGTCGCGTGGCGCGCTCCGGACGCTACAACTCCAGGTTGCCGCACGCGCAAATGAGAGAACGCCCCCGCCAGGATGCGCACCGAGTGCCCTGCGCGCACCCACTCCCGAGACAAATAGTAGGGGCGATACTCCATACCATAGATGGGTGATCCAGCATAATGATTAAGGTATAGAATATTCATAGGCATAGCTGCTTTCGAAAACTGACCGTGCCTTAGTGTTTAAAAGTGCGAGCGCCTGGCACCGAGAGCTGCGCATCGCTACCCCCGACTAGCGTCGGCAAGAACATCAATCGTGAGAGTGCAACAGTGCGAGGACTAGCTCTTCCAGAAAAATCTGGGTAATAATGCTCAACGAAAGCCACGTCCGCTGGGTGAGTGCTTTCATACAGCCTGTACAACTGCGACCCCAACTGGCCAATCCTTGCGTGATACTTCGACCACGAGATATAACCTCCTGTAGGAAAGGAACTAGTCAACGCATACGGCGGCGTGCCTTCTCGGCATTGACCCGTTCCGTTATCGTAAGCCACGCGGTACCAGCCATTTGCACCACTAAAATAATTCGAGAATAGCGGATAATTGCTATCCCCGTTCCAGATGCGAACCAGGAGGCTATTGGCGAAAGTGCTTTGCACTGTGCTCAGCGGCACCCTGAAATCACGCGAACCCCACATTGCTGCAATTGCAGTCCGATTTCGATCTAGCGCATCTAGCACGTGCACCAAACGTCTAGCATGGCTAATATCCCAGCCTGCACTTGATAGGAGAGGCACGGTCGCCGGATCGACCACAGCTTTTGGCCTTGTAACACCGCCGCTTCCGGTCTCACAGAGGACTGGCTTCTGTTCGCCAGTATAGGCGGCAAACCGGTTATCCGAATAGAGGCGCCAGTAGCCTCGATCCAAATCCGCGACTGTGCCAAGCCTCTCCCCGTCCTTAGTCGCGTTCTCCAGCGAAATGCGGGCGAAAAACAAATGTATTAGAGCCTGATAGTGTCGCTGCAACCGCAGCACGTCTCCAGCAGAGATCGACACCGCCTTCAAGTCCCTGTCGCCGATCGCCGCAAGAACCCCGGCCACTTCGGCGTACACCCCAATTAGCCAAAGAGGCTTGTCCGTGAACAGTAGCTTCGAGGAGCCATCGATAACTTCATTCGGCGCCGCCTGTGCCGCCTGCACTATCGACTTGGTGACCGACTCCGTAGCCCAATGCAGCAGGTGCTCCAGTGCAACATTCAGTGTTTCCCGGATGAATGCAATATCTTGGGCGTCGATTCGACTGCCATCGGCGGCCAAGGCGCTCGCCAAGGCCGTGGCAAGCCCAAGAAACTGGAGACTACAAAGCGTTACCTCGTTATCCAGCAAGCCATTTCTGGCCGTACATATGGCGCCTCCACGGCAAACCCAGCCGCGCCCCTTCGCGGGAAACGAGCGCGCTTCCAGAGACGCATACGCCCCCTCGACAAGAGCAGCGATCTCTCTCAGCCTGCCCATGCGATGGCATCGGCGGGCCATCGCCACAATATTTTGCGTGTACGACTGGAAGTCGTAAAGCGCGTAGGTGTCACGCCTACCCACTAACCGCTGCCGCAGCAAGTCATCCTCCAGAAGGGGGCGCGAAACAGATTGCCAGGTCCTCCAGGCTTCCACCTCCACTCTTCCACCACAGGCCACGTCATCGCTGCTCAAACCCCACGCAGTAGTCGGCAATGCTAGTGCCAAGTTGAACAGCCACCAGCCAACCGAATACCACAGCCGCCAAGAAGACCCTCCCGTCCCGCTAGCCAAAGTAGTCCCCCTCAGTCCACGGCAGAAGTACTAGGCGTGCCTCCCACTCGCGGAGTGCGCCAGCGTGCAACCTGAGAACACCTGAACGATATTCGCCGCTCATACACTAATCAACGATAAGGCTGCTTCGTGCACGACGCTCTATCGCCCGGGCGCCGAACTGGTGTCAATTGAACCAAGTCATCGGTCTGATCTACTTGTGCGCCGCGCGCAGCGTCACCACGCCACGCGCGCTCACAAGCATGTTGACAACCAATCCCCAACCAAGAGCCGGGACAGTCCAGAACACCGGCTTGGATAAGAAAATCAGCAGGAGCGAGACAAAATTCACGAAGAAAGGGAAGCCATAGTAGACCGAGCGGGGGTCGCCGATGTATTTTTTAAGCGACACGACTAGACAGTAGACCGTTAAACCAACATACCCCACAAAGCCTACAATCCCAAAGCTTACCCAAGCGGATAATGCATTATGAGCATACGCCCCCACACCTCCCGCCTCAAAATGCCCCGCGTGCAATCCAAAAAAAGGACTTTCGGAAATTTGACCAAGGGCGAAATCCTGATACTGGCGCCGAAGCACCCAAGAACTCGCCGAATTCAAGTCCAACACCTGAGTTTGCCTCGATAATAATAGGATATCCATATTGCTTACCAAGAACAATCCGGCGGCAAGAACAGCCAACAATATCGCAATAATCTTTTTTATTGACCGGACGGAGTCGAGTACAAACACGACCGCCGCCAGGGCAGCAAAACCAAATAGTTCCGATCTCGCACCAAGCAGAAATAGTATTGTCACACTCGAAACCACAACCGCCAGTTTCATTTGGAATGCTGAGCATGAACCTAAAAGAAATAGCCCCACCAAAAAGGCACTCCGCGCATACCCTTGGTAGCTAGCGGTGCCCTCCGAGACATCGTACAGAGATCGAGGGTTAAACATCAACGTATCCGAGTCAAAAAGCGCCAGTGCGACGCATCCAATTGCCACGAATGAGATTAGAACGGCCTTCCGCAAACCAGCGCGCTCGTAAGGCAGCGCGACACCCATGAAAAATAGCGCCAACCAAGAAAATAGTAGCGTGACGACCTGGACGGCGGCATCGCCACCATAAGGCACTCGGGTCGAGTAATGCTGAATGACAAACCAAATTGTACAATAAAAGAAAAGCGTGCCGAAAATGAACAGGACTGTGCGGCCCTCCTTGCGGGCTCTTGCGAGCATCGTCGGCGAACAGAACAAGAAGATGAAAGTCAAAACCACGCTTGCGGGTCCAAACAGTCCAAGAAAGACATTCGGGAGGAAACCACTGCTAACCCCCAGATGATAGAAAAAGAACCCTGGAAACAGCACAAGAAATCCCACCTGTGAAACAAAAGGGGCAATGCTTTGCGAAGCGATTCGGTGACGGTCCATCTGCTTATCCTTTGTTGTCGGGTGAAAAGATACGTGAAGACCTAACGAGGCGAGGGTATTCACGACGGCCTCTCTCAACCGCTTGCACGAAGTATGACGACGGATCCCGAACGCATTGCTGTGACGATGAGGAGTGCAGATGGCAATAACTTTCCCGGTTTGGCACCGCGGCCGGTCCGACCGGATTTCGCCCGTTAACTACCAATCGTAGGCGATTCTGCGCTACAGCCACGCCCGCACCCCGAACCCAATGACAAACCAAGGGACCACGAATGGTATGGCGCCAAAAACAATCTTTGACACCTGACCTAGAGACACTTTCGCCACCCGGAAGATGACCATCAGGTAGGCTACATAAAAGATGAAGCCAGAAATCGCGTAACTCTCACTCAGAAGTGCCCCATTCAGAATGTAGCTTGGAAGGATCACCATGGATGAGCGAAAAACCAGCCCGAAGGCGTGGAGGGCCAGTGCTTTGGGCTGATTGAGCGTAACCTGTAGTGCCATTGAGACGGGGGATGACAAGAACTGGAACACGAACCAGGGCGTCATCCAGGCGACTAGTTCGCCAGCGCGCTGCCAATCTTTACCGAATATAATTCCGAATGCCGCTGGGGCGATAATCCCAGCAAACACCAGTGGCCCAACGCCGATCTTCGCTAGGTTCGCAACCGAACGGGCGGTAATTTGGGCGAGGTTGCCATCGCGGTGTTCCTCGACCGCTCGCGAGAAATATACCTGCGAGACAGACGAGCCAATGAGGCCAACCGGAGCTTGCATTAGACGCATGCCGAGCATCAGATATCCAACTTCCGCGCTTGTGGCAAAGCTGGCAATCACAATCAGCGGCAACTGCACCGCTGCGGTGTTCGAAAAAGCCTCTACGGCCGAGAACTTTGGCAAGCGGTCATATTCGCGAGCGACTGCTTTCATCCCTACCAAATTGACACTCAGAAGAATGCCGGGCTCTTCCTTCCGCGCGCGCCGGGCCAAACCAAAAAAACCAGCTCCGTTACTTACGATTTGTCCGACGATCAAACCCCAAGCACCTGCGCCAGCCCAACCTAATAACACTTGGGTGAAAACGCCCCCGACAGCCTGTTCCACACGCGTTCGCGCCACGTGCAGAAAGGCCTTCTTGCGAGTAGCCCATAGCTGAAACACGGCGTAAGCACTGGTGACAGCAACCCCAATCGGAAGTAGCCAGAGATAGCCGGCCAGTAGGGGCGCTCCCATCAACTGCGCGATCTTCACCCTGAATAGGGCTACGGCAAAGCCCACCGTCAAGGTCGTCGCCGCACCACAAGCCAGCGAAACGGCCAACAGGTTCGCGGCAGACTGATCGGATTCTGGCAACGGTATGGCAATCTCATAGCGAAGATTAGCCATAACCGAGATCATTCCCAGTAGAGCAACGAAAACCCCAAGCACCCCGAATTCCTCCGGGGAATAGAGACGTGTCAAGAGCGGCAACGACAGCAAGGCGAGCGCCTGCGCCAACGCCGTGCCGCATGCCAGGACGGAGACATTGCGGACAAACGAATTCTCAAATAGAAGCTTAATTCTAGCCACTATAAGCCCCGTAGATTACACATGGAACTGTAGCGAGGCCTTGGCTAGTGCAAGCTACCAGGAGAGATCCGAAACCCGTCGAGTTCGAGTTGGACTTGCAAGACTCCTCCTTACATTCTTCCGAAGAACAAACTGACGGCCAAGGAACGATCACAGCGATGGCCCCGACCACACAACACTGTCCCATGAGACGACACTTAAGAAAAACAGCCACTTCTAAGTGCGGCCAGAAGCATCTCTACGGCGATCATCCGAGCGGCACCTCGCCGTGAAAGCCGCGCTCACGGAAGAAGCTCGCTATAAAGCCTCAGCAACTTTTCCCTCTCTCTCTGCCAATTATATTCGTTATGAATGAGGTATAGGTTCCGCTCTCGCATTCTTGAGCACAAAGCAGAGTCGCTGAGCAAGCTTTCGACACAAGCAGCTATGGCATCAGCGTCGGCGGGATCAACATAAAGAGCGCTATCGGCAAAAAACTCTCGCCAGTACAAAAAGTCACTCATGATTACGGGCAAACCACAGGCCATGTATTCGAATGGTTTCGTCGCAAGCGTGGTAATGTGATTTGGCACCGGCAGGAAAGTAATTATACCAACATCGGCTGCTTTGATGTAGGAAAAAACCTTGCTGGCATCCACGCTGCCCAGGTATCTGACTTTTCGCCAGCCGTCGAGAGCACGACACTCGGCTTCGAAGGACTCACTTTGGAACGGCCCGAGAAGCCAGAGCTCAGCTGCATCAGTAAGGGCAAATGCGTTGATGAGCTGCGGAATCCCTCTTATTCTGGACAGCCCACCCACATAGATTACCGCTGGCTTTGTTTTTTCTATTCTAAGGTCTTCTAAGGAACCCAAATCCGGGAGTACCGGAAAGTTTCGCAGGGTAACAGGGTGTAATGGGAGAAAAAGTGCGCTAATGTCCGGGCGTGCAGTGACCACTCCATCAAAGAACCTCAGAGCGAGCTTCTCACCCCACTTGACGACCCACGACACAATCCTGCGGGTGACTTCAGACTTTAGGTAGGGCCGGGACAGTATTGCCGCGGAATTATTCTCATGCACATCCATCACCACCGTATGCCCCGAGAATTTCAGGAACAGGCCCAGCGGCATCAATTCGGGATCATGCAGGTGATAAAGATCGGCATTTATTATTCTTGCTTGGCCAAGAGCTTTGAACAGTGAGGTGGTAAGCATGCGCTTGAGGCGGCCGGCCGCTTTTGGGAAACCCGTAATCGTAACTCCGTCCTGAGTTGTCGAATCAGCTCCCGCGCAAAGAAGCGTCACATCATAACCAGCACTGGCCAAAGACAGGCACTCTTTATAGAATATCCGATTATCATTTTGCTTATGAACTGTGGTGACGTGACAAACTCTATATGTCATGGAGTGGCCCATGGTAAAAAGTTGGACAACGCCGCCAATAAGAATTCGACGGCAATCGCTCCGAGCTTCCCCTGGCGGGCTCCGAAAGTTCTACTAGAGGGTGCCGGAGCGCGGGCAATGGAATGTTGAAGAGACCTGATCGTACGGCTTACCATTATCGTCCTAATGGCTGAGCAGCGCCTATCGAGAGCGTCGGGCCAGTCAAGCAAGGAGCAACCGGGGCACCAGTTGGCGCCTCTGCCGGCCCGCGGCCAGACGATGGCCGGCAGAAAACTGTTTTCGCCTACGGGTTTCATTGACAATTTGTGGCGCTACTTGAGAGAGAGCCTCAATGGCGTGACGAGGCGCCAAGCGCCCGCACCACATTCTCTCGAGAAGCCGGGCTCAGATCAGCCCCCATCGGCAAACTCATCACCCGCTTGGCGAGTCGACTGGCGTGTGGCGTACAGTCGGCGCAACACAGGTCTACATAAGCCGGTTGCTGATTCAGCGGGAACGGATAGTGAACTGCGGTTGGGATGCCCGCCTGCTTGAGCCTTTCCTGGGCCTGCTCTCGATCGTCTAGAAAGACCGTGTATTGAGCAAAAACGCTAGTTCTGTCTTCTCGCTGTTGGACTCGGCCTATCCCATTCTTGTCCATCAACTCATTGTATCGGCGACCAATCGCGATCCGTTGCTGGACTTCCCAATCAAACCGCTCGAGTTTCGCCAGAACAATCGCACATTGCAGCGTATCCATGCGCCCGCCGACACCGATGCGGGTGTGCCAATAGCGCTTGCTCTGTCCGTGTACGCGGATTTCGCGGCACGCCGTCGCGAAGACATCATCACTGGTAAAGATCGCTCCACCATCGCCGTAACAACCCAGGGGCTTGCTGGGGAAGAAACTCGTACAGCCGATCGTGGACAGGTTGCAGCTCTTTTTTCCCTTGTACTCGGCCCCAAAGCTCTGGGCAGCGTCCTCTATCACTACCAGCTTGTGCTTGGCGGCGATAGCGTTGATCTCGTCCATATCCGCGGGTTGGCCGTACAGAGCGACGGGCATGATGGCTCTCGTTCTCCGGGTAACGGCGGCTTCGATCTTGCTCGCATCGATGTTGCAGGTATCCGGTTCGACATCGACGAAGACAGGCCTGGCGCCAAGCAACACAATGACCTCTGCGGTGGCAACGAAAGTGAAGGGAGTGGTGATGACCTCGTCCCCCGGCTTGATACCCAGCGCCATCAGGCTGATCAATAGTGCCTCCGTACCACTGGCGACGGTAATGCAATGCCTAGCGCCGGTATAAGCGGCGAGTTTGCCCTCCAGTTCCGCGACTTCCGGCCCCATGATGTACTGGCCGTGGCGCAACACGGTTTCGATGTTGCGTTCGATCTGGGGCCGTAGCGCAACCTGCTGGGCGGCAAGGTCGATGAAATTCAACTTCTCAGGCGCGGACTGCTTCGCATCCAGCAGCCATTCCAGCGCTTGTTGGGGGGTGCGAACGGGGCGTTCGCCCAACGCGTCGAAGTTGGCATCGGACGAAACAATACAAACCTGACCCGCTGTGAGGCAACGCGCGCTGGCAGCTATCTGAGCGTCTTCGAAATCCCGCGCGCGCGCATACAGATCGTCCTGATCGTATCCCCGGTTGCTCAACACCTTGACCCGGCTCAACAAGTCGGTCATCAGGCGCCTGACCAGCGAGCGTGCCTCCTCGGCATCGAGGCCTTGCTCCTTGAGGCGGCGAACCGCGACAAACTCCAGCGTTGGCAGGCTCGCCGCGCTCACCCATCGGCAGACGCCCGAGTCACCTGGGTGGGCAAAAAGACCTTCGATCGCTTCTGCCCGCTCCGGTCTGAGCCATAGATCGATGATTACGCTGACATCGAGCACGAGATGCTTAGCGGCGCTCAAGATACTTCTCCTCCAGGGCCTCGTAGCGAAGCCGATCGCAGTCTTCGGCTGTCAGCGGTGGCCCATTCTCTATCTGTCGTTTCCATGGCCCGAGTATTTCATCAATGGCTTCGCGAATCGAGGCTTGATGCGAAGACCTTGCTCCGCCGTTCCCTCCTCCTGAAACCCTGACTGGCGGGAGTTCACCTGCCTCGCCCGTCACCACACCGGCGGCGATTTCGTCATCGGGGATGAGCACCGTCACGCGGATTCTCGAATGCTTCAGGAGTACGCCGGCCGGCAGTTCCAGGCGTCCGTCGTCGTAGATGGCGTCTAGTCGCATGCCTGCGCCTCCTCGCATGATAGGTTGCCGGCGACCAAGCGATATGTTTTTCCGGTGTGCGGACAGACTGTACTGCCTTCACCATCGACAGGCAGCGCTAGCCGTTCTCCATACTCGCTCATCCAGCCGACCTGTCGAGCCGGCACGCCGACCATCAGCGCGTAGGCCTTGACATCACGGTTGACGACGGCGCCGGCGCCGATGAATGCATACTTGCCGATTGTGGTACCGCAGACGATGGTGCAGTTGGCACCCATGGTCGCGCCTCGCATCACCAGTGTGCGACGGTATTCGTCCTTGCGGTTGACCGCCGATCTTGGATTGTAGACGTTGGTAAATACCATGCTTGGCCCACAGAAGACGTCGTCTTCCAGAGTGATGGCATCGTAGATCGAGACATTGTTCTGGATCTTCACGTTGTTGCCGATCAGTACATCATTGCCGACGAAGACGTTTTGCCCCAGGGAGCAGTGCTTGCCGATTCTCGCGCCACCGCAGATATGGACCCAGTGCCAGACGCGCGTTCCTTCGCCGATCTGGGCACCTTCGTCGACGATGGCGGTGTGATGAACTTGTGCTGTCACCTTCAATGTACCTTTCGTTTCAGTTTTTCGGCCAGGGCCAGGCTGGTGGTCCACTTGCCGCCGAAGACGCTGAGCAGCTTGCCGTTGCGCTGGAAGGCGTAATCACGACGCGCACGGGTTGGATCGCCGGCGGACTTGACCAGCGGCCGGATTCCGGCAAAGGTTTCAAGGATGTCGGCCGTTGTGATTGGCCGGGTGTGGAAGTGATTGTAGGCCTTGAGAAGGTAGTCGGTTTCTTCGTCGCTGCAGGCTATGGGCGCGTCCAGAGGTTGACGGACTTCAGTAGTGCCGATGAGGCTGTGCCCTTTCCACGGTAGCACGAAGAAGATCCGCTTGTCCCCGGGGACTTCGAGCAGCAGGGCATGCTCGCACGGACAGGCGACGACGAGATGACTGCCGCGAACCACGTCGAGACGATACCGGGGCTCGATACCGCTGTCGGTAAGGAGTTTTTCCGCCCACGGCCCCGCGATGTTGAGAATTTGGTCGAACGCCATCGGCTCGCCTGTCGCCAACATCAGCGTTCCGTCTGGAGAAACGGAGCCCACGGCTACCCTTTCCTTGATGACGACGCCGGCTTGTCGGCACTGCTCGGCTACCCAAAGTCCGAGGCGCCGGTCGTCCATCTGCCCATCGTGGTAGCGGAAGCCGCCGAGCAGATCGTCGGTCTTCAGCGTCGGCGCCAGTGCCACGACCTGTTCCCGTGTCAGCGATTCGCTCTTCGGTAGCCTCGACTTGCCCGCCAGCAGGTCGTAGAGCTTCATGCCTACCGCCAGCATCCACATCGGCCGACGGCTACTCCGGTAGACCGGCAACAGTATGGGCAGTGGCCGGGTCAGGCGCGGCGCACGCGCCAGCCAGGCGTCGCGCTCGCGCAGTGCCTCGCGTACCAACAGGAACTGACCCGTCTCCAGGTAGCGCAGCCCGCCATGCAGCATTTTCGACGAGGCAGCACTGGTGGCTTCCATCACGCGAGCGCGCTCGAACACGGTAACGTCGTCGCCACTCTTGGCCAGCCGCCAGGCTGAACACAGGCCGTTGATGCCGCCGCCGATGACTGCAATCCTCATCTCCGGGCGCTCAGTATTCCAGCGGCAGTGACACGGTGCGACCGTCACGGGCGGAGAGATAGGCGGCAATGAGGACTTCCAGCGAACCCAGGCCTTCGCGACCGTCGGTTTCTGGCTCCGCTTCGCCGCGCAGGACGTCGATCACGTTCTTGTAATACAGGGGGTGGCCAAAACCGTACACGGAAGTGGTTTCGTAGTTGGCTTCCTTGATCTTTGCGTCGTAGTCGCATGGCTCGGCAAAGTCCCAGACCTGGATGTCGTTGACCGCCACGCCGCCCACGCGCACCGTGCCTTTTTCGCCGAGGATGGTGATCGAGCCTTCGAGGTTCTTCGGGTAGGTAAGCATCGTCACGCTCATGGAGCCGAGTGCGCCACTGCGCCAGCGGACATTGAGGACTCCGGTATCCTCCACCTGGATGTCGCGTGCCAGCGTTGCCGTCATTGCGTGCACGCTGTCGACCGGGCCGATGAGCCAGTCGATGAGGTCGACGTAGTGGCTGGCCTGATTCATGAAGGCGCCGCCGTCGAGTTCCCAGGTACCGCGCCACTTGGCCGAATCGTAGTACTCCTGGGGACGCGTCCAGAAGACGTTGATCGAGACCATGTAGATCTTGCCGAAGCGCTTTTCCTCGACGGCCCGCTTGAGCAACTGCAGCGTGGTATTGCGGCGATTTTGCTTGACGACGAACAGGTAGACCTCAGCTTCGTCACAGGCCCTGACCATGCGCACGCCATCCTGCCAGCGAGTGGCCATGGGTTTTTCGGTCATCACGTTCACACCGTGACGAGCGGCAATCACGGCCTGCTCCGGGTGCAGACCGCTCGGCGTGCATAGGGCCACGAGGTCGAGTTGCTCTGCCTTGAGCAGATCCTCGATCCGTTGATAAGCGGGGACCTGATACCGCTCCTGGTGGGCCGCCAGCGTCGCCGCGTTGTTGTCGCAGACGGCAACGAGTTCGATATTGTCCGAATGGGTTTCGATCGAAGCGAAATGGTTCTTGGCGATACGGCCGCAACCGACGATGCCGATGCGGATTTTTCTGCCCTGGATGATTTTGTTCATGGTCGATTGGCTAAAGAGCGAGAGCACGCGTCTCGCAAGGGATGTTCGGTTGTAGCAGCAGCAAGTCCGCTACCTGTGACGGCTGTGTTCCGCGGTGTCGGGTAACCACCCTTCGTTGAGGACCTCCTGTATCGCCCACGGGCAGGCGTCGGGGAAACAGTCGAGGCCGGTTTCCCCGACAGCTTGGGCAAGCGCGTTGGCCCACACCATTTCCAGCCATCGCACTTCCTGGAGCTTGGGAACGAGGCTGGGGGGTGTCATGCAGCCCATAGGCAATTTCCTTGCGCTGCGCCAGGATGGTCCTTTCCCAACTGGCTCGCCGCCTATCCACTTGATACTGCCACTTGAGCAGATGCGCCAGCAGGACCGCCATGCGGCTCGCCAATTCGCGTTGTTCGCTCCTGGCGACGGCCTCAATCTCTTCCGCGACGTGCTCTCGGTCGAGCAGCTCGAACCGCCCGGCACGAATGAGGCTGGCCTGTTCGCTCGCCCATGCCACCACATCCGATTCGTAACTGGCTATCACACTGCCCCCTGCAACCCCGGCTGACAGAAAGCATTTCATTTTACCCGAACCTTGCCTATGGAACCTGGACTTTGCGCAGGTTCTGTGCCGTACGATAACGGTTTCGACAGTGCCAGCCAGTGCGAATGGCCTGGCGTTGAAGTGGCGTGAACGCCTTGCTCAGCTAAGCAGCTCGCTCTTCGGAAGCGCTGACTTCCCCGCATTGACCGCGCTTGCGCTGCGCACCTATACTCGTTTCGCAGGTGCCGTTAGATTTCGTCCCCCCATGATGCCATGGCACCGAGGCTCATCGTTGGGCAGCGCGTGAGGAAGGTGATCGATGAACACGGAATCTCTGAAGGAAGTGATCAAGCGGGAGTTGCCGGTCTGGCTGCGGGAAGATCCCGAGTTGCGAGCCTACATCCTGGAACTCACTCGTCAGGAATACGCCGCCCGGGCGGATACCCAGGACAGGTTCTACGAGATTCTGGCCGAATTGCGTCGTGATCGGGAGGAGCAGGCGCGCAAGTGGGACAAGCAGTCGCGTAAGTGGGACGAGCAGTCGGACAAGTGGGACGAGGACGCGCGCCAGTGGCACGAACAGAACCGCAAGTGGGAAGAATCTGAGCAACGCTTCAACCGCGTTCACGAAGAGATCATGGCGCAGGCCAGAAGGCATGATCGCACCATCGGGGCCTTGGGCGCGCGATCGGGCACACAATCGGAAAAGGCTTTCCGCGATGCGCTGGCCGGAATTCTTGAACAGACCTTCGGGGTGCAGGTGTTGAATATCAACGAATACGATGATGAAGGCGTCGTGTTTGGGCGTCCTGACCAGGTGGAACTGGACGTGATCATCAAGAACGGTTTGCTCCTGATTTGCGAATTGAAGTCCTCAATCGACAAGGCAGCAATGTATATCTTCGAAAGGAAGGCCCGCTTCTATGAGCGGCGGCACCAGCGCCAGGCCGACCGGCTGATTGTGGTTTCGCCGATGATTGATGCGCGTGCGCAACAGGTGGCGCAGCGGCTGGGGATCGAAACCTACGGTGATTCGATGGAGGTTGCGCCGGGCTGAGGTGAGGCTAGGGGGGTGGTGCACGTGAGGGCATTCTGCCACTGTTGTCCCGCGTCCGGGCGGGTCAAAAATAGAGTCGACGTTGCTGCGGTCATGCTCACTGGTCGATGCCGCCGCCTCGGCTTCGTAACGAGCTCTCTCGCCGTTCCCTTTCCCTTTCCAGCCCGACGCCGAGCGATCCACTGCCAGTACCCGCCCAGATGCCTGTCGACCATTACGAAAACTTCCCCGTTGCCTCGCTGCTGCTGCCGCAGCGCCTGCGCCGACCGATCGAGGCGATCTACCGTTTTGCCCGCGCTGCCGACGACATCGCCGATGAAGGCGATGCCCCCGCTGC
>JGI24216J29974_1000519_pt1 | contig 20250 bp, 18 predicted proteins | sample EnhBioin_Aerobic_2_FD_29974 | JGI IMG/M metagenome (IMG submission 29974) | reverse complement strand
CCTTGCAAATATGTCTTTTGGCTTTACCCCGGAAGCATGAATTCCGGAGAGACGAGAGTAGGAACTCCCGAAGTGCCGCTGCCCAGGCGGCAAAGGTTTCGCGAATCCGGCGGTTTTTGCGTCTTGGGTTCTGAATTTCGGGCGGGCGTATCGCTCAGCTTGGGGAAACTGAACTCCCGAACAAGGCCGGATAGCGGTGAGAATCAGGCTTACATGATCAGATGGCGACCGCGGCGAGCGGCGCAACGGTGATGACGCCGGGTGATGCCGAGCGAATCCGTGTCCTGACGATGGTCATCACGGCGCCACAGCAGGGACAAAGCATGGCTGGCCGCTCCTTGCGCGGCGGCGTGAAGCGGCTGGGGTCGAACTTGAGCAAGAGATGCAGCAAGGTGATCAGGCGCTTGCAGTTGGCGTGCAGGAAGCCGTAATTGCGAGCGCGGCGAAAACCCTTGGGCAGAACGTGCTGGACGATCAGCCAGAGGAAATCGGCCCCCGCGAGCGATCGTTTTTCCAGTTTGCCGGTTTGAGCATTGCGATAGCGGAAGCTCACCTGGCCGTTCTCGCAGGCGAGGATGTCCGCTTCGCGGATGACGCCGCGGTAGAGGTAACGACCGAGGTAGATCAAGGCCTTCTCGCCGCTGCCGACCGATTTGCAGTGCGCCACCCAGTCCTTCGGATAGCGTACCGGCAGCGCAATGCCGGCCGCCTCGATTGCCGCCAGCATCTTTGCCCGGAAGACCTTGGCCAGCGCCTTCTCGTTGAACAGGTAGGTGCCGTTCTTGCCGCGCCGCTTGGCATCGCCAGCGCCGCCGTCCCGCATCGACCGCCGCTGCGGGAACGACGAGATGGACATGCGGATGGAAGTCGAGGCGGCGCGAATGCGTGTGCAACACCGCGATGGCTCCCGGTGTTCCCTGCAACTGCCGGTCGTTCTGGCTGAAACGGAGCACCGTTTCCCAGGCACAGCGCATCAAGGAATCGAGGACGATGTCGGCGTGGGTTAGAGCGAGCCCACGCCATTCGGCCGGCAGCGTGAAGGTCAGGAGAAAGTAGTCGGCCGGGACGAGCCGCTGCATCTGACGTTCCAGCCATTGCTGGCTCTCGTGGTGTTGACAGTGCGGGCAAAGGCGATGGCCGCAGGAATGCGGGACGAGGTGGTGATGCGCACAGTCGCTGCATTGAACCTGCATCATCGGACTGGCAGGGCTGCGGCAGTCTTTGATCGCCGACAGCGCCTGCACCTGGTCAACGCTCAGCCGGTGACGGAATTGCGCGAGGAAGTCGGCTCCGAATTCGGCGATGAGGGCAGCGAGGCGGATCATCGTGGCGCCTCCTGGGCCAGCGTAAACCGGTCCATCAGCGCGTTGATCCGGTCGATCGCGTGATGCTTGGTTTGGTCCGTCAGATGCGTATAGCGGGCGGTCGTGAGAATCGAGTGATGGCCGAGATTCTTCTGGACTTCGAGGAGGTCAACGCCGGCCTCGATCAGGTGCGCGGCATAGTGTCGAAGGCTGTGCGGCGAAATGTTTTTTTTAGTCCACACGATTCAACAACTGCCCGCAGGGCATTCTGAACGCCGCCGCGGTCGAGTGGTGTGCTGGCTGCGCGCGCGCCCGGCACGCCGCCGTGGCGATTGGGAAACAGCAGGACGGGATTGCGGTGGCGCTGCCAGAAACGGCGCAGAAGTCGATAGGTGGCCATCGGCAGCGGCACCAGGCGATCCTTGTTGCCCTTGGCGTTGCGGATATGCACACGCTCGCGCACACCGTCGATGTCGGCGACCGTCAACTGCAGCCCTTCTCCCAGACGCAGGCCGAGACTATAGAGGGTGAAAAAGAAAACGCGGTAACTGAGCACCCGGGTGGCCATGAAAATCCGCTCGGCCTCCTCGACGGTGACGATGTCCGGCAGGCGCTGCGACCGCGGCGGCTGGACCAGTCCCGGCGCCAACCAAGGTTTCTTCAGCACGTGCTCGTGGTAAAACTTCAGCCCGTAGAGGTCGAGCTTGATCGAACTCCAGGCGTGCGTCTCGCTCAGTTCGGAGAAGTAATTCAGCAGGTCGGCTTCGGTCAGATTGTCGATCTGATGATCGAAGTAGTCTCCCACCCGGCGGATGGCGCGCGAATACGCTTCGATCGTCTTGGGCTGCAAGCCCTTGAGCTTCAGATGCTTCTGATGCAGTTCGTAGTTCTTGTCAAAAATCGTAGCTGCGACAGCGGACATGTCTTCCATCTTGCGGTAACCTCGCGTTCGTCATAAATATCCCTCGGATGAGGGGCGAGGTCACATCTTGACTTCAACACGACGACAGCGCCGCCGTTTCCTCCGCGTAGCGGCTTCGTCCAACCTGCTATTCGCCATGTGGGCTCGGCAAACTTGCCAAGGATGCCACGGTTATCCCGCGCCCTACGCTAGTACAAATGACTGTCCAGTTTGCCCTGGAATCACTGTCCAGATTGCCGTGGAATACGCAAGAGCCGGGGGATTTCCCATTTTTGGTTAAAAGGGCCGCTGGCGACCTGTCGCCTTCAGGCAATTTCGGTTCTGGCACCCACCGCTTCCCGCCTTTGAGTGTATTGCGAAAGGAGACGGTATGGAACTGGTTCCAATCCACAAACGAGTCATCGGACTCGACGTTCATCAGGCCCAGATCACGGCGTGCGCGATCCTTGAGGAAGCGGATGGCGAGACACGCATCGAGCAGCGGCAATTTGGCGCCTTCAAAAAGGACCGGCGGTTGCTGGCGGCCTGGACGGCGGCGCTTGATCCTGACGAAGTGGTCATGGAAAGTACGGGCATCTACTGGAAGAGCCCATATGCGGCGCTGGAGGCGGTGGGCATTCGGGCGACCGTGGTCAATGCCCGCCACGTCAAGCAGGTACCGGGGGCGCAAGACCGATGTCGGCGACGCCCAATGGCTGGCCACCCTGGCCCGTGCCGGGTTGCTGCGCGGGTCCTTCGTGCCGCCGGCCAAACTGCGCGAACTCCGTGTGATCTCCCGGCAACGACAGAAGCTGGTCAGCCTGCTCACCGCCGAGAAGAACCGCATGCACAAAGTGCTCACCGATGCGGGTATCCGCCTGGGGGTGGTCGTCAGTGACATCCATGGCCAGTCCGCACGGGCCATGATCAAGGGCATCCTCGACGGCCAGGCTCCGCACGAGGTTCTCAATCTCGCCAGTCGACGTCTCAAAGCCAGCCGCGAGGAATTGCACGATGCCCTCCAGGGCGAATTGACTGCGAGCCATGTGTTCGTTCTCGACGAACTGTTGCGGCATATCGAAGAACTGGAAGCGCGCATCGCCCGTTTCGACGCGCGACTGCTCAGTGAGTTGGCGAGCGAGAAAAATGCACTGGCACTGCTGCAAACGTTGCCGGGTGTTGACGTCATCGGTGCGGCCATGCTGCTGGTCGAAATCGGTAGCGACATGAGCGTCTTCGGCACCCCAGACCGCCTGGCTTCCTGGGTCGGCATCTGCCCGGGCAACAATGAGTCGGCGGGAAAGCGCAAATCGGGACGCATCCGCCAGGGCAATCCCTACGTCCGGCGGCTCCTTTGTGAGTTCGCTCACGCCGCCAGCCGCACCAAATCGGCATTCCAGTCCAAATTCCAGTCGCTGATCGTTCGCCGTGGCTACAAACGTGCCATCGTCGCTCTGGCTCACAAAATGTTGCGCACTATCTTTTTCATGCTCAAGCGCGGCGAACATTACTGGGATTCCGCCACCAACTATGAGCAGCTCTCCGTGCAGCGCAACGCTTCTCGCTGGATCAAGGCTCTGACTCGCTTCGGCTTCATCCCCGCAGCCGCTTGACTCACGCCAACCCATTTGCATGACCCATCGTGGTCAGGCCTTCGTTCGCCTTCCGGGTGGCTTCTTTCACATTAAGAACTGAGACGCTTTCACCGCGGATGTCGTGGCATTTCCTCAGAGAATTTCGACTGCATGCGTCACCTCACTGACAAAAATCCAGCCGGCCTCCGGCTGCCCCGTATGCGCCGCCTTGGCGATTGCATACGTCAGCGCGTCGGCTACCTCGTCGGCACACACCAGGTCGAGTTTGTATTCGGAGACGACCGCTTCGGCGAGTTCCATGGAGTAGTGCTGCTGTGCTGGATGCGCGCTCGCCAGCGGCCGCAGCACCTGGGATATCGTGATGTTGTGCCAGCCAGTTTCGGCCGCACTCAGGTTTCGTAGCGCCTGAAGCACATCGACGATGCGGTGCTGCCGGATGAATGCCCTGATCTCCTTCATGTCCATCCTCCTTTGGGTCTATTCGGGATTCACCACAAGCTTACTCGAAGCGAACGGTGATGCGCGTCCCCTCGTGCGTTTCGCAATAGCCCGCCGGCGCTTGGCGGGTGGGCCAGGTCAGGGTGCATCGCAGCACCGCGCCCTCCGCGGCTCGCAATTCAGGATTGGCCGAATACTCGTCGTGATCGGTGCCACCTCCCTCGAAGATCCGACTCGGAGGACTGCCGTAGTCGTAGTGCCGTTGCAACGCCGCGTAGTCCCGGGTGCGTTTTATCGCAAAGCCCTGGGCTGCAAAACGCTGCCCCCCGAATTCCAAAACCATTGCCGGCCCCTCGCGTGCCTCGTGACTGAAGGTGCCGACCGTGACGCCGGAATTTCCACTTTCCGGAGCAAGACCATGCGTATGCCCTGCGCAACCGGCAAGCGTAAGCGCTGCAAGACTTGCGATAGCGAACACCTTACTCATTGTTGTTTCCCTCCAGTCGATATCATGGTGCGTCGTTCCCGCCGAGCCTCAATCCACTCATACATCAGCGGCAGCAGAAGCAGAGTCAGAGCCGTCGAGGTAATCAGCCCGCCCACGACCACGGTCGCCAGCGGCCGTTGCGTTTCCGCCCCAACGCCCTGCGAGAGCAGCATGGGAACGAGTCCGAGAATTGCCACCGAGGCGGTCATCAGCACCGGCCTCAGGCGTAGCGCCGCCCCCTGTCGCACCGCGTCGCGGATCGACAGACCCCGGCCGCGTTGGTCGTTGAGGAACGACACCAGCACGATGCCGTTAAGCATCGCCACGCCAAATACGGCGATGAAGCCGATGGCTGATGGCACCGAGACGTACTGGCCGGTCACCGCCAGCCCGAACACCCCGCCGATGATGGCGAAGGGCACGTTGGCAATGATCAGCGTCGCGTGGGTCAACGAGTTGAAAGCGGTGTACAGCAAGACGAAGATGAGCCCGATGGTCAAAGGCACGATCAGCGCCAGTCGTGCCATCGCACGCTGCTGATTCTCGAAGGCGCCGCCCCACTCGATCCAGTAGCCTTCGGGAAGTTTTAACTGACTACGGATTTTCTCGTCTGCTTCCTTGACGAAACCGTCCACATCGCGCCCTCTCACGTCCATCTGCAGCACTGCGTAACGGCTCAATTGCTCGCGGCGCACAAACGTGTAGCCCTCGTCCGTCTCTACCGTCGCCACGCGCGAGAGCGGCACCAGGGCTCCGGTCGGGGTTCGCACCGGTATATCGCTGATGGCCTGCGGCGTATCGCGGAAGGCCGCGTCAAGGCGCACCTGGATGTCGAAACGGCGTACGCCATCAATGAGCGTACTGACGGCCTTGCCACCAATCCCGGCTTGCACCATCTCCAGTATCTCGTCGGCATTGACTCCGAAACGCGCAGCTTCTTCGCGGTTGACCTTCACGACCAGTTGGGGCTTGCCTTTGTTGGCCTCCAGAGACAAATCGGCAACGCCAGGTACAGCGGCCAGGACGGGCTTGATCTCGCCGGCCAGACGGTCGAGTTCGGAGAGGTCCTGCCCATAGAGTTTGAGCGCGAGGGTGGCGCGGACACCCGAGATCAGCTCTTCGACCCGCATCTGGATTGGCTGGGTGTTGCCGACCACCACGGTCGGCAGCGCTTCCTCCAAGCTCTCCTTCATTCGGTCTGAAAGTTCTGGCATGGATATCTTTTCCGGCCATTCGGCCTGCGGTTTGACCTCCACCAGCACCTCCATGTAATTGGCGTCGGCGGTCTCACCTTTCTCCGCGCGTCCGATCGTGGCCAGCACCGTCTTGGTTTGCGGATAGTTCTGCTTGAGCACGTCGTTCATCTTTTGCGAGACGCGTATCGACTCATCGAGCGAGGTGGACGGGATGCCGGTCGCTCGGAACATGATGGCGCCTTCCTGCAGCGTCGGCATGAATTCTTTGCCGAGGAAGGGGAAGGTAGCAAGCGCCGATACGAGCAACGCCACAGACGCGCCGATCACTTTCTTCTTGTTCTCCAGCGCCCAGTCGAGCAAAGGCAGATAGATACTCTTGACCCAGCGAACCAGAAAAGTGTCCTTTTCTTCCTTGGGTTTCAGGATCAGCGCCGAAAGCACTGGCACCAAGGTAAGCGTGAGAATCAACGAGCCCACCATGGCGAAGGTGATGGTGAATGCCATGGGCTTGAAGAGCTTGCCCTCCAGACCGGTAAGCGAGAAAAGCGGCAGGAACACGACGATGATGATGAGAATAGCGAAAGCGATCGGGTTGATGACCTCGCGCGCCGCCTCGAGCATGATGTGGGTGCGGTTGACTGCCTTGCCTGCCGTGTGCGAGAGCAGGCGGAAGGCGTTCTCCACCATCACCACGGCGCCATCCACCATCATGCCGATTCCGATTGCCAAGCCCGACAGCGACATGAGGTTGGCTGACAGACCGAAATGTTGCATGAGCAGAAAGGCAATCAGCATCGCGAGCGGCAGCGTGACGATCACCACCACCGCCGAGCGAATTTCCCCGAGGAACAGGAAGAGCACTATTGCCACCAGGATCGAGCCTTCCACCAGCGCGCTCTCGGCGGTCTTGAGTGCCTTGTCGACGAGTTCGGTGCGGTCGTAAACTGGGTTGATGCTGACGCCGGCAGGGAGTGCCTGGCGAGCGAGATTGAGCTTCTGTTTCACCGCGTCGACCACGTTCTTGGCGTTCTCGTTGATCCGGGCGAGCGCGATACCGAGTGCCACTTCCTTGCCGTCGCGGGTCACCGCACCGAAACGCAGCGCCGGGCCTTCCTTCACCTCGGCGACCTCTTTCACGTGGATGGGCACGCCCTCGCGCTCGGCAATGACCACATTACCGATATCCGTGGTGTTGGCCACCAGACCCAGGCCGCGAACCAGATACTGCTCCTGGCCGAGGTTGACATATTGCCCACCCACCTGCCGGTTGTTGGCGGCAAGCGCTTCCATGACCGCCTTGAACGAGAGATCGTACTTGATCAGTTTCTGGGGATTGATCAGTACCTGGTATTGTTTTTCCTGCCCCCCCCAGGTGGTGACGTCATCCACCCCCGGCGCGGTGCGTAGCATGAGGCGCACGGTCCAATCGTGCAGGGTGCGCAGATCCATGGCCGAGAGCTTCTCGTCGGCCGATTCCACGGTGTACCAGAACACTTGGCCAAGCCCCGAACTGTTCGGTCCGAGGGAAGGCTCGCCATAGCCAGCGGGCAGACGTTCTTTCGCCTCCTGCAACTTCTCTCCGACGAGGCGCCGGGCGAAGTAGATGTCCACACCATCCTTGAAATAGACGCCGACGTAGGACAGGCCGAACAGCGAGACCGAGCGAATTTGCTCGACTCCCGGCAGGCCGGCCATGGCCGTTTCAATGGGTGCCGTGAGAAGCTGTTCGACGTCTTCGGCGGCGAGACCCGGCGACTCTGTATAGACGTTGACCTGGTTCGGGGTGACGTCGGGGAACGCATCCACCGGTACCGTGAGAAAGGCGCGGACGCCGAAGAAAGCAAGCAGCGCGAAAGCCAACAAAACCAGTAGCTTGTAGCGTAATGAGAAATCGACGATTCGGTTCAGCATGGCGTTCCCCTCAGTGCCCGTGGCCTTCGCCAAGCTGCGATTTCATGATTCGCGCCTTGAGGGCATAAGCACCCGCCGTCACGACCCGATCACCCGCCGTCAGCCCGCTCTTGACGACAACCCGCTCGCGCAGCTTCTGGCCCAGCACGACACCGCGCGGCTCGAATCCGTCGTCGTCTTCAACAAAAACCGTGGGCTGGCCATTCATCAGCACTACGGCCTCGGTGGGTACGAGCAAGGCATTGACTGAAGCGCCCTGCCTGGTCCTCGCGGTCGTGCGGATGGCAGCGGTGGCAAACATCTCGGGCTTCAGCCGGCCGTCCAGATTCGCGACTTCCACACGTGCTTGCACCGTGCGCGTTTCCTTGTCGACCACGGACGCAATGTAGGTAAGCGTGCCCTCGAATACCTCGTCGGGATAGGCGGCGACGCTAACGACCGCTTTGGCGCCCACTTGGACCCGGCCGACATCCTTCTCGAACAGATTGGCCTCGATCCACAGTTTGGACAGGTCGGCCACGGTAAAGAGCTGCTTGTCCGGCTGGGACAATTCGCCGAGGATGGCGTGTTTTTCGATCACCGTTCCGGCGAATGGCGTGCTCACAGGGAAAGTGGAGACTGCCTTGCCGTCGATGGTGGGCACGGCGTTCACGCCGAGCATGCGCAGCCTGTTCCCCGCCGCCGCCAGCGCGGACTTGGACTTCTCGTACTCGGCGTTGGCGCGCAGGTGGTCCTTCTGGGCGATGATCTGATCGGCGTGCAGCCTCTCGGCCCGCTCGAAGTCGGCCTTCGCCAGCGCGCGTTGGGTCGCCGCCTGGAGATAGGCCGAGTGCGCTTCGCCGACCTCCAGGCTGTCGAGGACGGCCAGGCTCTGCCCGGCTTTCACCTGATCGCCCAGATTGGCGTTGACTTTGACGATACGCCCGGGCACGCGTGGCGCTACGTGCGCTATGCGGTCCTGATTGGGGTGGATGGTGGCGGTCAACGTTAGCTGCTCGCTCACATCCTGCGCCGAGATGGGTTCGCTCTTGATGCCGGCAGACTGGATCTCATCCGCTTTGAGCTTCAGCGGCTCCACCTCGCCGTGTCCGTCTCCGCCACCGTGCGCGCCGGCCTTCTCGCTGGCAGTGTGTTTGTCTTTGCCCTCGTGCGCGTCTGGTTTTTCGGACGTCGCATGCTTGTCCTCGGCTTTGTTTGCGGCCGGGTCAGGCTTGGCGGTCGTGGCCGGAGATTCGGTCTTTCCACAGCCGACGAGAATCAGAGCTGAGAAGCCAAGCGCGAGAAGCACGGCCCGACTCAGTGAACACAGGTCTTTCATAGATGATCTGCCCATAGATAGTGTTTTTGTGGTGGAGCGCGAGGTGGGCGAACAGGCGAGGTGACTCATCTCGACCCTTGTTGCTGCCCACGCCAACCCGCCGCCTGCTCAAGTTCGACGCGCGCCAGGGCCAAATCGGTCATGGCTTCCAGCGCCTCGCGGCGGGTATCCAGGATCTGGCGGGTCGCGAGCAGGAGCTGAGTGAGGCTGATCTCGCCCGCTCGGTAGGCCGCTGCGGACAGGCGTCGGTTCTCGTACAGGCGTTGCAGGACCACTTGTTCCAGCCGCTTCACCCGTCCGCGCAGGCTTTCCAGCTTTTGCCACAGAGCAAGGACCGTTGCGCGCGCATCCCGAACGGCCACCTGACGCTCGATCTGGGCTTGGGTCAGGTCGGTGACAGCCTTGCCGATACCGGCGGCATTGCGGCGAAACAGCGGTAGGGGCAGCGAGACGGAAAAACCCATGACCTGCTCACGCGCATCGCCCGCCCCTTCGCGGGCGGTGAATACACCGACAGTCACGTCAGGGTAGGCGGCGGCACGCTCCAGACCCAGGCGACTGCGGGCGGCCTGCTCGTGGTACTCAAGCGCGCGCAGTCGGGGGCGACCGGCGGCGGCAGTCAGCAACTCCTCCAAGGTATATGGTGTGGCCGCCTCGGGGGCAAGCGTTCCTCGTACTTCCGGCAGCGTCTCGGCAGGCAGTTGCAGCGTTGCGGCAAGCTCTGCGCGAGCCTGGATGAGCTGCTCGCGCGCGGTTTCGAGCTGATTGTCGGCGCGCGCCAGTTCCACCTCTGCGAGATTGCTGTCGAGCTTGGTGTCCTCGCCAGCTTTGAAGCGCTTTCTTGCCGCCCCTGCAGCATCCCTGATCAAACCGGCGAGTTCAGCTTCGGTGACGGTACGCGTCTGAAGCCCCAGCACCCGGACGAACTTCTGCTCGACCTCGGCGGCCACCCGCCAGCGCGTCTCTTCGACGACCTCCCTGAGTGCCGACAGGTCCTGCTCCGCCGCGCTGCGGCGATAGCCGTGCTGGCCGGCAATCTCCAACGTCTGGGTGATATCGACGCCCCACTCACTCCAGGTGTCATTTCCCTGGCTGGGCTGAGAAACCTTGCGGCGGGCCTGCTCCGCCCTGAGTTGCGGATTGTTCCAGAGCAGGCCGCGCGTATCAGTGACCTGCCCTTCGGCGGCAGCCAGATTTGCCTGAGCCGCCCTGAATTGGGGATTGGCCACTTCGGCGATTTTCAAGGCCGTTTCCAGCGTCAGGGGTGGCTCGGCAGCCGACGTCGCCGACGCCATCGCCGCCAAGACTAGCGAGGTGATGAAGCGGGCCACGCGCCCGCGATGAAGGCTCGAATGCATATCTCGTCGAAATCTCCGTTTGATGAATGAGGGGAGAAATCCGACGGAACGTAGGCCGGCCTGCGCGCAGGCGGCAAGGTAACCAGAAAAAGGAAACTGAGGGCGTCCCGCCGGATCAGACGGCGGGTACCCAATTGGGCCGTTCGGGACCCTGGAGAAAGACAGGAAGAAGGAAGCGATTAAGCGGCGAGGCGGCCCAAGATGTCGGTGTGGACAACGGTACCCCGACAGCAGATGTCACGACACCGACACAGCCGAGGTGGCACAAGAAGCAGTCGGCATCAGAACTGCTGGTGGTCGTGCCGCCGGCGTCGTTCTGGTCGGTGGCCTGATGCTGGTGTACGTGATGCCCAAAATGCTGCGTGTCTGCTCCCCGCTCTTGATGTAGACAATAGCTGCCCACCACGCCCCAGGCAGCCTGGAGCGGCGAAAGAACCATCAAGAGGATAAAGACAAGCCGCGTAATCACAGGTCGAAGTGTAACCGCTAACCAGGAATATTGCATGAGTCTTTTGCGCCGTCAGCCTTGAATCTCGGACGAAATCCATCCGCCGGCGATCAAAGCGCGATCTGCAGGCGAACCCCCGCGATGGTGGCATTCGGCAGGTAGAGACCGGGGTTAAAGATACGCTGGACGACGGGTTGCAGGACCACACCGGGTGCGAATTTCGCCCAGTAAGTCATTTCCACCGCTGTTTCCGCCGACGACGACAGCGGTGCGCCCAGTTCGTCCGACAACTGAGCGCGCCCTTGCAGGCCGGCATGGGCACGCGTCGCGGCGATACCGAAGTTGTCCCTCTCGCGCCCAGCGAAGGGGCCTCTGAAACTCAGGCCGAAGCTGAGCGAGTAATCGAGAACGTTGGTCTTGCCGTCGGTGAAACCATAGCGCAAGAAAGCTGCCAGGGCCCGATTCGACTCCGGCACACGAAACACCGTCTGCTCGGCGAGAAAATAGGCACCCCAATGCGTCGTCAGCAAAGGGGCGCCGGTGGCGGAGACGGCAACCAGTTCCGGGAAGCGCGGCGTATAACGCCACAGCCCCAGGGCCAGCTTGCTGATCGGCTCGAAATCGTCGCCCTTCTTATCGTCGTCTTTTTTCTCATCAGACGCGGGGCGATCGTGAAGCAAACCGGCCTTGACCGGACTGAAGCCGACTTCGCCGATCGCCATGCTGCCGCTACCGTTCTCCCAACTGATGTGGGGACCGGCTGTCGCGACCCGATCGGACGGAATTCCCCGCGTGACGGCCAGCATCGCGTACCAGGCAGGATCGGGATTGATCCGCAAGCGAGCGCCATAGGCGCTCGTCGCATAGATCGAGGGACCGGCCAGACTGCCGAAGCTGAAAACCTCAGCCGCTATGCCGAGCGACGGATGCAGGAAGAAGCCGGACGAATCGGTGACGTAGAACTCGGTATCGATCGGGTAGAGGCCAACCCGCACGGACGCCTTGTCGTTAAGAAAGGTCTGTTCCAGCCAGGCCTTGAAAATGCCGGTGCGGTTGACTGGCGCCTCGATGTTGTCGAAGCCCATCAGGCTGCCGGTGTTGTTGAGATTGACTTGCCCCCCATTATTGCTGATCACATGGAGATAGCCGGAGCCGCCCTTCCAGCCGAAGAGTTTCTCGCCACCGAACTTCAGGACGAGGTCCACGTGACCCATAACTGCACCGCCGCGCTGCAGGCCGCCGGTGTTGTTGCGCACGTAGTCCGCAGTGTACGTGAGGTCGGCCTGGACACCCGCATCGTGCAGCCGCTTGCGCACACCACCCCAGTCGCCGGTGAGGGTGGCTTCCTGCCAGTTTGGGGTCTCATCGGCGGCACCAGCTGCGGCGGATTCTCCGGGTCTGGTGACTTCTCCGGCCTCGGCGGTATCTTCGGCCGCCAAGGCGTGAGCGGCTAGAGGCTGCCAAAAAAAAGTAGCGAGCAGCGCGGCGCGGAACAGAGTTTTGGGCCTGATTCTCGGAATCACCACGTTAGCCATCTTTCGTATTTTTCTTCATGACGATCGCCACGCTCTGCGGTGTCTGTTTGCTGGCGCAGCCGGCTGGCACCTTCGGGACCCTGGAAAAAGACAGGAAGGAGGAAGCGACTAAGCGGCGAGGCAGCCCAAGATGTCGGTGTGGACAACGGTACCCCGGCAGCAGATGTCACGACACCGACACAGCCTTGAGGTATAGCGCAGAATGACATACGTCACGCTACTGACGCACCAGCCTCAGACCGTTGGCCACCACCAGAAGACTCGCGCCCATATCCGCGAATACCGCCATCCACATGGTGCCCATACCTAGCAGCGTGAGTACCAGGAAGACGGCCTTGATGATCAATGCCAGCGTAATGTTCTGTACCAGTACCGTTCGCGTGGTGCGTGACAGGCGAACGAAGCGTGCAATCTTGTTCAGGTCGTCGTCCATCAGAGCCACGTCAGCCGTCTCAATCGCCGTATCGGTACCCGCCGCGCCCATGGCAAAGCCAATATCGGCTCGCGCCAGTGCTGGCGCATCGTTAATGCCGTCGCCCACCATGCCGACCTTGCCGCTTTGCGCGTAGCGTTCGATTGCGCGCAGCTTATCTTCCGGCAGTTGATCGCCCAAGGCTTCGTCAATTTGAATCTGGGCCGCAATGGCTCGTGCGGTGTGTGCGTTGTCACCGGTCAGCATGACCGTCTTGATGCCCAACTCATGTAGCGCCTGGATCGCGGCGCGGCTACTGTCCTTAACCGTATCGGCCACGGCAAACAGGACGAGCACGCGCTCGCCATCGGTGAGCAGAATGACCGTCTTGCCTTCCTCTTCCAAGTCGCCGAGCTGTGCCTCCAAAGGTGGAGTACAAACGCCAAGCTCATGGATCAACCGATGGTTGCCTAGCTGATAATGCACGTCGCCAACGGTTCCTCGCACACCTCGCCCTGGAATGGCAGCGAAGTCGGCGACATCAAGCAAAACGGTGCCGTTTTGTTGTCCGTTCGTGGCGATGGCACGAGAAACGGGGTGATCGGAGCGTGCAGCGAGGCTAGTGGCAATCCGGACGGCCTCCAATCCAGGCGGCTGATCGAGCATGACCGTATCGGTCAACACCGGTTTGCCGTGCGTGATGGTGCCCGTCTTGTCTAATGCCAGCCACGCGAGCTTGTAACCTTCTTCGAGATAAACACCGCCCTTAATCAAAATGCCGTGCCGGGCCGCTGCGGCCAGACCGCTGACGATGGTGATGGGGGTGGAAATGACCAAGGCACACGGACAGGCGATGACCAGCAGAACCAGAGCCCGGTAGACCCAATCGTGCCAATCGCCACTCAGTAGCAGCGGCGGAACAAGAGCGATGGCCAAGGCGAAGGCAAACACTGCTGGCGTATAGATCTTGGCGAACTGATCAACAAAGCGCTGGGTGGGGGCACGTGCACCTTGCGCCTCCTCGACCGCGTGAATGATGCGCGCCAAGGTCGAATTCGTGGATTCAGCCGTGACTCGGTATTCAAACGAACCCGACTCGTTAATTGTTCCAGCGAACACATTGTCGCCCACGGTTTTCTCGACCGGCAAGCTCTCGCCGGTAATGGGCGCTTGGTTGATACTTGACTGCCCGGACACCACCAGGCCATCAAGCGCGACGCGCTCGCCCGGTTTGACCCGGACAATTTGGCCAATAGTGATGGCTTTGACTGGCAACTCGACCCAATTGCCATCTGCTTGCTGTACCGTCGCCAGTTCCGGGGTGAGTTGCACCAAGCTGCGGATGGCATTGCGTGCCCGATCCAGCGACTTCGCCTCAATCAACTCGGCCAGCGTGAACAGAACCATGACCATGGCCGCCTCCGGCCATTGCCGCAGCAGTACCGCGCCGGTGACTGCAATGCTCATCAGGGCATTGATATTAAGATTGCCGTGGCGCAAGGCAATCCAACCCTTTTGGTAAGTGCCGATTCCACCGATGGCGATGGCAATGAGCGCCAGTAGTGCCGAAAACCATTCCGGTAGACTGGCCCAATTCACGATTTCTGCACCCAGGGCAGCGACGCCGGCCAGTGCCAGAGGCCACCAGGGTTTTCCGGCTGGCTCGGTGAACGCTGTTTGGGATTCCGACCCCATGGCTTCGGAATTCATGCCCAAGTCACGGATGGCGGCTTCAACGGCGGCCAAAGCGCCGTTGTCATGCACCACGGTCAGCACTCGTTGCATCAGGTTGAATTCCAGCCCTTGCACGGAGGTCATGCCGCCAAGCTTCTTACGGATCAACGCTTCCTCGGTGGGGCAATCCATCTGGGCAATGCGTAGGCGGGTCAGCGTACTGCCGTCCGGAATCTTGGCCGTGACCAGATTGGTGTCACCTGATGTTGGCTCCTGCACTGAATCGCCCGCGCAGCACGCATGATCAGGGTCATGCGAATGCGCAGGATCGTGCGGAGCACTCAAGTTGTCGTTACCAAGTGAATGGTCGTGGCTGCAAGCGTGGTGAGCAGGCGTAGTTTTCACGGAGTGAGAGGGCATGGCGTGATCGAATTATCTGAAGTAAAGTGAGTATTTCACACCCTGAAGGTACTATAGGGTCAAGTGTTTTGGAGTATGGTCATGAAAATCGGTGAACTCGCCCGCGTAGGGCCATGCACGGTGGAAACCGTGCGCTACTACGAAAAGAAAGGATTGTTGGCCCCCCCGGCACGTACGCCGGCCAACTACCGTAGCTATGGCAGTGCTCACGTCTACCGGTTGCGATTTATCCGTAACTGTCGGGCATTGGATATGACGCACGAGGAAATACATATGTTGTTGGGATTGATGGATCAGCCTGCCGGTGATTGCGGTGGCGTCAATCAACTACTGGACGAACACATTGCTCACGTCGAAGTTCGTATCGCCGAATTGTGCCAACTCAAGCAGCAGCTCAGTGAATTGCGGCAACGCTGCCAGAGTGAGAAGGCCACGGATGCCTGTGGAATCTTGCAGGGGCTGGCGTCAATGGAAACAGAGCCTCGGCATGAACGGCACACACACCTCGGTTGACGGGTCTTAGCCGAACCTTAACGCCCCTTGTCATATTTTGGGCGTTTACGGGTCTGTGATAGATATAACGCATTGATTCTAAACGGCGCGGTTTTCTCTGACGTTTTGTTGTGCCATAATTTTTTGCATTGACCCCGAATTTCCCTTGCTTTTGTTGTACGATGGTGGGCATGTTTATTCGACAGACACGAACCAACAACAAGGCGACCGGCGAGGGGTACTTCACCTATCGGCTGGTGCGCGGCGAGCGCGTCGGGGGCAAGGTTCGGCAGATCACTGTCCTGAACCTCGGGCGAAACTTCGCGATCAAGCAGGAAGACTGGCCGATCCTGTGTAGCCGCATAGAGCACCTTCTTCATCCTCAGCAAGCGTGTCCTTTCGGCAACGCTGCGAAACCCCGGTCGCGCGTGCCTCGGCCGCGCGGCGGCTGATCCGCGGTGACCGCCACGGGTGGCGCGCGGCCCCGCGGCCGTGCGCAGGCAAGCCCCAAGCGGCAACCCGGGGTCCGCTTCCGTTCGGAACGTTGGAGATCGTTGCGCTGCCGGGTTAGTCCGGCGGAGGTTCGGTACTCTCCGCCTCGGCGTGTGCGAGGGCTTCGCTATAGTTCCAGGGCATCCAGGCCGCCGGATCGAGCGCCACCTTGGCCGAGTGGCGCAGCAGGGAAACGAGGTAGTGGAACGGCTCGATCTTGTGGAGTTCGGCGGTATGGATCAGGGTCATGAACAGATCACCGACGCGCGCGCCGTTCAACGTCCGATAGAAGAGCGCGTTCTTCCGATGCAGAATGGCCTTTTTGAGTATACGTTCGGTGATGTTGTTGTCGAGTGGGGCGCCCGGCACGCGCAGGAACAGGGTCAGCTTCTCCCAGTGGTTCTGCATGTACGCAATCGCCTGGCCGAGTCCTGAGTGGGGCTCCACGGTGTGCTCCGCGAACTGCTTGGCCATCCAGTCTTGCAGCGCCTTCATCCGTGGGCCGCTTTCCTTCTGGTGAAGGAGCAGGCGCTCGGCGGGCGAGAGCCCGTGCTGCTTGGCCTGCGCGTCGGTGTGGAAGACGGCGCGCAGCGTGTGCAGGACAAAGGCCACTTCTTCCGGAAAGGCCTCGACCACATCGACGTAATTGCGTCGCGCATGCGGAAGGCACGAGGCGGACAGCGTGGAATGATCGCCCGGGCGGTTGCGCGTGGAGGCATCGGACATGTGGATCGGCGGATCGGTCACTTCCCGCAGATCGAGCACTTCGGCAAGGTGCTCGCCGGCATGACAGGGTCCGGTCTTGAACAAGGCGATCAGACCATTGGGCGTTTCGGCGACGACACCGGAAGTGAACACGCCGGTGCGATCGGCGGACGCGCCGGCGGGCAGCGCTTCGGCGCGAGCCTCTTGCGTCAGGGTCAGGATGCGCATCGTCGTATCATCGTTGTACACCACGGTTCCTTGGGCTGCCTGCCGTGCCAGTTCGTCGAAGACCGGCATGAGGGGCACGGCGGCGGCGGCCACGACTTCCCATTGCGTGCCGACCGGCATCGGGATGGCCAAACCCTGTTCCAGCCGCTCGATGCGGTGGAACGGCAGACCGCAGCCGTATTTGAGGAGCGCGATCATCGCCGCGGCGCTGTCGTCGTACTTTGCCTTGCCGACGCCTGGCGGGGGGTCGGCGGTAAACACGGTGCCACACAAGCCGCAACGCAGCCGTTCGAGTTCGTAGACCTCCGCGAGCAGTGGCGCGACGCCGGTGATGCGAACCAGGACCGCGGGCTCTCCTCGTTGCCCATACACCCGACCGGTACACCCGGCGACGGGACACGGATCGCCGTGCCGTAACGTCGCATGCGGTACGGCAATATGCGGCGCTCGCGGATAATCGGCCGCCCCGTTCCTTCCGTGCCCGGGGCGCTTCTTCTTGGGCTCGGCTACCCCGGATTCCGGGGAGGGGGTGTCCGAAGGAGTCTGTCCGGCGGCTTGCTCGTCGCCGCCTTCCGCCGATGGACGGGTCGGCGTGTCCGCTGGCGGCGTTTCGCCCTTCTCCCCTTCCCCGAGCACATTGGCCGTGCTCTCGGTCGGCGCGCCGAAGAGAATCCGCCGTAGCCGCGCCAGCGTGGTGTCCTTCGTCTCGAGTTCGGCCGTGAGCCGCGCGAGGGTGTCCACCGCAGCCTTCAGGGTCGCCTGTTCGGTCTCGGTCAGCGGTCGGGCTCCGCTCTGCTCGACAATGGCCTCGATCTCCTGCACCGGGATGACTATCCGCTGCGGCGGGTTGTGTGCAGGCCGCTTCCGGTGGGATGCACGCTGCCGGCTCATGGCCGTACGCCAACGAGCTGGCCGAAGTCCCCCCGCAGCCGCTTGGGGTAACGGTTCGAGCGATGGCGGGGGGCCTTGCGGCCACTGACCGCGGCTGCGCGGATGCTCGCAACCTCCTCGGCGCGGAACTCCCGTCTGCCGTACCCCCCGCTTTGCGAACTCACAAGCTGCATTCTCAGTCCTCCAGCAGTGACCCTTTCTACCCAAGGTATTCTGCCAAAGACCGGCGACGCTGTCTAGTCCTTTCGCGAAAGGTCGTTTTCGGTATCCCCGTTGCGGTGGGTGACGACCGGCTTTCGGAAGCCCTGCTTGCGGACTGCGCTCTCGCAGGTCAGGCGACCGCTCGCCATTCCGGGATGCCGCCGGCCGCGGCGTAGTCGCCTCCCGAGAGCAGGACCGCCAGCGCGTGCGGGGCGAGGAGCTTCCCCGGTGACTCCTGCGGCCAGAAGCGGTAGTGCCCCTGCGACAGCCGCTTTTGACAGAGCCAGAAGCCTTGCCCGTCATAGACCAGGAGTTTGACCGCCGTGCGCCGGCGGTTGCAGAAAACGAACACGCCGCCGCTGAACGGGTCTTGGGCCAGTTTCTGCCGCACACGTCGGGCGAGACCGTCGATGCCGCAACGAAAATCCGCGGGCTCGGCAGCTACCCAGACACGCAGGCGCGCGTTCAGCGCGAGCATGGCTGGACCTGCCAGAGGCTACACGCGACCTCGGCGATGTGGCTGCTCGCCGCTTGTGGCAGTTCGATGCGCAGCGCGCGGCCCGCTCGGTCGGTGAGAACCAGGACGCACACAGGTGGCGCCAGCGGCAGGCCGAGATCGAGTTCGACGAAGCTCGATGACACGGGCGCGCCGCGCGCGTCTTCGGCGGCGTTCCTGGCGGTCAGGCGGTGCTTCAGGCTCTTGTAGTCGACCTTCAGGGCGACGGCAACCTTGGCGATGCCGTACCGCTCGGCGAGTTCGGTCGCTTGCGACCACAGATCCTCCGGAATGCGAGAACTGCGGCGGCGGGTGCTCCGCCACTGGGCAAGCGCCGCGGCGGTTTCGGCCAGTGGCGGGTTGGTTGCAGGTAAAGACGTTGACATTGGCAGGCCTCTCGAACGGTCGTTACGGGCCTACCAAGGTACCAGGCCAGCGCAGGGATTTCACGCAGCATTGCCGAAAGGACACGGTTGGTCTTGCGCTTGACCACGTGATGGGGCTTCCCGTGTTGCGTCTGCCTTCCTCTTTCATGCATGCCATCGCCAATACCCCGGCGAAACCACAGGTTGCTTTTCGTTCGCTTCACCTGTGACAGCGGCCTTCCCCGTATTAACGCCGGGTCGGCTTCCGCATCACCGTTTTCGAGGCCTGCTCAGCGTTCACTCACGTTACGGCCTGCATGCTCGCCAAGTTCCTTACAGAACCCTCTACACCAGAGGCTTCAGCCGCTTCGTTACCTCCACGTCTGCTCCAGTTGCTACCGGTTGGAACGAAAGTTACCGGGCGGGATTCGCACCCGCGGAAAGACAGCGCCTTGCCACGGCGCACGTTAAACCTCGGCTAGGCAACCACCCAAAAAGGCACAACGTGCATCCGAGACTACCTCCCCTTGAAGAGATCCACCCCAAAAGAGATAAAAAGCGGTTTAACGCCAGGAACAAGCACCCACTTCGCCACCAAAAATACCACGGTTTAGCTAAAGTCTGTTGACGAACAGGGACTTTTGCACTTATATACACATGAACGCTAGCGCTTCCGAAAAACAACTTACCGATGAACAATGCACACGACATTCATTTACTTTATGAGCTTCCGGGTGTTGCTGCTACCAGCGAGGCGTGACCATATGGACGCAGCGGCCTCGATCATCGTTCCGGCCACCTACTTGGGAGCGCCGCGCCCCAATCCGGTGTGGTCTATCCGCAGCACGCAATGCCGAGGTTGCCGGCGAGGTAACGCCGTTCGATCCGATGGCTGCGCGTGCTCTCGCCACATCGCCGGAGCAGCAGCGAGCGAACTCGCGCGAAGAAAAACGGTTACCGCCCAAGGCGTATTTCACCGTCGAGCAGACCAAGAAACCAGCGGGCCGGCGATGGGAAATACTCCGACATGAGGGTCTGGGTGTGTTTACCCCCCAGCACCGTCACATCAAGGTCCGGGCCCGGACTTCCCAGCACCTTTGCACATGCCATAGCGCGGAGGGTCAAGTAATGACGAACATCATTCAGTTTCCCAAGAGGGGCAATTCTCCTCCTGCTCCCGATCCACCATCGCCGAGCCTCCAGCCACCCCACCTTGATGGCGCTCGGGGAAAAGCCATCCTTTCCCTGGTCAAAGGCGTTTGGGTTGTCACCGTCCTAGTGTGGCCGTTGCTGAAGTGGATTGTGTCACTCGATGTCTTGTTCCAGTTGATTCGCATGGTTCACCACTGGAGCACGACTGGCGTGTACGCCATCTGGACATTC
>JGI24216J29974_1017225_pt1 | contig 21499 bp, 26 predicted proteins | sample EnhBioin_Aerobic_2_FD_29974 | JGI IMG/M metagenome (IMG submission 29974) | reverse complement strand
TGGGAAATTAAATGAATAAAATCAATAATGTTATTAAATGGTTGTTTGCTCACTTTCTTTTTCTGATTCTCGTGACTTTCTCATTCAATACTTTCTTTTGTTATACACTCAAAATATGTTCCTTGACTGCCTGTGCCAGTTGATCATTCTTTATGGCTTTAAGTTGCTCAATAATTATTTTTCCATTGTTGGCGACGTTCAAATTCGTGTTTGTTTTTATTGTTTGTTTCAATACTTAAGAGTCTGACAGTTGGGCACGAGGCGTGTAAGGAAGGACACATTCTGCAGTGATGAAAATTTCATAATCAGTTTTTTATGATAAGAGTCTAAATTCCAAAATGGCAACTCCTTCACTGTCAGTCTGAGTGGAAACTCTGTATGTGGAGTCAAGTCTGACATTTTATCTGTTGATACCGTCAATGATTTGCTTTGTCAATAATGCTGGTTTAGACGTATCTTTTGGAACAATAACACCATAAACGTATGCGACTTACCAGAATTGAACGCTGACTCTGACATTATGATCAGTAAGTTGTTGGACGGTAATTCCATTGCCTCTGATTTTAGGTTTTGCGAGTATCAGTTCATGAGTAGTCATCGAGTAAGTTAAATCAAAGGATGGAATTAACTGTTTGACTTTAGTTTGTAAATCCTTGGAAGAAATCAGTGAAGTAAAGGATTCTAAAGGTTTGATGGAGTCATCGAAACGGTTCGGAGCCAATACCACTTCGTAAATGTATCTTCTTGAGTTCATGACTTGAGTGGAGTAAGAGCTTGAAATGTTTAAGAGAATCGTTTGCATTGTAAAGACTGATAATCTGTTGGTCTTGAGTCTTAAAATAGTCGATAAAGCTTCCATAATGGTTGAGTTTTGTTCGATAGAGTTGAAACATATCTTGATGACTGCTCCGTTTGAACTCTTTTGTGTCTGTATTTCTTTAAACTTCACATCCGACAATCCCACTGTTGAGTTCAAATACACTCCAATTAAGTATCTCTTATCAGCTTCCAATCCAGAAAGGAAAAGATCAGTCAAAATGTTAACGCTTCCGATTGAACTTATTGTGGCTCTTGTCTTATTATACACAACTCCTGTGGTAATATTTTAATCGAAAATCATTTTCTGAGTCACTTTATCCTGTTCAGTGCCCACTTACATGGCAGCGTAGTAAATAAAACCTGGTTCAGAAAGACTGACTTATAATTGAATCTGATTGGATTGAATGTTCTTATCGTTTAATTCATAAATCATTGGTTTGAGAGTTGATTTTTTGTCACTGGATAAAATTGATGTACCCACATCTTTGGATTAACGTGGTTGTTTTGATATGCGCAATATCATTGGTCTTAATGAATTTGTTCGATCGATTGAAGGCTAACCTGATAAATAAAGGACATTAGTGGCCAATGCATAGTTGATGTTGGTCAATGAAGAGATTTCGAATTTGATCATACACATGTTTGGGACAGTATCGCCTTTGTACTTGATAGCAAAAGAAACTTGTGAGGCACCTGCAGGAATGGTGATTCTGTTAGTCGGAGTAATATCATATTTGGAAGAGCAATTATTCGAATGCAGAAGACCAAAGGCAATGGGAGATGGCACTTGAATATTAATGTAAGACTCAATGGATTACCCAATGGACTTNGAAACAGTTTATTCAAAGTTTATCATGTAAGGAGAGAGAGGAGCAACCAACGTTATTGACTCATTCTTGATATCATTGTAGAAAGTATATGAAGGAATTTCTTACTTGGTGAAAGTAATCAAAAATGAACCTGTGAATCCTGGCGAACTGACGATCTTGAATTGCTGAATTGTTGATGTGTAGTTTTGGAAAATAATCTCAGATGGTGAAAATGATATCGCAGATGTTGTTGTAACTGGACGGATTCTCAAATACTTTGCTGGTTTTTACAATTCTATTGTGTAAATTGAAAAGTTTCCTGAACGAATCTCAGAGTTTCCTGATACCTTAATCCAGAACAATTTGTCTGACAAATTTATACAACCTGAATTATCTCCTACAGTCTCAGCGAGGATTGAATTGAGTCTAAAGTCGAACAGACTGACCACAAAGTTGTTAGCTGTGCAATTGATGGATTGATTGGCATTTCTGAAAATGAACTCGACTTTAATGGAACTGAAAGATTCATAATTATTGACTTTGACTCTTGCCATGAGAAGACCTTAAACCATGTAAATATTGGTGGCAGTGTAAAGATTGCTACCGAAGTAAATTTTGACTTGACTTGGTTGAGGTGTGATTGCCCAAGTTAAAGAATACTCAGAAGGGAACTTTATTTTAACTCCAATGTCTGACTGGGCAGTTATGCTCATTAAATTATTGGCAATGCTCGATGACACAATTGAGTAGTTTGTAAGAACTTATAATTTTGAACTGGTCAATGCGATGGAACTAATTTGCATGTTCAAAGGTGACTATGAGACTCGATATGGCAAAATTTGAGTAATCGTGCCAATGGCATTACCAGTGTTTTCAGTAAGATTGAGGAAAGTGAATTTGAAAGAAGAGCTGTTTACTGAAACATCGGGATTTTTCAGACCAAAAACGTCAATAAACAAAAACTCGTCATCTTTCAGTCCTTTAATAACATTAACCAAACCATTTATCAAGATGCTTTGTCCACTCATACTGCAACTCAATTCAGTAGTGTTCAATAAAGACAAAAATGAGAAGTAATCTTTGTTTGTTGATGACTGCTCACTATTACAAGTAATTCCGTTTGGTCCTGAAAGAATTGTTGAAGGCACTTCAATTCTCAAAGAGTTGGCTAAAATCTTAGGATTTGTCATCTTGAATGTGTAAAGAGACTCGTAGTTTCGATTGTAAGGGTAATTTTGGACAAGAATTTCCATCTTTGTTAAAGTTTTGACAGATTGGTCATCAATATAAATTTTGTTGGACTGTCCTGTGAGGTAAATAAAGTTCTTGTAACTTATTGAAGATGTAAGTTGATAAACACCCTTGACTCCGTTAGTAATTTAACCTTTGATTTGGATAAGTTTTTGTGGAACATGTTCACGCAAATAAATTTCCATAAATGTCACAAGAGTATTATTGATGTAATCATTGTTGATACTGCACTGATAACTGTAAAGAGAGCTTGACTCACTTGTGCATAATTGTTTGCCAGTTTGGGTAAGGTTCCAAGGTAAGAATACTTGCAGCCTTGAGGCTTATTTGATAACAGAAGGACAAATAAATGCCATTGAGTAAAAGGATTTATAATTTTGGTTTGTAGTTTAAATGGTGAGATCGAATTGACAACTTTTCACAGCAACAACATTGATTTATGGAGGTGAAAATACATTTTGACTGATAATTTGTTTGTCGTAAATATCTGAACTGTAGAATGACTGAATGGTAAACTTGTTACTCGTTATGTTAGCATTGGGGTTTGTTAGGTTTGAAATTGTCACTGTGTAAGTCGTGTCCTTATCCATTAACACCCCATTTGGAGAAATTATCATCTGATTCGAACTTACGATCTGACAGTATGCTGAGTCTCCTAACAGACGTAATGTGTCGTTACTTAAACTGCATGAAACTGATAAGTCGAACAAAGAGCTGTAAACTGAAGGGAAAATAACAGAAATCTTTCCATACTCTGGCAAATATGTTCCTAATTTAAAGTCCATGTAATACGAAATCCCACTTTATCCACCGTAAATTGAGTCTGTTTTTGTTATCAATCCACTTATGTTTGTTGATGGCTTTGAAAACTTAATCAAACTTCCACTTCCAGAACTGTCAATCTTGTTTCCAATCACTGTAAACACTCTTATTGAAATGTTCTTGTAATCGAAAGAAAATGCTGTGTTAATGTTGTCTGTAAGTGTAAATGACAATGTTGTTGAAGAAATTGTTGTTGCTGGTTTGAAATAAATTACATTTGCCACTCCAAATGATAAACATTTTTGACTTGATGCTGGAGAACATTTGGCATTTGGATTCAAACTGAATCTGCCTTCAAATCCAAACTGTGGGAATTCAATACCAACATAATCCGAAGATGTTACAGGAGCAAATCCATTTGTAAAAGTGCATGTAAATGAGTAATTAACAAGTTCGCCAACGAAATTGGTACTGGTTTATGTTACGGTAACATCGATATTTTTAACAACGTTTGGAGCAGTGACGGGGCCGACAACTTTTCCTGTTGGTTCATAAATGTATCCTTTAACGTTACCGTAGTCATAATATTTGTAACTAACACCAATTTTGACATAATCAGTGATACCAACAGGGAGTGATTTGATTCCAGCAATCGTGAATGTTACGATTTGTCCTTTGAGGATTTTGTCATAACCAGTGACTATNATGGTAGGGTTTGTAATCGTTGAGTAAGAAGGGTAAATTCGACATGTTAATCTTCCCATTGTTTTTAGGTTCAAGTTAAGGATTGGGAGACAGGCCACTTCTTATCCTGCTTTTTTACCAGTGCCTAAATCGAATTCGAAAGAATTGGAGAATATGATTTCTATGGCTGACACGATTCTGTTAGTGGATGAAGATTCGTAAGCAGGCTCAATATCGACTGCTCCAACTTTAAAAGTGAACTCAAAGATTCCAATGGTTGATGCGTCTTGAGGAATCGTAACGATAATGTCATTCCAAGTGAGTAGCTTTCCATAAACACTTGTTAAATTAATGTATTGGGATTCTATCAGTAAGTCAGAGTTTGTATAAAGATCGACCTTCATTTGGTAGTGTGATCCTGGATATTGAGGAGCAGTGAAAAGTCTGGTGGCATTTTTGTTGTCAATTTTTAGCAGTTTGTAATTATGATTGAAAGTGTAACTTACAGGCAAAACTCTTATTGTCACTTTGGAATTGTTACGCGTCGCCGTGCACCCAAAAGTATACGAGTCACTGTTCTTTTACTTCATGTCGCAACTGTCATATGACAGTAAATTCGAGTACATAAACTCGTTAGGAATGGTGTAATCAAAATACTTAATCTGGTAACTGGCTTGAGGAGTTGAAGGCAACAAATAACCATAAAACATACATTTTTATCCTGTTTAACAGATTCTCTTTGTGAAAGAATACGTGAAAAAGTCGATTTTGTAAATGTATGGAGATTGATAAATTTACACTGAAAAATTTCCATAACCTTCGCTGACTCGTAAATTTGTGGATGTGCTTGATGGGTCTGTAAATGTTGTGGCAACCCAGTTTGAAGTTTGAACACCGACCAATGAAGTGCTTATTGTGTACATCAAATAAACAATGATTTTTTTGTTGATGAAACCTGGAACCCAAGCTGGGAAATCAGAGTTTTTAGTGATTCTGACTTGAGATGTTGAGATAACTTGGCACTTGAATCTGAAAGGATAAGGTTTTGCTTAAGAGGCTGTAGACTGTAAGGTAGCATTGCAATATTTGTAGCTGAGTGTGATTCCTGAAGGGGCAGTGATAAGTATTTGTTGAATTTTATCATTTTGAAGCATGTACGATAATTACAATTTGGCGATGTTATCGAAGTTATAACTGAGTTGATAATTTGGAGTCAGTGTGGGTGTAAAGGCGATGGAAAGAGCATTGGTTGAGACAGGATCAGTGGTGATAATTGGGACAGTGTAACTGGTGTAAAAGGATTTGATGATGGTTCGGGTAGAGACTTGCCAGACTTCAGAGTAAAGTTTATTGCCTGAGTATTGATACAAGTTGGTCATTCCAGTGAGTACAAAAGAGTAACTTCCAGATTGTGCAAGTGATGCCTTTATTATGATCGTGTTCTCTAACGGGTATGCATAGCACACACCATTAGCTCCTTATAATGTACAGTATTCGTCCACTACGACTTATGGGTAGTAAATCAATTTGACAAAGTCTCCCACTGCCAATGATACTCCTGCACTGACTGTGTGTTTACTGCTTGTTGCTGATACGATGTTTGGGTTGAATGATAATGAACCGAAACTACTTACTGTCGAGGGTGGAACTACACTGGGTTTGAATGAAATGTATTTGGTTGATTTGTAATAAGAACACAACCTGTTCTGATCCTGTTGGTAACAAACTTGAGCCAATTTCAATGTCACTCCAATTGGGTAAGTGTCTCTTATCGGATTGGTTAAACTCAAAATATTAAAACTTATCAACTGATTCGCTGCAATGTTCTTACTCACTTTGATCTGAATCGTGGTTGGAACTGAAGGCACTGCGCTTATATCGCCTTTGAATAATTCGCATTTTATGTTACTGTCGGATATGATCATGGCATTGTTAGTCTACCTGCAGGAAATTTACAGCGAATCATTGGTGGGAATGCTAAAACCTAAAGATTATGAAAACAAGTCAGTATAGAGTCCATCTGCTGTGGTGAATTCCAATAAAATATACTCACCTGCGGATATTGAGACATTTGGTGTCACACTGAATTCATACACACTGACTGCACTTGAGTAATCCAAAGCAGGTTGGACATTAAACGACAGGTGATTGTAAGGCTCAATCCATATCTCAGCATACTGATGCTCTAAAATAGTTCCTCCACTGTTGTATGCAGATATCTTGATGTAATTCCATTTAATGTTGGGAACTAAAACTCCATAAAAGTTATTGGGATTGATATGGTCGATTTTCAATGTCACTAAAGTATTTGCAGGAATGGTGTAAGTTGAAACATTTTTATAAATTCCAAAGCGATATTTATTGCCACTTATTACTGTGAAGACTGCAGGCACATAATAATAATTTGTTCCTACTTTATATGAAGCGATAACTTTGCCTGTTGAAGAAGTATCGATTTGCCAGTCTCCAAAGTCAATTTACACGTATTGGTTCTGTCCCAATGAATTCGATGCAAGTTTAAATTGTACAAATAAACTTCTTGCTGTTCCTTTCATGTATTTGTACCTCATTGCGTCTTAAAGTTTCATAACTTGTGCTCCCTGAGCAATCGAATATGAAGCTAAATACCCTGTATATGCCTGAATTATAGCTTTGTCATCTTTTGAAAATGCTTGGATGTAAATTCTTGCGTTTGTTTATGTGTACAAGGTGTTTGTATTTACCTTCAGATAAACATCGATTGACAATGTTGTTCCAGCTGCAATTGTTTGGTAACCTTCAAGTCGTATTTAAGTGGATGACGTTCTTCTACAAACAAGGTTCGAATCTTTTAAGGTTGACCCTGGAATAAATCCACTCAAAGTCTTACAATATTCATCCATAAATATGAAAGGACCTCCACTAAGTTGAACAACCATGTAGCTGCCTTAAAGGAACCTTAATGAAGTTGATTTCCATGTGATTCTGAAAATACCTTATGAATTCGTAGATCTGAGACCAGAAACAAGAGCGAATGTCCCAGTATCCCATGATGTTTTGGCACTTGTGACATAATTGAGGTTCGTTTAAACTTCTCTGTTAACTTTATCAGTATAAACCAAATGTACCCAACTGATCTTATAAGCTCTGACATCATCATTAGTGGGAAAAGTTAACAAATCAACAGTTCTGTCATCGTTACTATTACTTTTACGGTAGACTAATAAATTGACATTGGGGTAAAATTAGTACTGGTAGTTTGGGGTTGTGATGGAACTGAATGAACTGATGTCTGTTATGGCTTACATTTCATTGTTCTTCCATTTTATCCATGTCTCAGAGCCTGAACCCTGGTTGAAATTTGGCCATGTGTAGGTAAGGGTCATTGTGCTTTGTACCCATGCATTCGATGCTGATATGTATCCTGTTTAACCATACGAGTTTCCGTCTCTGGTTGACTCAAGTCCCTCATATTCATAGTAACCAATCAAATTCGGGTAATATACCCCATTTTTGTACTCAAGTAATCTGAATTTGTATATGAAAGGTATGTANTCAGCAGCTGAGGGATTCTGAATTAATGGGTATCTGAAATAGTAAGCAGTGTTTGCTGTAACTTGTCCGTAATCTGTCGTGGTGAGTTTTATTGGGGTATAAGGACTCTGAATATTGTCCACATTTCAACCTTGTGTTTGCATTTGTCACTGCAGGTGATGAGTAATGTGAGAAATAAGTTCCTGAAGCAAAGTAAGCTCCATCTGTCGTGTATATTGACTTGACTCCAAGACATGAATCAAATTATTTGGCATAAATTTAAAGTTCCAAAACTGTTTATGTGACTGGACTTACTAACGAAGCAGCACTCAGTGTGTACTGGGGATTGAAGTTGATACCAATCATGTTCAAAGCACCCATATCGACAGAGGCATGAGTCCATGTAATTGAGTTCATTCTTCCAGCGAAATCAAGTTCGTAGACATCACCATAAAGAAGGTTTAATTGAGAAGTATAAACATGTGAGACTTAAATTCTTTTTGGTTGAGTGGGGAGTTTGAACGATGTTCCAGTCTGATTCCTTTCAAGAATTGTGAGCGTATATTAAGTATTGGCAGAAAGATCGCCAGTAGGGTTGGTAATTACATATTTTCCTGTTGAGTATGTACAAGGCGCCCATCTGCTGATACCTGATTATAAATTGTTGGTGATTGTCTTTCTGATCAAACAGTAAATTGTACTTGGTGAATTTACAGGGTAAAGTTCAGTTGAGTCGGATATCAGAAGGGTGATTGTTTACTGATTTATAATACTGTAAGGAGTGGTAAATCTGAACTACAGTTTTGATGCAGTATTTGAACTTTTAGCATAAATTGGTATTCTTTGCAATTCGAAGAAATTCTTGAAGTACTTTTTCTCTCTTATTTCAAGAGCCGTAGGTGCGTATGGGGAAGTTTGGAAGGTGCTTCCTGAAATGGATAAAGTTTGACTGTTGGTAAATTAAAGTTAAGCATTGAGTCCATAAGTTTGTGAAGTATAAGAAACGGTATTGTAATTGGTAAGGAACTTAACTTCAACATACCAGTTTTATGTGGACCAATAAGAACTGTCACTCATTCCACTAATGTTCAAAAACCATTGGTTGTTGGCATTCTTTCCATAAGTAACTTGCATTAAATTGTTAAAGTAGTAAGGAGAGGCACTCCATCCTGCATGTGCCCAATCGACTCCAGTCACTCCACTTGTGAAGGTTAAAATTGTGTAAGACAGTTGTCTGTTGTTAAATTCATTTCGAGTTGGTGAGAATGAGAATCTGTAAGTCATGGGATACTCGTCATGGAAATAAAAAGATTTTGTTGAGTCAATCAATGTTGGAGAAGAATCCACTGTAAATTAGTTGTACATCGAGTAAGAACTGAAACTAAACTGGTCCAAACGCTTTGAATACAATCCTCGATAACCACTGTAAAATAAGATGCCCAATTTCTTCAATTTTTAATACGTATCTCTTTGATAAGGATAAGGATTGTTCACATTTGTTATCCACAAATCTCTGCCTGTTCCAGCACTGTATGGATGGGTCAGATAAACACTCACATTTACCTTTGTGTTTTGCCACAATAAAGTATACGTGTTATAATTGTCTCTCAAACTCATACTTGAAAACGACTGACAACATGTGATACCTCCTGCCAGTTTGAGTACTATTTTTTGAGATGTGTCGCTTGATGATGAGTAAGGCCATCCAATACTGATGTAATGTGTGTTTGATGCTCCTCTGTTGTTACTTGTACGACTCAAAGATCCTGAAATTTATGTTGGTGATCCCATGTTTATGCTGTCTGAAACATACACTGATGGCCAGTATGAATTGTATGAACGTCTGTTTGTTCTATCAATATAACGGAACATGATATCGATGGGAACGAGGAAAAGTGTTTGAACGGCAGGATTGTTAAAGTTATCAAATGCAAGTTTGAAGTTGGTTCCTGAAGTCCATGCTGACATTCCGAAAATTCTGACAATAAGTGGAGAGTCAGTTCCGATTCCATTTGTGTATCCAAAACATCTTGGAGATTGAGTCTTTCCCCCGATGGATGTAAACTGTGCAGATAAGTAACAGGGTATTTCTTAACCTCTGTCAATCTTGAAACTACTCAATCCAAGATTGTTGAATTTGAACTCAAAATAATTGAAAGTAGTGCCAGCAATATTAAGCTTGAAATCAACATAAAGGGAGTTATTGGCAGCAGCTTCCTTTGTGAGAATGTAGATACTATTTAAGACAGCAGGGTACACATTTTTGTATTTATAAAAGTTGAAGTAATCATAAAAGGCGACGACTTAAGAGTTTATTTGTGAACTACTGATTACTTACATACTGTAGACATCAGATGTTGGTAAAGTTATTAACATTGTTGAACTGTTTGTGTGTCTGTATATCACGAATTCGTAATTATAAATTGGCTTGAATGAATAACTTGCCAATGCCTTTATATGCACTTTATTTCCACCACCATATGACCAGTATCCACATGGCACTTGGAAACTCTTGTACAAACTCTTCTTTCCTGGCAAATACTCCTTAGCGTAGCATATGTATGAGTCCGAAGCTGAAAATCCACTTGGCATGTAAACAACAATCGCATCTGAATAAGGTGATTATGAAAAAGAAGTCTCATTGTAATCTGATATGTACTCGTAATTGTTTTTAAAATTAAAACGAACCGGACCACTTGTAACTTGATACTCCTTATAAACTGTTCGACGCCATATTATCTGAGTTGGGTCAACTGTGGTATACCCACCTTTTGATCGACCAAATGTACCCGAAATTGCAAAGCTTCTCCCGTAATTTGATGAACTCATGTACTTGTCAAATAATTAAACAGTGTAAGTTGACGATGAAGGTAGACCGGCAGTATAAACAGTGAAATAAATGAAATCAGTGATGGTCAAATCGTTTTTAGTAAAAACGTTGATTTAAGAATTGGAAATAACTTAACATAACAACGGGGAATCCATGTTGATGGGTCGATTTTTCAAAGATGCAGAACAACCTTTAAGATTTGTAAAGCCAGTAAATGTGACTTTTATGAAAGAACCTTGATATTGTCCATAATCCCTTGTGTAGGCATAAAACTTTTTACCCGCTAAATATACAGATACAACAATTGAGGAATTATAAGTTTCCAAGAAACTACCAAACATTGAGGGTTGTATTGCTTTGGTATTTGTTGATGGCGATATGATAGAATTGAAGGAGCTTCTCGAGTTTGAGTAACCATACAAATATCGACTGTACGAAGGCTGAGTCACATAAAGCAGAGTGGTGTAGAAACTGCTTAATGCATCAAATGAAGGAGGGAAGGCTGCGCTGCTTCCTGAGAATGTCCAGCTGCTTATGGAACTGCTTGTGGATTTGGCGACTACAAAGTATCTTCTGTTGATAAACAAGTCATAAACCCTGCAATATGAGAATGAGCCAGAGTTACAAAATGATGTGACAGGCATTGGAGCGTACATTGACATGTAAATTTCAGGATAAGCTTCATAGTAATTTAGACTGAAGTTTAGTTAATAAGTTCTGACATTTGTTGTTTCAGCAGCTGCCCAGAAATTGTTTTCATAAATTGTATTTTGGGTGTCATCAAAATTTATGCCATAATCAATGCCGTATGAATTCATTGTCGTATTTATTTGATTGTAAGTTGAATATTTTGACCATATGGCACGAGGTATGTCTGTGTGATGATAATTATGTTATTAAATGAAAATGTCAATATTTAAGACACCTGATGAAGTTGTCTTAAATCCAGGGAAATAACATCTTAAATCTTGTCCAACACTGATATCGAGGCTTATTGCTACTGTGGGATCCACTCCAACTGAAAGGAATCGCACACATTTTGGTGTCAAGTATGAAGTACTGGAAGTCTCGCTTATTGATCCTGTCGATCCCAGTAAACATTTGCAGTCAATGTCAGCAGCGATCTCAGTGTTTGTTGTGTATGGGAAAGGATTTCCACTGGGGAAAGACTGACCTTGCAATTGGAACATGAGATAAGATTATTGTGACGGTCCAATAGCTTTATTAAAATTGGAGAAATGGACCATAAGTTAAGTTTCGACTGAATATTGATAAGAAATAAGGTCACCATAATAACTGCTTAAAAAGCTTTTTGTGGAATAATAAGCTTTTTAGGAGGTTTTTCCAGATATGAACTGACCTCCATATTGCCAATACCAACGACAATAATAATACCTACAATTACGATATGAATAATAATACCAAGCATATCCTCCATAATTATTATCACAATACCAGTTTGAATAAACGACATTGTTGGGAGTATATCGACATTATCTTGATGCAGATCCATCTAAAGCATTAACTTAAGGACAATTGTAACAATTACAAGCCCCACATTGAGAACCTCTGTTGTAATAGATTGAGACATACCAACTGTACGCCATTGATGCAAACAAGTAATCAGCGTTCAATTATCCAGAAACAGTCAGTGAGAAGCTAAATGAGTAAGTTTAACCAGCTGACCATGTCGGCCAATTGTGTGAGTTGCCTGTATCAAAGTAAGTGTAGTTGAGTATGATTGAACCTCCACTCGGTGTACATGATCGTCCACTTCTCGAAACAGGTTCACCTAAAACAGAACAAGTGCCTGAAAAACTTAACCGAGGCACATAAAATCTGAAACTCATTTTATAAACGTAATCTGGGAAGTTAGTGGTTGCTCCTTTTACAACGGTAAAATCAATTCTACTGCTTGAAAGATAACTGATTTACACATGCCCACTGTCAGTGTCATGGTTCATGATGTATTCGGGAGGACTGGACCATGCCTAAGCAGCAGTAGTTGTATTACTGCTGTAACTTGGATCAACAGCCAAGTAGATAGGATCCATTGTATAGTACCCTGTAGTGTAGGAAAAGATTTCCCATCTGGTTGCAGTGTAGGCATCATTATTTGCGTAGACTCTGATTTGAACCCTATGATTATAAGTGCTAGACCCTAAAGTTTGTGCGTAATAGTAGAATTTTAGATACCTCCCTGTGAATTTGTTTACATTTTTAAAAACGATTTCGTTATTGGCTGAATCGATTGTACATGTGATCGGTTTCATAATGTTCGTGTTTCTCAAACCGTCTTATAAACTGCAGTCGTTTGTGCTTGAAGATAGGGCTGAATAAGGCACGTTGGAAATCCATTTCACTACGACGATCATTTATCCTGAATCTGAAGAATTTACGTCCATTGTAGAAGGATTTGTTGAGCCCAAATCAATGGATAAGAATTGCCAACCCCAATTTCCTGAACGTCTATCTTATAAATCTAAATAGGAAATGGCAGCTGTGTATTGGTTGGTATCTCTGTAGGTATTGTGCCAACTCTCATCAATGGTACAAGTATAAACAACCAAATTTGGGTCTTCAAAGTAATAAATCTTTGCATTATTAACCAAGAAATGTTTTGTACGTAAATATCCAAAATCATGATGGGTTGTAATTGACCCGAATCCGTCAGTATAACCATTCCAATTAGATGCCATTTTTTTGATAATGTACAGTTTTCTATTATTTTTAGCGTAGTTGACAATCATGTAATCGTAGTCATTGGTGTTATTGTACACTTTGTATAAAGTTGTCTCTCCATAAGTTGTATCATGTAAAGTCCATTCAAGCATAACGTACTTATTTATTGCAATATCATTATCAATGTAAAAGAGCACGTTAGTTTAAGTACTGTAAAGTCTTTTGTCAGGCTGAGGGTAACATGCTGAAGATGTTAAATAATATGTCGGTACTTGTGAAAGAGTCTTGAATGCATTTGAAAGTCTGAATTCACCCATGAATTATTCTCCCATAAATTTGGAGTTATCAATTGTGCCTCCATAAGCCTTGAAATGGAATGAAGGGTACACACCAACAATGTCAGGATTTGTGAAGAGCATTCTGAAAGATAATGTATTTGATGCAGGCATTGCCCAACGTGAAATGTAAATTCTGGTGGGTTTTCCATAAGCTTTAGTTTAACCTCTTTCATAGTAACAGAAGACATTCATACCATGTCCAACTGAACAAGGATACTCAGCACCACTTTATAATCCAAGTAATTTAGAGTTTGAGTAAATGATACTGCCATCGAGTTAAACAAGAGGAATTTCTAAGATAAGACCATTGACATCGCTTCTGGAGAATTGTATTACGAAGTCCAAATAATTCATTGTGGAATAAACTTGGGTGCCTTTACTCAAAGTGACTGAACTGATTCCCATTGAAGGGTAAGAGATACCGCTGGATTTGTAATAAGTACTGAAGGATTAAGGCTCAAAGTAGTAACTTGTGCCACCATATGGAGTGACATAGACTGGTAAAGTGATGATAGGATTGGAAGCAGATGCAAGTACGAACCCATCACGAGTGCTGTCGACAGGATCGAGCACTGAGAACTTAACGGATACTTAATCATTAGCATTCAAGGCTTGTTGGAAGTTCATTGTTATTTCATTGGTACCTGTGTTTATTGTGCAGTCTAATATCCTGTAACCATTCAGTTCACATACAGGCACATACCTGTACAGATCGTTACTTCTGGTTTGTGCTGTAACTGTGTAATAACTGCCATATTTCATTTTCAAAGAGTGATAGTTTGCTGTTCCTTATCGACTGGGGAAAGTAGTCATCGCTATGAATTTAAACTCAATCGGTACACGTCCACGGCTTGTCCCTACGTCAGTGTTCAGAGGAAGGAATTACTGCACATAAATTTCTTAAGCTAATGAGACAGAGTCATGATGTGATGACATTACTGAGGAGGTGCTGTATGTCAAATATGCAGTGTTACTAAGGTAGGTAGCATCTTGTTTCATGAAACAGTAATCATCAGAAGTGGCCAAAATCAAGGGTGGAGTGGAGTCATCTGCCCATGTATAATACTTGATGACAAATGTGTTCAGGTACATTCTGCTTGACGCACTCAAATTCGAGTAAGGATTCACAACTGCCAACCCTACAGTCTGGAAAGCGAGATAGTCACTGTTGACGTAAGTCTGTTTCTGTACAGGGTCAATCCATATCACTGAAGACGATGTGTCAATTATACATTTCTTAATTTCAATTGTAGTGCTTGGATCCTAAATACAACTTTCACCTCGGAATTTAAAGTCATAAGTTGATGTTGGAGGGAATTGGATTGATATTTTCTTCACTAAACTTGTATCTGTCAAAATGTCGTTGTTTATTCTAAATGTGAACTTGTAGTCTTAGTATTGACCTTTCAGCAAGTTAGAATTTATTGCCGTCATCGTAAAGTCTGGAGTTACTGGCTCATTAGGGACCAAAGTTGGGAAAGCATCTTTGTGAATGATTTTCTCACATTATTAAGTTGCCAAATACACAGCATAAGCTGTAATTTATGACTCGGAGGTTGTTAATTTAGTTGCTGGATTGTACATAACATTCGCCAACTGAACATTCAATTTATTGGACTGTGAGGCATCAGCAGCGACCCAGTTCGACAAGGCAGCAGCCCCCACTCTCAATAAAATAGTCTTGCAATTTCTTAAGAAAATAGCATCTCCAGAATTGGTATACGCAGCATAAGGATATTTGAATGCAGAAGTTTTTTTGTCACTGTTTCTAAGATCAAAATTGAACTTCAAAATGTAATAATCGCCTGATTGAAGAGGTTTAGTGTTTCTGTTGGTGAATCTGAAGTTGGTATTTTGAACCTGTCTGTATCCAGTATCGCAGACAAAGTTACCGAAATCATTGATTGGACTGACTGATGTTGGAATGACCCTTACTCCGGCTTATAACATTTGCCAAATAAGTTTACGTGCTGTTCTTACTTCTTAAATGTAAACTTGGATTGGAATTGCCAAAGAAAGTGTCGTGTTGGGATTTTTTACCCAGAATCCGAATCTTATGAAATGTGAAGTCGTGATTGATGCTAGACTGAACTGGTTGCAGATGATTTTAACAGGTTAGGAAGTGAACCTGCTGCCAGTATGGACTTTGCATTTCATTGATGTGATACTACTGTCATATAAGTCAAATACCAAGTCATCATAATTTCTGTAACCCATACCCAAGTCTTATTCAAACAAGTTGACTCCATCATAACTTATGGTGGGAATCTCAATAACCAAACGATTGCTTCCACTTGTGATCGTGGAGGAGGGTATGATTTCGAACAATAAGAGGTTACTCTCTGCTGGGATGTTGACTGAAGAAACTAAGTTAAGCACATTAAATTTGGGACCATAGACTTCAATGAAATGAGCCTTTGAAACTTGTGGAGGGGCGGGACTGTAATTGGTGTAATACATAATTTATGTCTCTATCTTATATGTACCCACTACAGAGGGATAATTGATACCTTAATTGTTATTACCATTTTGGGTTGTAATTGATACAATATAAGGAGTGTTGGCATTTACTTGATAATAGAACTTCAATCGGTAACTGATGTAGTCTGTTGCTGTAGTTACTGACTCTACGTAACATGCGAATTTCTACCCTGTAGTTTCATGGGTTAAAGAACACACAGTGTTACCAGCTGGGGCAGTAAATCCTCCTGAAAATCCTAAAATATTCGTTCTCCAAAAGTTTACATCAATATAACCTGTATAAATACTTGCTATGTTTCTGATGTAATCTTGCATTTGTAACTTAAACTCAAATTTACCCACATGGTTGATTCTCAATGGTTAAGCTCTCATTAATGTCACTTATTAAACTAAACTCCATGTCTTATTTTCCACTTGTAAAGGGAAATTCGTTGATAAGTAATCGATAATCCTTCCATTAGCGAATACGTTTGTTGCATGTTCATTTGTATAAGTGACCACATATCCTGTTCCCAATGTGCTTGTCAACACAGTAGGGAAGTCAATCACACCTGAAATCATTACTGTACTTCCAGCAGGTAACTCATCATAAGAAGTAATCAGCCATGAGTAAGTATTTTGGACCAAACAACCAACTTATCCTTGTTTATTTGTTGCTGGTTTCCCTGTCTTCATGCCATAAAGTTGTGATCCCATACTTACTGCTGATCTGCAATGTGGTTTTATTGAAGGTACTTTTGTTGAGTCATTGGGAAATTTGATTTCTATTGTTCCTTGAACAGGTACTTTATGAGCAACAGTAAAAGAGACCAAAACATCAACATTTTTCTGACCAATATTCAACTTATTTTGTGATCCTAAGACTTGGAAATTGAAGCCAGTAATTGCTCCTCTGAGTTCCATCCACCTGTCAGATGCTGATATCGTATAAGTAATGGTTTAAGTCCATCTTTCCGCCTTCCATGTGTAACACTGGTAATAAGTATCAACTCTTGAAATGGATAAAGGCATCTGAGTGACTTGAGGGTAAAAAGGAATTAAGGTACCATTGTTTATTTGGATAGCTACCCAGTTTATTTATGGGTAAACAATGCAGTATTTGTAAAAATTATTAATACAATTGTTGAGAATACCATTCAATGGGAATTAAGAGTTCATTACGACAATAAACCAGTCATTTTATGCGAAACTAGCACCGCTCATTGTCAATGGCATGTGATTAATGAACTTGTTCAAGTCTCCCACTTTGGCCCCTGCTTAAAACATTTGGGAAGTCTTATCGGCTGCTGTTGGTGTTGAAATACTCGAATCAAGCATGTCAATGAAGAGGTTGTACTCATTCTCATACTGAGGAGTCTATTCATAAGTTGTGGGATTGAAGTAATTTATTTTCAAATTGAAGTTCATATCAATTATTTTAGATGCTGGATTCTTTATCTTCCCCATGAAGACTCTAAGTTTCTTACCTGCAGCGATTGAGTCAAAATTGATGATTTAAACATAAGTTGGAACTGAAGTACTTGTTGATCTTCTCAATCTACAACCTAATTTTTTACCTGATATGGGTGTCACATAATCAGGTCCAGTCTAAAAATAGCATGGTATAACAGTTCCGTTGGAGAATCCTAAATCGCTCAAAAAGACAGTTCCTGAACCATCAAAATTGACTCGTGGGAATCCGATATAAATTCTGCTTGCATTTGCAGCATCATTATAAGCAGTAATTGGAGAGTTTCCATTTTGGAATTCAACAATGTAAATATTGTCCAAATTAGCATCCCGATGAGCATAAGTAACATTGAAATATTGGATTGGTTAAGGTTTGATATCGATGAACTGTTAATTAGTCTCCATAAGAGTTCCAATGGAATTGTAAAGTTTAGCTTTTAATAAATATCGGCCTTGATTTGAAGGGAAGTAAATTCCGTCTCTTTATAAGTATTCAGTTGTTATATTTATCACATTGTTGCTTGATGCGGACAATACATTCAGCATATCAGTTATTGTCACCTCAAAAGGAGCCAGTGTGTAACTGCATGGGAATCTCTGATTGTTTATCTTGCACGATAAGGGTAAGTTCAAAGAGTTTGAGTAAGGATAAAATTATGAAGTGAAAGTAAGAACCATTGTTATGATTGATAATGCATTTGATGTTGATAGGCCTGGGTCGTAGTTTAAAATCAAATCACCAAAATAACCTTTCTTTATTGGCTTCAAATACTCATATGATTTTGAAAAGTCAAAACTTGTCATTGTTTGGAGATTCGTGTTCGTTATTGATGCTGGACTAAAAGCTGCATTAAGCACCTGGTCAACTAAACTTCCTCCATTTACATTGTTGTATGTGTAAATACTCACAGTTGGACTTAAACTTGCTGTGCTTGAACTTGTTGTCATTTGAACAACCAAAGTGAAAGTCTCTCCAATAACAGTTTATTTCATGTTTGTAATGTACACTTTATTATTGCCTTTCCAAACTTAACATTAAACTCCTTTTCCATCCCATGACTGGGCTGTTGTCGTCAAGTCGCAATAAGTTGTTGACAAGGTAAAAATATTGTTAAATTGCACAAGAATGTAAGATGTTTGTTGTGCAAGTTTATTCTTCAAGGTCCATGATACTTTGTAAAAATGATTGGTATTTGGATACATTTGGGTTATCGTTTCATATGAAGCAAATGTATAAGTTGGCGCAACTAAAGTATCAGGAGTGACCGTTACAGTGAATGATATCTTCTTTTGGCAATTATATCCTTTATATGCACGCAGGTAAAAAGTGTAATCTCCAGCTTGAGCGGGGTTTAAAATGTTTGGAAAGACGAAATTTTAATATCTTGCAAGTGCAGTTTGAGGATAAACAATGAAGTACTGTATGGGTTTGTTGAATTTAGAGCATTTATGAGAGCCACAGGTGAACATTTGGGCCCTTCCAATATCAGGGAAATATGATTGCTAAACTTAAAAGATGACATAATCACAAGCAGCAACATTCAAATCAACACTTGTCAAAGTAATATCTCCAACTTTATTAACAACACTGTTGGTCATAGTCACAGTAACAGTCGTCGGAGTGTATGCAATGGGATATGACCCAACATAAGTGGAACTTTGTAGAGTTAGAGTTTGTGAATAAAGCCCAATATAATGAGTCTCGTATCCATAGGTATCTTACAAAATAGAGAAGTTAAGACTTGAGGCATAATACCAGTTGGCTTTCTTAAGTTTAGGAAACTCCATTGTGATGATACTATTGGCTGGAATAGTCTCAATACCATAAATGTTTATGTAAGATACACCAGCATCTGATTTGTATGCCTGATTCGAGTAGTAAGTGTAAAGGTCGCATTTAGGGTAAGGCACTGAAGTCACATTTGTTCCATATACTAAACATGGATAGTCAGGGTATAAACTCTAAGCAGTGTAACCCAAAGCATATTACCAGCCTGAACCACTGAATTCAATTCTGATAATGTGAATATGCCCATCATTCAATATCTGATTGGGAGTTGTAAAAACGCATTTCAAGTGACTCCATTCGTAGCCCTGAATCGCCATCTCACTACAAGAAAGCGAACTCAAAGGAATCGCATCAGCAACCCACTCTGTGAAAATGACCTCAGTTGGAATTACAGGACTGTAATCTGTGTAAAATTGAATGTGGAAATGGTATCTCTTTACTAAAGTGTCGATAGTAAGGCCTTAATCATCTTCTGTCTGGAAACCTTAAGTAGTGACCATGAATGGAATTTAACTCGATTGGAAGTTAAAATCCACTGGTGTGTAAGCGATAACATGTGTTACAGTTGGGTTTACAGAAGTATCAACTGTATAAGTGCAATTCTTAGCAGGTATGTCACCATAAAAGTAACATTTCACCACTCCGTTAATAACAACATCAGGTAAAGGAATGTGTGGAGTAATATCAATGACTATCTTACCATGAGTCAACACGTTAGTCTTGGGTAAGTTATTTCTCAAAGCTAAAGTTATTTCTAAGGGACCAGTTTGTCCAACAGGAAGTTTTATGGCCTGATTCATTGGATGGAGTTTCATTTCCTTAATGTAACCAGTAGTTTGATTGATTTCAAGATTTTAAGTGTACCATTACGCAACTTTACCATTCGCTTTGAATGCTGTTATTGTCAAATTATAAAAGTCGCTTGTTAAAGGAGTCCTCAAAGAAAGATAAAAAGAGGTCTGTGACTCTTTGGAAATTTGACTGAAGTTTCTTATAAACACTTTTGAATAAGTTGGCCAGTTGTATTCACTTTAAAATTTAGCCTTATTAGTATAGTTTGAATCCACTCCCTCAATAAACCTTGAATCAGGCAAAAAGAAAGTCCAATTGCCTGCAAATCTTAGTTCCATGTAATCACCAGCAACCAAATTTGAATCCATGTTGATTTCAAAAATGTAAGTTAAAGTGTTGTTTCTAAACTTATTTGGAATCGTAATCGTCGTATTCATTGTTTTGGCCAGTATTTTCGGTTAATTGGTGATATCTACTTTCTCTAAAATCACCAAATTATTTGGTTGGATTATCTGTACCTGAAGGCCCTCCATTTGCATCTCGTATTGAGGATTCACCACGCCGCTTAAAATTATATTCTGAGATCCTGAAAGACTCCCTTTTACATTCAGACAATCATAAATGTTTGCCTGAGGAAAAACTCTTGTTTGCATTGTTGAATCCACGATTCCTGTAATGTTGCATTGGACTTTGCTTGATGAAAATCCTTCAGGAAAAACAAATCTTATTGTTGAATTTTGTGGATATGTTCCTGCTAATGTGAACCTAAAAACCCATGTTGATCCTTGCTCTACCAGATTGTTTTCATAATTGTAAACCAAACCTGTAGATGCCAAAATAATTGAAGATTTTGTAAATGGTAGCTTTCCGAATTACAAATTTTCTGTGATAATTACATCACGGAAAAGTGTCCTCATACTGAAGTGACTCGACATTGAAGCTTCGACTGGATTCCTTATGTTTTTTATAAAAACTGTTAATGTTCCGGCTTGGATTTGTCCAACATTGATTGTAAAAGTTCTCAAATTGACAGAACAAGTTGCTGGACTTAAAGGTTCAGTTCCGTTGGAAAAAAAACATCCTGTAAATTTGATAAGTTCTCTCGGATCGTACTAAAAAGGGAAAGTAAGTGAAATTGAGGCTGAATGAGGAACATTCGTATCAGTTGTGAATCTAAAAGCGTAATCAACAGAGACATTTTGAGTGGTCTCTGTTGGTAGTAATAAAATTGGATTGAGTGTCTGCTGCCTGGAAAGACAGAAGAACAAACAAAGCAAAAGAAGTACTGCTTTGCTCATTT
>JGI24216J29974_1001199_pt1 | contig 23561 bp, 19 predicted proteins | sample EnhBioin_Aerobic_2_FD_29974 | JGI IMG/M metagenome (IMG submission 29974) | reverse complement strand
ACGTAGCCCAAACCGAAGATACTGATTTTCATGCGAGTTTCCCTTTGCTTTGCGAGAAGTTCCTGATGCAGCGGTCGATGATCTCGTCCAGCCTTGCCATCGAATGCGGCCAGGCATGATTGCTGAGCATGCGTTGCCGTCCGGCCACCGCCAGTCGCTGCCGCTCGGTTGGCTTGTCCAGAGCCTGTAGGATGGCATCAGAATATTCTTCTGCGCTGTCGACAACAAGGAAATGTGTCACAGGTTCAGCGTCGACACCACCGGGAGCGATCCGGCTGGTCACCACCGGCACACCCATAGCCATTGCCTCGAGGATCTCGTTCTGCGTCCCCCGGGCGATGTTGAGGGCGCCACCATCAGTGCCGACTGGCGGACGAACGGACGGACATCGGGCACCGACCCGGTGCCGGTAACGCCCCGCAGGTCGCCCAGCTTGCGCATCGCAGGCGAGGGATCGGCACCAATGATCAACCTAATTCTACTTTGTCAGATTGCCTTTCAATCTGATGCTGAGAGCATGGCAGATTGCATTCGATAGGCAGATTCCATGGCTTGGCGCCGCCGTCGATGCCTATCGATGATGGATGCCGCGAGGTCTTCGTCGGTGACGATCTTGGTGGGCAACCGATGGCGCATGATCTCCACCAAGTCGCGGCAGGAGAGAAGTTCGGCCGTATCGCGATGGGCTATGCGCTCCTTGGCCAGGAACATGGTCGCGATCATGACCAGGGCCATGTGATGGTGCCACGCCTGCCAGCGGCGGACCTGATACTCGGCCATGCCGCAGGCGCTCTTGGCCTCCCGGAAGGACTGCTCGACGAAATGGAGCGCTCCCCGCATTTCCGCCAGACGGCGCAAGGAAGCGCTGGGTTTGGCATTGGACAGGCCGAACTTGAGTTTCGTCCCATCGAGTTCCCGTCGTGCCAGGAGATGCCAGCGGCTCGCCGACGGCGCGCCGACGGCGCCTCGCCGTCCCAGACCCATACCCGCTGGGTGAGATGGTCGGCCATCACCTCGCCCTTCTCGCCGTCATTTCAGTTGTCGATCTTAGTACGGGCACCGCAGCTCGTCTCCGTCAGCGACGTGATTGGAATCCGCGGCTCGCTCTGGATGTCGAAGTGCAGCCAAGACAACGTCAACTGGGTGCCCAGGATTGCCGGCAAAGCTGCAAGCATCACCGTACCTGCGGTCGCCGGCGCACCCATGCGGGTCGACGTGATCCACTCGCTTACCCCGAATGCGATACTAAACAAAATCAGTAGCAGCCCAATGACTAACTCGACCGAGGCCAGCGAGAACCCCCGAACAAAGTATGTGTAGAGGACGCGCCTTGCGAAGTTCACCAAGTGTCCCCTGAGAAAAGTGCCAACGACTCGCATTGGCCTCAGGCTCGACTGCTCATCCGCGTAAACGGCTTTCATCGGAAAGTCGGCGACCACCGCACGCGCTAGCGCAAGCTGAAACAGCATGTCCGACTCGAAGAAGTAACGCTTGCTGACCCTAGCCAGGTCACAGCGCTGGAGCGCCTGTCGCGACACCGCCGTAAACCCATTCGTTGGGTCGAACACCTGCCAGTAGCCGGTCGACAATTTGGTCAAGAACGAAAGCACCGCATTACCTACCAGCCTGACCGCAGGCATCTGCCGAACGCCGCCTAGGAAGAAGAAACGATTGCCCTTAATGTAGTCCGCGTGCCCAGCTAGAATCGGCGAGATCAGTTCTGGTACAAGTTCGGGCGCCATTTGACCATCCCCGTCGATCTTCACCACGATCTGGGCTCCGTCGCGTAACGCACAACGGTAACCTTCGCTTACAGCCCCGCCAACACCCTGGTTTACCGCCAGACGAATGACGTCGACCCGAGGGTCCCGGCAGACGCTCTGCACAAGGTCTGCAGTGCCTTCTGGGCACGCGTCGTCAACGACATAGATACGCTCCACCTCCGGCCCGATCCTTTCGATGACTCCCACGATCTTGTCGCGCACCCTGAAGCATGGGACTACCACGGCAATGCGGACTTTCGGCGTAGGTACGGGCTGCAAGGCCGCTGTCTCGAAGGAGCAGGCACGCACGGTTTCACTGTCCATAAACCACCACCATCAGACCGGCCATTACCAGTGCCGTTCCTACCATCACGCTGCCGGAAATGCGCTCGCCGAGCAACCAATTCGCGAGGATTGGTGTGACGACGAACGCGAGCGCGACGAAAGGGTAAGCACGGGAAAGAGGCACTTTCGACAGAATCCACGTCCACAGGAGCGTCAGTGCCCCGTAAAGCGCAAGCGCAAGGATGAACCGGGGTTGAAGAAACAGTGCCACGACGAAGCTTCCCCCTCGTTCGCGCGCGTCCTCGGCCGCCATCTTAAATAGGATCTGACCCGACGCTAGCATCAGCGAATAGGCCATGAGCATCGCTACAAGCCACGGCCTCACTGGGGCCCCTCTCTGGTGGTACGAGGCGCCACAGCACGGACAACAAGCAAGTTACCGCGCGGGGCTGCCAGCTTAGCGCGCAGCCACTCCGGGATGAAGGTGGTACCGCGTATCGCCGGCACGAGGAACGCCGGCAACGCCGTTGGGCCTTCGATTCTGCGCACTACCGCCCACTCCGGTCTGACCTGGAGTGCGGGTAGCATCGACTCCGGCGTTAGGCGGTTGGGAGCACCGATGCGCGATGGCACGACGAAGTAAAGCGCACCGTCAGTCGGGGGGGCGCCCACGACCTGTTCCGGCGGGACCCCGGCCCAGTGGAGGAACTCCGACGCATAGCGTGCGGTGTACGGATCAGTGAACACCGGCTCGTGGGAACTTGCCGCGAATGCGGCGAGTTCCCGCTCTTCCAAGCGCGGGTTGTTGTTCTGCAACCCTATCCCCGCGAAGTTGGCTGCGACGACACAACTCACCGCAAACCAGAGCCGGCGGGGGTGGGTCACTGCGGTCTGATGCACGCACAGGAATGCCGCCGAGCCGACGGTAAAGAGCCACGCCGGCGCGATGTAGTACCGCCCAAGTAACTTGATTCGCCACAGGGTTGCGACCACGAAAAGAAACCAGATCATCCCTGCGGAGAGCGCAAGTCTCTGCAATTCGCGCGCCGCCGGGCGGTCATGGGCAGCCACCGATGGTCGCCCGCTCACCGCAACCAACAAGACCGCGAAGAAGACCCAGTAACCCAGTCCGAAGAATTGGCGGGCAAGCACGAGCAGCAACGGATCAAGCAGCGGATGCACACGAAGCGACCCGCTACTGTCGACGCTGAAAGCCGGCGCCACTGGACGGTCGTTCGACGAGGATATACCGTTCAGTAGGAGGGAGAACCGTAACAGCGGATCACCACCTGCAAGAGCATAATACAGGGCCTCGGATCCGAGCACGGCCAAGCCCCCCACCACAACCCAAACAATCTGCCCACGACCGATCCGGTGACCCAGAAGAATCGCCCCGGCGACGAAGATTCCCAACGCCATGACCGTCTCGCGGCCACTGAACGCCAGTGCTAGCGCTACACCGCAACCGAAAAGCGCCTCCGCACGCAGGCGGCCACCTTGCCAAGAGTAGAAAAACAACCAGAACGCAACCGAGGCCCAGAAGAGCTCAGCGATATCGGCCGTTGCGTTCGTGGCAGCGGTAACGACCACAGGAAAGGTGGCGAAAACCGCGCACGCGAGAAACGCGACCGTCCGATCGGCGCTCCGACTAACGCACACAAAGGTCAGCCCAATCGTCGCGAAGTAGTAGACGGTACTCGGCAAGATCACAGCGAGCTCACGGTCACCGAACAAACTGATTGACAACGCAATCGGCAAGGAGATCGAGTGGCGAACGCGGCCAAAGTGGTCTGGCAAGTACCATTCCTCCTCGAGCCACTTCAACGCGGCCGAGTAGTAGTATTGGTCGTCACTCGCGGTGAAACCCACCCAACCAATGGTAACCGCGATCACCGCAATCAACGACACGAACGCGAATTCGCGCGAAAAAACATCGACGAACAAGCCGCGTTTCATCGCCGTGCCGAGCGAAAGCGGTAGGCGCTACCGCATGCACACATGTAGTTCATGAGAGCACATGACCAGTTCATGATCTATAACCCTTTGAATTCTATAATTCTTCTGGAGTCCTGCGCGGTCAGTCGAATGCGGGCTCTTGGTGGGCCACCACCTGATGAACTCCGAGAATCGCTGCCGGACTACACTCGCCTGCGTGACAGAGCTTCGTCGATGACACCCGTGTCATCCCAGCCACCAGCCATCCCCGCAGAAGGCTGCGCATCCTACTCTCGGACCTGCCTGACGATTTGTAGATGGGATTCACCGTATCGGAACCGCCCAAACCGAAGATACTGATTTTCATGCGAGTTTCCCTTTGCTTTGCGAGAAGTTCCTGATGCAGCGGTCGATGATCTCGTCCAGCCTTGCCATCGAATGCGGCCAGGCATGATTGCTGAGCATGCGTTGCCGTCCGGCCACCGCCAGTCGCTGCCGTTCCGCCGGATCATCCAGGATCCGCAGAATCGCTGCAGAATATTCTTCGCACGTGTCGGCCACAAGGAAATGCTTCACGGACTCAGCGTCGACGCCGCCCGCCGCAACCCGGCTGGTCACTACCGGGACGCCCATCGCCATCGCCTCGAGAATCTTGTTCTGCGTACCACGGGCGATATTGAGCGGCGCCACCATCACCGCCGACTGACGAACGAAGGGACGCACGTCGGGGACCGAGCCGGTGACGGTCACGCCGGGCAGATCGCCCAGCTTGCGCATCTCCGGTGACGGGTCGGCACCGATGATCAGCAACTTGACGTTCGGCCGACGCGACCTGAGCACGGGCCAGATCTGCTCGCAGAAGCGCGCCATGCACTCCTGATTCGGGTAGTAGTCCATGCGGCCGATGAAGCTGATCGTATCCGCGTCATACGGCTCACCCGAGGGACAGAAGAACTCGGCATCGACGCCGTTCGGAAACCAGTCCGTCGCGACACCCGTACCATAACCCTCGAGCGTCTCCCACTCGGCCCGCGTAGTCGCCGTGCAAAGGTCGAACAGCCTAGCCAGACGCTTCTCGGCCGCCAGCATCTTGTTGCCTTCCAGCCGATAACCGAGAGACAGCGGGAAGGGCTTGTAGTTGGCGTATTCGAGCCATTTCTGCGAATCCATGTCACCGAAATCGAGGATCTTCGGGACATCGCGGACCTGTTCGACGTACTGAGCGACCGACGAACAGTGGACGAAGATGAGATCCCACTGCTGCGCGCTCAGCAGTCGGCGCACGCGCTGCCGCAAGGACGCCGAATAGAAGTAGCCCATCGACGAAGGCTTCGGCAGGGGCAGGCGAGCAACCATGCGCAGCGTCTGCACTGGGTCGGAAACCTGCGCCATTTCAAACGCCGCACAGTGCGGTGCGATGCCGCGGCCTTCTTCGGCTTCCTCGGGTGAGCGGGCCAGCGAACAGACAGTCACCTGGTGGCCGCTGGCCGACAGATGGCGGATCATGTTGAATGGCCTGATCTTGCCACCGCGCTTGGGAGGAAAGGGAAAACGGTGGCAAACGTAGAGAATGTTCATGCGACGTAACCCTTCAGTTCGTCGGCAACGTCACTGGGATCGCGACGATCGAGATAGATCCGGCTCCAGATCTCGAGGTTCATCAAGGCCAGCAGGATGTCGGTGCCGTCTATCCGGTTGGCTTCGTGATCGGATATCAATTGCTCGACCATCGACTGCCGGAACAGACCGCGCGTGCTCACCACCTCGGCCGCCAGCAGTCGTCTCAGCAAGGGTGCGAGTTCGCGTTTGAGCCAGGCGCCCATCGGCGTGCCGAAGCCGCGCTTCTTGCGGTTGAGAATGTCATCGGGCAGCAGGTCGGCAAGCGACGCCTTGAACAGATGTTTTAGCCGACCATCACGTACCTTGATCTGCGCCGGCATCCCAGCGGCCAGTTCGACCAGTTCGTGATCGAGCAGCGGCACTCGACATTCGAGCGAGACGGCCATGCTCATCTTGTCGGTAAGCAGGAGCAGATCATCCGGCAACTGCGTCTCGGCATCTACCGCGAACATCCGGTTCAATTCATCCTCGTTGCCGGCCGCCGCAAAGGCGCGCGCCAACGGATCGGTGGCGACGGCCCCGGGCTCCAGCAGCAGCGCCGCTACGCCCTGGCGATCGAGCACCTGCAGGTAGCTGCGATAGCGCTCATCAGCGGTCATTTCCGCTGACGCCAGAAAGCCTTTGGCCAGACGCAGGGTGTTGAGGAAACCGGTATGACGGTCGGCCGGCAGGCGCCCGGCAGCAAAGCTCGCAGAACGACGCAGCCATTCCGGCAGGCGGCTATAACGCCTGGCATAGTGACCGCCAAGGTAGCGGCGGTAGCCGCCGAACAGCTCGTCGCCACCGACCCCCGAAAGGATGACCTTGACGTCCTGGCGCGCGAACTCGGAAACCAGGAAGGTGGTGATGAAGGCCGTATCCGACAAGGGCTCGTCCATGTGCCACAGCAGCTTCGGGAGTAGCGCGACAACATCGGGACGAACGAGAATCTCGCGGTGCCGGGTCGAAAACAGCTCGGCGACGCGGCGCGCATAGGGTAGCTCGTTGTACAGCGCCTCCGCTTCGCCACCCGCGAAGCCGATGGCGTAGGTGCGAATCGGCTGCTCCGAATGCCTGGCCATGCAAGCGACGACCGCGCTCGAATCGACACCGCCAGACAGGAAGGCACCGATCGGCACGTCACTGACCATCTGCATGCGAACCGACTCCTCGAGCTGGCTCCGCACTCGCCCGGCCCACTCACCCTCGGAGAGCCCCTGGGTAAGACGTTCCGGCAGACGCCAGTAGCGCCACTCGCGCACCTGACCGCTTTCCACGGCCAGCAGGGTCGCAGGCGGCAGCTTGCGAATCCCCTTGAAGATGCAGCCCGGCGCAGCCACGTAACCAAGATGCAGGTAGTCGGCGATGACGCCGCGGTCGAGTTCGGCGCTGACCCCCGGCAAGCCCAGCAAGGCTTTGGCCTCGGTGGCGAAAGCCAGTCGCCGCGAGTCCTGCAGCACGTAGAGCGGTTTCACGCCGAGTCGGTCGCGCCCGATCAACAAACGGCGCCGACGCGCATCCCAGAGAGCGAAATCGAACATGCCGTTCAGCCGGAGAACGAAGTCGTCGCCCTCGGCGTCATAGAGGTGCAGCAGTACCTCACAATCCGAGCCGGTCTTGAAATGGTAACCCTTGCCCTGCAGTTCTTGACGTAGCTCGCGAAAATTGTAGATCTCGCCGTTGCACACCAGCCACAAGGTTTCGTCGACGTTGGATAGCGGTTGATGCCCTCCGGCCAGATCGATGATCGACAGGCGGCGCATGCCGATCCCGCAAGGGCCGTCAAGATGGCTACCCTCGTCGTCCGGGCCGCGATGACGCGTCCGATCGCCCATGGCGGTCAAGGTTCCAGGCTCGACACTGAGCCCGTCAAAACGATAGATGCCGTGAATACCGCACACGATGGGGCCTCGGAGTCAGATGGATGGATTGCTGCGGTCGTAGCGGGCCAACGCCCGCCGGTAGACATCGCGGTAGCAGGCCACGCTGGCTGCCCAGGTCCGCTCTACCTCGACAAAACGACGTGCCTGCATACGAACTTGCGGCCACAGCGAGCGCCTGACCAAGACATCTTCGATCGCTGCCGCGAGAGCGGCAGGGTCGCCGGCACGGAAGAGGAATCCGGTCTCGCCGTGGCGAATCAACTCGCGATGCCCGCCGACATCGGAGGCCACCAGCATCCTTCCCTGTGCCATCGCCTCGAGTGGCTTGAGCGGCGTTACCAGTTCGGTCAGCCGGATGGGCAGGCGCGGATAGGCGAGTACGTCGATCAGTTCGTAATAGCGTTGTACGTCGGCGTGTGGAACACGGCCGGTGAAGATGACGCGATCCTGCATGCCGGCAGCCGCCGCCTGGGCCCTGAGATTGCTTTCCTGCGGCCCGCCACCGACCAGCAGCAGACGTAGCCGTGGATGCCGGGGCAGCATTTGCCGGGCTGCCTCGATCAGGAGGTCAAGGCCTTCATAGCCGTAGAACGATCCGGCGAAACCGACGACGGTAGCACCCTCTAGCCCAAGCGATCGGCGAAGATCAGCGTCCGGCTCGGCGCCGAACTTGAAAAGGCTCACGTCTACCGCGTTCCGAATGACGGTGATACGCTCCGGCGGGACGCCGCGGACGGCAATGTCGGCGCGAAGCCCGTCACAGATCGTCGTCACTTGGTCCGCCGCACGCAGTGCCACGCTCTCCAGCGCGCGTGATACACGGTAGCGGAGACTGCCTTCTACCGTCGTGCCATGATCGACGGCCGCGTCCTCCCAGGAGGCACGCATCTCATAGACCACCGGCAAGCGCCGGCGGCGCCCGACCCACAGACTCGGCAAGGCGTTGAGGACCGGCGAATGCGCATGAATGAGGTCCGGCTGCGTGTCGCGGATGACCTCTTCCAGGCGAGCAGCGGTCAAGCGCATCTGGGCGAGCAGGCCTGTGCCTTCCGGACTCGGTGTGCGGTGGAAGAGCCAGCCATCGACCTCGTCCCGTAGCGCGGTCGCCGCCCCCTGCTTTGGCGTCGTCAGATGTACCGTCTGCCAGCCAAGGGCGCGCTGCTCACGCAGGATCGCCAGCGTCCGAAAGCTGTAGCCGCTGTGCAGTGGTAGCGAGTGGTCAAGGACATGCAGAATGCGCAGGCTCATTTCGCTGCGGGCCAGTCGGTGATGATGGCGGGCTGGTTTGTCGGCGCATCGAGAACATTGCGCAGGAACGCCTCAAACATCAGGAGGGTCCACAGTGGCGAACTGTAGTCGCGCGCACCCGACTGATGCGCATCAAGGAGGTGTCGCAGATAGTCCTGATTGAACCACTCCGTAGCTGCCAGACGCGGCCCAAGCACCGCCTCCCGGACACGTTCTCTGAGCGGACCGCGGAACCAGCGCGCGAGCGGTACGGCGAAGCCCATCTTCGGGCGATACAGGATGTCGTTCGGCAGGCTGGGCTCCATCGCCTTCTTCAACAGGAACTTGCCTTCCTGGCCATTCACCTTGAGTGAAGAGGGTAGCGTCGCCATCCATTCGACCAGTTCGTGGTCCATCAAGGGCTCGCGCACCTCCAGCGAGTGCGCCATGCTGGCGCGGTCAACCTTGGTATTGATATCGCCTACCAGGTAAGTCTTGAGATCGAGATACTGAATCAGGGCCAAGGGATCGTCGGTTGCCGCCCGCCCCGCGTGAAAGCGAAAGACCTCCTCGGCGCTGTATCCCGCGATCTCACTCCGGAACCGCGGGCTGAAGAGCTCGGTACGCATCGGACCACGCAGGATGGAGACGGAATGGAAGTAAGCTTCCACCGATGTGCGTGCCATGCCTTCAAAGGTTGTCTTGGCGCGGAAAATGCGCGGCGCCCAGTCCGCTTTCGGATACACGCGGCCGAGCACGCCAAACACTCGCCGGCGGACGCTCTGCGGCAGCGCCGAGCGCATGCGCTCTTCCATCAGATGCAGGCGGTAGCGACGATAGCCGCCAAAGGTCTCGTCACCGCCATCGCCCGAGAGCGCGACCGTCACGTGTCTGCGCGCCAACTGGCACACCCGGTAGGTGGGAATGGCCGAGCTGTCGGCGTAGGGCTCATCGTAGAGCCTGGCCAGGGTGTCGATCAGATCGAAGTCCTCGCTGGCAACCAGGTCGCAGTGATGGTTGGTTCGATAGCGGTCGGCAACCTTCTGAGCAAAACTGGCTTCGTTGAAAGCGGGATCGTCGAAGGCGATCGAACAGGTGTTTACCGGGTCGGCCGAGAGACCGGCCATCAGTGCGACGACGGCACTCGAGTCGACACCGCCGGACAGAAAAGCCCCGAGGGGTACTTCCGAAATCATGCGCAGGCGAATCGACTCGGTCAGTTTGTCGTTGAGTTGAGCACAGGCCTCCTCGACAGTGCACGCACTGCCCAGACTGAAGCGAACGTCCCAATACTCCTTGGGCTCCCCGACCGGCTCGCCGCGCCGCAGGGTCAGCGTGTGGGCAGGTGGCAGCTTCTTCGCCTGCCGAAAGATCGTTCGCGGTTCGGCCACGTAACCCAGAGCAAAGTACTCCTCGACGGCCAGCGGATCAATGTCGCGCACCAGTCCACCGTGGGCGAGCAGAGACTTGAGTTCCGAGCCAAAGACGAAGAAACCATCGGCCAGGAGCGCGTAGTAGAGCGGCTTGACGGCAAGCCGATCACGCGCGAGAAACAGCGTGTCGCGGTTGCGGTCCCAGAGGGCAAAGGCGAACATGCCGCGAAAACGGCGAACGCATGCCTCACCCCAGGCCTCCCAGGCGTGCACGATGACCTCCGTGTCACTGCGGGTATGAAAGATGTGACCGAGCGCCTGCAACTCGGGAATCAGTTCCTGATAGTTGTAGATCTCGCCGTTGAAAACCACGCAGACGGTCTGATCCTCGTTGTAGAGCGGCTGCTGGCCAGTCGACAGGTCGATGATTGACAGCCTTCGGTGCCCCAGGCCGACACCTGCTTCCAGGTGAAGACCCCCTTCATCGGGGCCACGATGGTGCTGCGATTCGTTCATGCGCGTGAGCACTGCACGATCTATCTCACGTCGGCCACGAGTGTCGAAAATTCCGGTAATGCCGCACATGGTTGCTGCCCGTCTTCTTGTAGTCTGTTGAAAGTCGACGACTGGATGGAAACATCAGCCGCCCGAATGTTGGCGATGGTCAAACCCAAGCGTGGCATTGACCGAGCCAGGGTGACTGCGCACTACCCAGCCGCCGATAGCTGATCGCAGAATTCCTCATACACGGCCTGGTAAGCGGCCAGCATCGTCGCCAGGCTGAAGTGTCGGACAGCCAGTTCCCGCGCGTTCTCGCCGTGCATCCGCAGCAGTGCCCGGTCGCCGATATACTCGGTCAACAACCGGGTCAGTGCTGCAACGTCACCCGGCACAAACAACCGGCCGTTGACACCCTCGGAAACCAGTTCGACGTTGCCGCCGGTGGCAGTTGCCACCAATGGCAGGCCCGTGGCCATGGCCTCCAGGAGTGTGTTCGAGATCCCCTCGGCCAGCGAAGGCAGGACAAAGATATCAAAGGCGCGTAGAAGCGCGTCGACGTGACTGACGTTTCCTGGAAACCACGTCAGCGCGGCTATGCCCAGTGCGTCGGCAAGCTGCATCAGCGCACCTCGCAAGGGCCCATCGCCGACTATCACCAGTCTAGTCGTCGTCGCCATTTCGCCACCGTTATGCACCAAGGCTGCAAACGCCCGGACTAACGTTTCCTGATCCTTTACTGCCTGTATCCGACCGACGGTACCGACAACGATCGAATCCGGGGCGAGGAATCCGTCCGGAAAGAACTCGTGCGAGCGCATCGATGGCGGCGAGAAACGCACCGTATCGACACCATTCACGATCCTGGTCACCCGTGCAGAGGGAATGCGTACCCGTTGCACCAGATAGTTCCTCAAATCGCTCGACACCGTGATGTAGCGGTCGACCAGCGGCGAGTGCAGCCGCCGAAGCACGGCTGGCTTGATCCTTTGTCCGTTGAGGTCGCTGACATCCCAGCCGTGCTCGCCGTGGATACAGTGCGGGACCCCGGCAAGTCGGGCCGGCAACAGGGCATCTAAACCCGACTGGTTGCGCGAATGCACAATAGTTGGCTTCATCTGACGGCACAAACGGTAAAGCCCTTGCCTGAGCCGCCAGATCCCGGTGCGCGAGCGGTGAAAGGCCACGACCGGCGTATCTGCGCGAGTCAAGCGCAGGCGGAAATCCGAAAAATCCTCGACGCACGCCACCGCGTGCCGGAAGCGTGATTCCGGCAGATGGTTGATTAGGTTGACCAAGCCGTTCTCCATTCCTCCCGTAACCAAGTGATGGATGACATGCAGGATAAGGGGTCGGACCTCGTGACTCATACGAGTCCAACGCACTCGAACAGAAATGCCTGATCCGAGAATGCCCAGTTGATACCGCGGCGGAGGACATTGAATCGCTCCACACCACGAAGGTTGGTCCCTCCATACGCGGCAAGGCAGCCCGAATAGCCTGCGCGCTTGACCATCTCGAGACGCTCCGGGGTCATGTGCTGCTTGCCGCCGTAGGGATACGCGAAAATGCACTCCTTCACCCCCAATTCACGCCGCAGATCAGCCAGCGACCGATCGAGTTCATCGCTGACCACATCCACGGGCTCCAACGCGCAGTCGATGTGATTGACCGTATGCGAGCCGATGGTAAACCCCGCGGAATGCATCTCTCTCAGATGCTCCCACTGCATCATCGGAATGACCGGATTGCCGCGACGTATGTCGTGAGGGAAGCGATTGTTGCTGTTGACGATGCCGGTCGACACGAAAAAGGCAGCAGGTATTTCGTGCCGCAGGAGGCTGGGTACGGCGTTGATGTAGTTGTCGAGGTAGCCATCGTCGAAGGTCACGCAGACAAGGGGTCTTGACGATCGTTCAATGGTCTGGGAAGCGAGCACCTCTTCGATCGAAAGCACACGGCAATGCCGCCGCAACAGGGCCATCTGCCGCTCGAATTGTTCAGTTCCGACGGTAAGGTTATCGCGGACGGCATCGCTGACCCGATGGTACAGCAGCACGGTGATTCTTGGTCCCACGAGTGCGTGCACCCCGGCGCGCCAGATCAGGCGGGAGCCAATACTCAGTACCGACTTCGCAACACGCCTAGCAAGCGCTGCGCGCTCCGGCTGCAGCGCGAGAAGCTTGTCGTTCAAGGCGGCCATCTGCGCCAACGTGGGCTTGCGATAAGTCCGGCCACCTGGGCGCTGTGGTGTCGCGGGACGCATTCCCTTGAAGATCTCGCCGATTACGTGCCGCATCAGTTCGACCCCGATCTCATCGAGACGTAACTGCAACCCTCGGAAGGTCGAGTACTTCTCGCGCTCGACAACCGTCTCGGCCGCCACCGCGCCCGTATCGAGCCGGTCGTCCACCCAATGCACCGTGCACCCGACTGACTCTTCGTCATTCCACAGTTCCCAGAATGCAGGCGGCATCCCCCGGTAGTCCGGCACCTTGCCCTTGTGCAAGTTGACTGTACCCACGGTCGGAATGGCGAAGAGCTCGCGCCGAAGAATCGGGGCGGCAAGCGACAGGCCGACGTGCGGCTGGAAGGCACGCACGTCGTCAATCGTTTCCCTCGCGTGAATGTCCACAACCTTGAGCACACGCAGGTTGGGACGGGCTGCCAAGGCCGCCATCGAGAATTCGGCACCCGGGCCGCAACTCTCGCCCGCGTGCGTAGAAGGCGTAAAGACCCGTTGCCACAGATCAGCCAACTGGTATGGAATCCAGCGCCAGCCGTTGCGGCGCATGTTTCGCCACTGGTTACGCAATAGCTGAGCAGGCGTCCTGCGTGGCGAGTGCAAGACTACGAGCCACGACAGGCCCGGGATCGACCGGTCAATCTCGACAATGCCTTTCCGCACAGAAAAAGCCAAGTTGCCAGTAAAGACAACTATCCTTCTATTCATCGCAGGTACTGCCTCCGCTGCATTCCTTGGCACGGTGAGAACCCGGCTCCTCGACGAGCACATTCCTCAGGGACAAGCCCGGGAATCGAGGTCGCGAAGCGCCAACGGCTCCCCGAGAGGGCAGCAGTGTCGGAGAGACAAAGACTGACAACCGCCCGGCAAGAGAATCATCCACTACACGGCGCGCCTGTGCCATGTCATTCGTCACGAACGAGCGTCTTCGAATGGATCCACCTCGCTGGCGAGGCCTCGGCGCTGCCAGGGCCAGAACCGCGGTTCGCAGCTAACGACCTGCCAGAGCGAATCACCTCCCCAGTCATCGGCCCGCCATCGTCTGCCGCAGAGAAGTGTCGATCGCCGGCCCCGCCGCACGGACAAAGTCTTCGAGCACGGCCCCCCCTTCCCGCGCCTGGTTCTGCGCCATGTGGAGAATGATCACTGCCGAATCGTCGCCCTTGCCCGTCAACCGCGACAGCGCTGTGTACACCTTGGCCACGAAGTCGCTGGACGTCCAATGTCCGTTGACCCAGTACCACTGCCAGACGACCAGCCGCCCACCATCAAGCGCACGCAACTCGGCCTCGCGTATCCTGACTACCTGCTGGTTGAAGTCGAGGTCGCGCGTCCCAGCAGCCGTTCTTGTCCACACGGGGTCGTCGTTGCTGACCAGAACGTTCGCCGAACTGACCAGTTTGTGCTGCTGATCCTGGTTGCGGTAATAGGCAAGAAACACTCCGACCACACGCCCATCGCGCTCAAAGGCTTCCTGGCGACTGGCCGCCGGGTTCTCGAACTTTGGCCGCCAATCCTCGTTGCCGCTGGGGACTGTCTGCCAGCCGTGAATCTGTCCGAGCGGGGCAAGCTGGCTGACGGGCGCAGCCACATGATGCTCGACCTGCCACTGGGCCAACGGCCAGACGGCCGCCACGAGGACCGTCGCCACCGCCGCACCCAGGGAGTACGATGGGGCCGCGACCCCAGTCGTCGGCTGCGGTGTTGGCGCCGCTGCCGGCAGTTCGTCCTCGCGCCAGCGCGCACCAATCCAGAACATCGCCATGATCACGATGCCGAAGAAGACCCAGCCATAGACCAGATGGTCAACGCCGACGGCCAGCTTGTTCCCCGACAGGTGACCGAGCATGACGATCATGTAGGCGCGCGCCCAGTTGGCGACGATCGGCACAGCGACGGAAACACAGATGAAGATCGCTCGCCGCCGCGCCGAGTGATAGGTGAGATAGGCAAAGAGGGTTCCGACCGTTACCGAAGCGATGAGATAACGAACACCACTGCACGCCTCGACCACCGACCAGCTGCCAGTGGGAATCACGAAGCGCAGGCCTTCGGCGTGCACGGGTATGCCGGAAAGCCGCAAGCCGAGGATGGTGACCTGCGCCGTCCAGTCCATCAGCTTGGGCATTGCAAAGTCGCCGAAGGGAACGGCAAAGAACAGGAAGAGCAGCGGAAAGGTGACCGCTCGCGCAACCTCCCAGCCGAGCACCGCAGGCACCGCCAGAACCAGCATGAAGGTCAGGGCGAACTGCGAGACTACATTGGCTGCCGAGAGCTCGCCGAGAAGCCAGGCGCAGCCGGCACCGGCAAACAGGGCGACCGCCAGATAGCTGTGTCCGGGCGCCAGGACGGCGATGCTGGAACGTTTCCGCCAGATCAGCCACAAGGCAATCGGCGGGACAATGAAGCCGTGCGCATAGGTGTCCGAACGCAGCCAGATAGCGGCCATCGCCAGGACGGTTTCACGACAAAGCACCAGGATCAGTACCAAGGTGCATACCAGGGCCGGCAAAGCCACTCGCCACCCCGGATGCGTGGCAGACGATGTCGGTCTCGGTGCTGACGTATTCATGGTGTCGCTTTCAGCAGGGAAGTGCAATCGGAGGTCATCGATTCGGCACGATCACCGTGGCAACAAACTACCACCACCGGGGTCAGGCCAGATTGCGTACGATGAAGGGCCCTAGCCAATTGGCAAGTCCGACCGGCAGCCTCCGCCAGGTGTCGATCAGCAGACGGTACTTGGCGTTCGCCGGATTGTTCTGCGGCACGGAATCGCGCCGGTAAAGGCAGTACTCGTAGAACAGGGGCTGCGGCTCGAAGCCCCAGTTCTTCTTGAAGGCATAGGAACCGGTGCCCTGCTTGCTGCGGCCATAATCGAAAACCTTCAGCCCGCGCTCGCAGGAACGGCGCATCAGCTCCCAGTACTTGAAATCGTTTGCCGCGAGTTCACGGGCCGAGATTTCGTCGCCTGCGTAATAGGGCAGGACTTCGTCGCGAAAATAGAAGCTGAGGACGCTGCTCAACGGACGCCCGCTTCCCTCGACGACGGTAAGGATCTCGCAATCGGCGCCGAACACCTGCTGCAGCGCCTCGAAGTAGCGTCTGGAAAAGGCAGGCGTTCCGTGGCGATGAACGTTGTCGGCATAGAGGGCGAAGAAGCGCCGGCAATCACTATCGATCTCGCTGCTCAAGCCGTTCTTGATGCCCTTGCGGACCATCGCACGTTGCTTCCGCGGAATCGCCTGCATGTTGGCTTCGACATCCGGTGCAAGGTCTTTGCGAAACCTGACATAGAGATCCTGTAGCGGCCACTCGGCGTGGCGTCGCCGGACGTTGCGCAGCTCCAGGTGGGCGACTCCCAGTTGCCTGGCGAGGGCCTGCGCCTCCCGTTCCAGCGCCTCCACCGCCGCCGCGCTGGCTGCTGCCACGCCGCCATAGACGGCGAACGGCAACGAGGTCAGCGAGTTTCCGAACAGGAGACTCTTCACTTGCGCCAGCGGCAGAACACCCTCGATAAGGCCGGCGCGCTCCGCATAGAGGAAGTAGGTGCGATGACGAAAGACCTCGCTGACAATCCTCTGCCATCCGGCCTTGTGGAAGAAGCTGGCTTCCGGGCACGCGTCAACAAAAGCATCCCAACGTGCCACCGCAACGCGGTCGTCAGAACTCAGGTGGCGGATGACCAGTGGCGCACTCGCCGCCGTCAGCCCGACAGCATCTTCGCCGGTCGTTCTCATACGCTCCCCACCGGCACCTGGGCATGATCAACAAGAAACACTTCGTCCATTCGGCCCCACTTGAAGTCCGCGAGCAATCGCCGGAGTCGGCCTTCGGTGTGCTGCAGGTTGACGTAATGGCGAAAGCGCGTCTTGGCACTGATGCCGGGAATCCGCGGCTGTCCGGCGTCGATCTCCCAGGGATGGAAATAGAAGATCGCCGCCTGCCGATCCAGTTCATTGACTTTTTGCAGCAGCCACCGCGACAGTGGATACGGCAGCAGCCGGAAGTAGCCGCCACCGCTGGCCGGCCAGTTGCGGTTGAAGAAGCGAGCCGTGGTCACCGGCAGTTCGAGCAGGCCGGAGCGCACCCGGTGCGCGAAACGCGGCGCGTCCGGCATGCCGTAGTGATCATGGCGGATGGGGTAAATGCTCGAACTGTAGCGATAACCCGCTCGCTCCAGGCAATCGAAGGCCCACAGATTGCCCGCACCGATCGAGAAACTCGGTGCCCGGTAGCCCTTGACTTCATGGCCGGAGATGTCTTCGAGCATTTTCTTCGCGCGCCCGACGTCAGCGGAGAAATCCGCAGCATTCAGATCGCTCGCGCGCTCGTGGCCGTAGCCGTGACTGGCCACTTCATGACCGCCGTGAACGATACGGCGCACGAGATGTGGGTAACGCTTGGCGATCCAGCCAAGCGTGAAGAACGTCGCCCTCGTCTGCCGCTCATCGAGCATTTGGAGAATCCGGTCGACATTTCGCTCGACCCGGCACTCGCGACTATCCCATTGATCGCGCGGGATATAGGGAGCAAGTGCGGAGACCTGGAAGTAGTCTTCGACGTCGATCGTCAGTGCATTGGTGATCGGCTGTCTGGGCATTTCTCGCGTCACTCGTCAGATCGCTTGGCAACGCTGGGCATGGCGAGCAAGCAGCCACTGCGACAGGTCAGCGGCGATTCTCTCTGCTGCCCGACCATCCCAGAACTCCGGGATCCGACCCGTCTTGCCGGCGCCACTCAGAATCTCGTCGACGCCTTTGCGGATTGCATGTGGATCGCGGCCGACCAGAGTATTGGTTCCCTGATCAACGGTGATCGGCCGTTCCGTGTTTTCACGCATCGTCAGACAGGGAACTCCAAGGGCCGTGGTTTCTTCCTGCAAGCCGCCGGAATCAGAGAGCACAAGTCTCGCCCCCGTCAGCAGTCCGAGCATTTCCAGATAGCCCTGCGGAGGCAGCAGGACGATCCGGTCGCTGGTCAGCAGGTCAAGCAGAGCGAAGCGCTCGATGTTCGCACGCGTGCGCGGATGCAGGGCGAAAACCAGCGGAATCCGTTCGGACACCTCGCGAAGAACGGACAGCAGCGGCTCGAGCCGGTCCAGTCGATCGACATTGGATGGACGATGCAGCGTCACCACCCCGTAGCCGCAGGGCTCGTCGAGAACCTCCGGGGCGACGCCGGCCATCAGCAGCACCTGCGCCGCGGGATGGGCATGCTCTCGATTCGACAGCAAGGAGTCAATCATGACATTGCCGACGAAGTGTACACGCTCCTCGGCAACGCCCTCGCGCATCAGATTGAGGTGGGCGCTGCGCTCGGTGGTGTACAGTCGATCGGCGATCTGGTCGGTGAGCACTCGGTTGATTTCCTCCGGCATGGCGCGATCGTAACTGCGCAGACCGGCTTCGACATGCACTACCGGAACATCCTTCTTGGCGCAGACCAGAGCACACGCCAAGGTCGAATTGACGTCCCCGACGACCATAACGCAGGAGGGTTTGTGCGTGTCGAGAACCGGCTCGAAGCGACGCATCACCTCGGCCGTCTGCACCGCGTGAGTTGCTGAACCTACCTCGAGGTTCAGGTCGGGATGTGGCAGGCGCAAATCAGCGAACAAGCGATCGTTCATGTCCCGGTCGTAATGCTGACCGGTATGAACAAGCAATGTCGGTATCGCTGGCAAGTGGGCGGCAAAAGCGCGCAGGATGGGCGCCATTTTCATGAAATTCGGCCGCGCGCCGACAACACAGACCACCGGGCCCAGATCAGCGGGCCATGCCTCGTTAGCCAAGACGACTTTCCTTTACTGTTTTGCGCGAACCGCATCCACCAGCTGCTGAAGCAGCGAAAGAACGGCTGCATTGTTTCGTTCGAGGCGGAACATGCTGCGCTCGATGCGTATCATCCGCTGCTCCGCCTGACCGTTCCTGAGGTCGGCAATCACGCGTGACGCCTGATCGGCAGTGCTCGGGTCCATCGCCAGCCGGGAAAGGTCAATATCCAGAACGCCGCTATCCGTGAGTTGCGGGTTCGTGGCTGGATCGCCGTCGCCGGTCTTGTTCGTCACCTGCGAAGCGGAAGGTTGCGTCTCCTCCCTGATCTCCCTGGCAACCTCTTCCACGTCGACCCGCGCAAAGTCGGTCTTCCCAGTCAGGAAGCCCGACAAGAGAAGGCGATCGCAATGCGAGTTGATTCGCCGGGGCACCCCACCGCTGGCCTCGAAGATCGCCTCGAAGGCTCCGGCATCAAAGCGCGGCATACCCTGCGACCCGGCGCACTTCAGTCGGTGCTCGATGTAGGCCTGCGTTTCGTCCTGATCCATCGGCCCGATATGGCAAGCGGCAATCACCCGCTGACGCAATTGCTGCATCTGCGGACTCTGCATGATCTTGCGGAATTCCGGCTGACCAATCAGGAAACTTTGCAGCAGCGCCTGGGTACCAAACTGGAAATTCGACAGCATGCGTAGTTCTTCAACCGCACGCGCCGTCAGATTCTGCGCCTCGTCGACAATCAACAGACAGCGCTTGCCCTGGCGGGTGACATCGACCAGGAAAGCCTCGAGCGCGAGCAGCAGTTCGGACTTGCCCACATTCTTGGTGCCGACGCCAAAAGCCGCGGCAACCATGCGCAAGGTATCCTCGGCATCCAGTTGGGTGGTCACCAGTTGGGCGGCCACCACTTTTTCGTGATCGAGATCCTTCAACAGGCCTCGTACGATCGTCGTCTTCCCTGCGCCAACCTCCCCAGTGACGACAATGAATCCCTCGTTCTGATTCAAGCCATACTCAAGATACGCCATAGCCCGCCGGTGCTGTTTGCTGGCGAAATAGAAAGAGGGGTCGGGATTCAGCTGAAAGGGCTTGCTCGTCAAGCCATAGAAGGACTCGTACATGAGTACCGATCAGAAACTGTGCGACAGCCCGCCGGTCAGCGCGCTTTCGCTGTAGCTGGTCACGCCATCGGAAATCACCCGACGAACTGTCATATTGGCGTTGGTCTTGGGTGAGACACGACTGGTAAGCAACAGGTACGCGCCTTGCGTCTTGGTATCCGGTGAACCTGCGGTAAAGCCGACGGATTGCTGCTGGTTGAGCGACAAGGAGAGGGAGGAAAAACCCGTCAGCTGATGTCCCCAGACGACGCCAAATCCTCGCTGCCGAATCCGGTTGTTCAGGGAAAAATCATCGGTCAAGCCGCTGACCACACCGAGCGGCTGTTGCTCGTTCTCCGTCGCGGTCAAGGTCACGGTGTTGCGAACGCCGAGCAAAGCCAGCGATAGTTGCTGGTATTCCTGCAGCGTGGGACGGTTCGCCAGGAAACCATTGACTACCGACCCATCGGCTGGCACTCCTCGGTCTTGCAGAACCTGAGTGACCTGCGCCCGGATTGCATCCGGAGACAGTCCCGGGTTGCTGGCGGCGATAATCGAGTAGTACGCGTCGTAGTTGCTGCCCTGCCCGGTATTGCCTACGCCTTGCGGCTGATACGACACATTCCGGCTGGCCGTGTAGGTCACCAGCGAGCGCGGCATGCGGTGGCTGAAGCCCACCTGGTAGCCGTTGCCAAAGAAACGCCGGGTGGCCGTCGCTTCCAGCTTGGTGCGCGGGCTCGGCGTCCACAGCAAACCAAAGCCCGAATCGCCATGGGTCTCGTCCTGCAGGCTGACCAGATTGGTCGTCTCCCGCCCGCCAATAAGCGACACCTGTAACTGCGGGTTGAAACGGTACGCCAGGGTCGCGCCATAGCGCGTGTCATTGCGGTCCCTGCCCACGTCATAATCCGTGTTCACTTTGCTGGCATCCAGCGACCAAGTGACGGCACTGAAGCGAGTCAGGCCATTGATCCTGCCGACCCACTGGTTGGTCGTGAAGTCGGACGCCAGGTTCGACTTGGAGGACGTGGTGGACGCCGTGTAGCGGAGAAAATACTCGGTGGATGCCAGGAACCTGCCCTTGACGTACGGGGAGATCGAGTAGTTCGACGTCTCAGTCCGGTTGTTATCGACGTTGGCCGTACTCGGCGCCACCTTGCCGAACGCTGAAAGGTATTGCTGCGAGATGGTCCCCGTAGCGTCGATGAACAGCCAGTCCTCCAGCGCCTCAAGCGTTCCCGTCGCCGTCAGCGCATTCTGACGGTTGTTCGACGCGGACTCGTGCGCATAGAGGTATTGTGTCAGGCCGTAGTTCAGTCGCAGACTGGCGCGCGCGCCTTTGCCGTCGATCGAAATACCGGGGGTCACCGCGGTAACCAGATCGCTCGTCGGGTCCGTCGACGACAGGAAGACGTTGTTGGTGAGCGTCTCGTTAACCGCGATGACCGGCGTGATCTGCCATTTCTCTGCGTGCGCAGGAATCGCCAAGCACATCAAGGCGCAACCGAACCACGAGACAGACACCTCAAGTCGTCGGCGATCGCCCCTGCCTACGCCACCACTCCGCGCGTCGCTCGCCACTCTCATCCAGCGGCGCCCAGCGCCTCTGGCGCAACGCAGGCGCTCAAGCGCCATCTGACGAACCATAGCCATACCCGTAACCATAGCCATACCCGTAACCATAGCCGTAGCCATAGCCATCCTGGGTACTCGAGCGCGCCTGATTGAGCAGCATCATCTTTACGGGGCAGGATTCGATGGCGGCAAGCGCATGCTTGACGTCGCCACGCGCCGTGCTTTCGGCCTTCACCACGACCACCACCTGTCCCATGTGCGTCGCCAGCACCCGAGACTCAGTCGTCATCAATAGCGGCGGCGAGTCGAAAATGATGATCCGATCCGGATAGCGAGTCGCCATCTCGTCGAGCAGGGCGATCATGGCGTCGCTGGCGAGGAGTTCAGTCGCCCGCGCGTGCTGCGTACCACTGGGCAACAGGCTGAGCTTTTCGACATTGGTACGCATCAGTACCTGTGAGAAATCCACGGAGTCGTCGATCAGCACGTCGAGGAGGCCCCGCGCCGGCGGCAACCCAAGCATCTTGAGCACCGAGGGTTTCGGTACATCCGCGTCCACCAGCATCACCGTATTGTCCAGTTCCATGGCAATGCTCATGGCGAGATTGATCGCCGTGAAACTCTTGCCCTCGCCGGAAAGTGCGCTGGTCACCATGATCAGATTCCCGCGCCTGATCGGTGCCGCCCCCTTGCCCATCGCATTGGCGATCAGCGGCCGCTTGATCACGCGATACTGATCGGCGATCTGCGACCGCGGCGCGTCCGGGGTGATCAGACCACCCACCGCGAGCGCAGTCATGTCAAGCTCGATGCGCCGGGATACTGCCGGCTCTGCCGCCGGCAGGTCGACCAGGAGCTTGGCAGCGACGGGATCCCCGGCATCCGGAGTCGGCGTCATGCGGGTAGCGGCATCGGCCGCCAGGACGGCGAGTGGTGGCGCCGCGTCGGCAACCGACCCCGAGACTTCCACGCCGGCCTTGCGCAGTTGTTCCAGACGCTTCGCCGCTTGTTCAATGAGGCTCATCGTTTTTCCTCAGGCAGTACGGACGGAAAGTAGAAACAAAGCGAGAAGCCCTGCACCATAGACCGCGACGAGCGAGCCGCAAGCCGCTGAAAACCGCAGCAGATCCTTTCTCTCACGGCGCTTAGTTGTATCGTCCATGAGCAGGGACACCGTCCCCAGAAGGGGCAAGCCACAGCTATCCCGGAGCGAACGCGAGTCGAAGAACACGGGGCGAATCTGACTGGCGGCAAACGTCACGGCCACGCCCGCCGCCAAGGCAAGTAGCAATGTCAGCGGCAGGAAGAGCGTGCGATTGGGTGCTACCGGCTTCGGCGAAACCCGCGGCGGATCAATCAGCCGGAAATCCACCCCGGCGGTGGTGTCCATCTCGCTCCCCATGCTCGCCGACTCGCGCCGCTGGACCAGCTGTTCGTAGTTCTTCTTGTTGATGTCGTAATCGCGATTGAGCTGCGCAAACTCGGCCTCGATTTGTGGCACCAAGGTGACCTCCCCTTTCATCCGGTCGTAACGAGCCTGATACTCGGCAACGCGGGTTTGCAGAGCAGCAACTCTCGCCTCGGTCTCGGATAGCGAGATCTTGAGTTGCTGCTGAACGGGATTGACCGTGGTCGAGGACGTGGGGTTGGTGGCAGCTGCCTTCCGCCGGGCGGCGATCTCTTCCCGCTTCTTGTCCTCGAGTTCCTTGATCAGACGGCGAGTGCTGACGATGTCGGGATGCTTTTCGGTGAACCGCTGCAACATGGCATCCATATTGCGCTGCAAGGCATCTATCCGGCTGTCGATTTCGGGAACCGAGACGCCGGCGATCTCCTCCTGGCCCGCACCGGGCAAGAGCGACGGCTCATCGCCGCCGACAAGCTGGCGCCTGAGCGAATCGCGCGAGTGCTCCGCCTCGCGCAATTCGAGACGGCTCTGTTCAAGCAGGCCGGCGACTTGACTCATCCGGGCAAAATGGTCCTTTCCTTCGGAACTCTGCGAGGCGAGATTACGCAACTTGAATTCCTTGAGCCGAGCCTCGGCTTCCTCGAGCTTCTTCTCGTAGGCCTTGATCTGTTCGTCGAGGAACTTGCGGGCCGACTCCGAATCCTTGCGCGCATCTCCGAGGTTGGATTCGACGAAGATCGACACCAGAGACTGAACCACGCGTTTTGCATGGTCCGGCTGGGTGTCCCGATAGGTGATCGTGTAAATGTTGTCCCGCGTCGTGTTCTGGATCTTGAGAGAAGTCATCAGCGTTTCGACCAAGGTCTCCCGATCGGCCTTGGACGTGATCTTGA
>JGI24216J29974_1001991_pt1 | contig 24292 bp, 20 predicted proteins | sample EnhBioin_Aerobic_2_FD_29974 | JGI IMG/M metagenome (IMG submission 29974) | reverse complement strand
GGCCATCATAGTAATTGAAAGGCTGAAACCCGCCTTCGGTTGCGGCGACAAGGGTACCGGACTGCTTGATCGCGTTCCACTCGCGGGCCTGTGACGGACCGGCAATCATCAGCGAAAAAGGAATGACCGCACTCAACAACCTGGCTAGAAATCGCATGACAACTCCTGTTGATAAAGATCAGACGTGGCAGACGTGGGGTCGCCGTGGCGCCACGAATTCGCGTGCACGCGGGCGAGAGGGAAAAGACGGCGCACAGAGTACAACAAACCGCCACCCAGGGGAGCAAGAAAAACGACTGCAGAATGGCCCGGACTCGCCGAGATGCCGGTTGAGATCTGATTTAATGAGTTGTGACAGGCTTCCCGGCGTTGCCGGTGGCACCCAGGCGCGAGCGCCGCCGGCGTCCCAGCAAACCGGTTGGCGCTGGCCAGTCGATCTACTGCGGGCGTTCGACCGCTGATGCGACGGCGAGAAGGCCAGCCTGGCGACGTTCCGTGCGGCGAACCAGATCCTGTCCGCCGAGGCTGCTCCTGTCGCGTTGCGAGTAGCCGGCGAAGCGCAGAACGCGCCGCACGTATTGCTGCGTTTCGGGGTAAGGGGGAATTCCGGCGTAACGGTCGACAGTTCCTTCGCCCGAGTTATAGGCCGCGGCAATCAGCCGCCAATCGCCGGCAAAGCGCTTGCTCAACCACTTCAGATAGGCCAGCGCACCGCGGACATTGTGCTCGGGATCGAAAGGCCGGGTCACCCCGAAGCGCTCCTGAGTTGCCGGAATCAGTTGCATCACGCCCTGCGCGTTCTGTGGAGAGACCGCTCCGGGATCGAGATTCGACTCCACCATCGCGATGGCCAGTGCGAGGCGTGAATCGATGCCGTACTGACGCGCCATATGCCGGATCAAGAGGGCAATCTTCTGCTTTGCCGGCGACTGTCGCGCCAGATAGCCGTCGAGGTCGAAATGATCGACCGCCGCGCCGTCAACGTCAGCACCACACTCCTCGCCGAGGATCGCGTTGGCGACCTGTGGATCGTAGTACCTGAGCGCCTCGTGGTTGCCGAGACGGGCAGCCAGCGCGAGATAGGCGTTCGCCAAGGCCGGATTGCGCAGCGCTCGCGGAGCCGTCGCAAGCACGCGTCCTACGCGAAAGAATCCCTCCGGACTGCCCATCGTGCCGGCGTCACAGTAAAGCGCAACCGCCAGCAGGAGATTCTTCCTGATACCTATCCCCAACTCGGCCGCACGCCCCTGTTCCAGAGCCGCGGCTACACGCGGCGCCTCGATGTAGCTATCGGCTCGCGCCGCCTGGCCAGCCAGACCCATCGCCAGAGCAACCAACATCAGAGCGGTACGCACCATCTTCCTGCCTTGGATCCCTGTCGTCACTTTGCGGCTCGCTGGTCACGCCCGCTTCGACCGACGGCGGGTTGGCCGCGCCAGCGTGTCGCGCCGCCCGCAAGGGTCGCCCGAGAATGGCGACAGGAACGTGAATTAATTCACACTTTCGACGATTCTCCGGCTCCGGGATGGCTTTCCCGACAGGCCGAGGAAAGGCCGGCAGCGAATACTAGACCGTCGGGTACCCGGCCTCCTCGATGATCTGGCGAATGTCGCCCTCGGAAACCATCGTCGTGTGCTCGATGCTGGCTTCGCCGGTCTCCAGCGAAACCTCGACGTAGCCGATGCAGGGCAGATCCTGGATCGCATTCATGACGCTACGCAGGCAATCGTCGGATCGCATTCCGGTGATCATGAGAGTGGTGATAGGCATGATTTCCTCCTCGCCTCATTGTTCGTGTAATCGGTATAGCGGCTTGCGAAGACGCCACTGCCCGGCACGCGCCGCGCGAGCCCATCGGCGCGTCGCGCCAGCAAGGCTCACGGCGTCCGCAGCATGCGCGCCGGAACGACTCCCCGCTTGCCGTTCTCCAGGCTGACATCGTAGTCAAACCGTGGTCCGCCCGGGCCATTGCTGTGCTGAACCCGGTTCACGCGCGCACGCACCCAGTCGCTCCCGTAGCGGGCGAGAACCACCTGGCCGACCGCAAACTCACTCTTCGACGAACTCTGACTCGCGTTGGCAGCAGCGCCCGCCGTCGTGACAGGCGCTGGCGACGCCGGCGCGCCTCTGGCAGACGCGGGGCAGAGGACTTCCCACTGCTGCGAAATCGCCAGTCCACCACTGGCGTTGTCGCGTCCGACGATCTTGCCGGAAGCATCGCGCCACCTGCTGCGGCCGCCGCCGATGTCGCTCTGGTCCCACACGCCAGCGAAACTGTAGCTCCTGCCGTCGATCGGCATGATTCGCCCGGCCGGGCAGTCGGCAGTCGCCCGATAGACCTTGTTCAGATCCTCGGCGGCAAGCTGCTGCTTGACACAACTCCTGTCGCCGGGCTGCCAGTTCGCGCACCAGGCTTCGACCTCGGCACGCGTGATCCTGGCCTCGGCGACGGCCTGCGCCGTGCCGATCCCGGACTTGGAAAAGATCGTCGGGCTGATGCACTTGCTGCACACCGCAAGCCACTCGTTCGCCGCAGCGGCCGCGGGCGCCGCCCCGAGGGTCACCAGAGCCACAAGGAAGGCCCCGACAACCGGGACCGGGTAAGAAATCGTCTCGCGCATTCATCACCTCCAGCACGCATGGGAGAATCGTGGACCGGCAGGCCAGAGTCGGCAGCCGCGCCGTTCCGGCTCCGGGAAGTGCCGCAAACGGAAATTGGACACGACCAGCCACGAAGAGTTGTGCGTATCCGCGGCGCAATGCACCACCGATCCAGCCCCGAACCCCTGCCCTGCGAGCCACACGATGGCGCAAGGGACCGCCCACCCGGTCTTTACCGATCTTTTCGGCCTGCAGCCGTCTGGGCACATTCTGCCATGCTCTGCCGGATGCCGCGCTGCTCAAAGGCCGAAGGCCCGGCGCGCGAGGCGAGCCGGCAAGGCCGAGGCTGGCGGCCTCGGCAACATGATGTCCGAAAACGGCGAGCAAAGCTCGCCGGGCGGCGCATAATCCGTCCCATGCTTACCGACGCCGCTTCCCTCTATGCCGCGCTGCTGGCCCACGATCATCGTTTCGACGGCCGCTTCTACGTCGGCGTGACGTCAACCGGAGTGTACTGCCGGCCGGTCTGCCGGGTACGCACACCGCGAGCGGAGAACTGCCGATTCTTCGGCAACGCGGCGGCAGCCGAGGCGGCCGGCTTCCGGCCTTGCCTGCGCTGTCGCCCCGAGCTGGCACCGGGACAGGGGGCAATCGACGCCTCGACGCGCCTTGCCTGGGCGGCGGCGCAGCGGATCGAGGCCGGACAACTGGCCGAGTTCGGACTGAACGGGTTGGCCGACCGCCTTGGGGTCAGCGACCGCCACCTCCGACGGGTCTTCGCGGAGGCCTTCGGCGTGACACCGGTCGCCTACACGCAGACGCAGCGTCTGCTGCTCGCCAAACGCCTGCTCACCGACACCACCCTGCCGGTGACCGAGGTGGCCATGGCCGCCGGCTTTGGCAGCCTACGTCGCTTCAATGCCCGCTTCCAGAGCCGCTACGGCCTCTCACCCAGCGGCCTGCGTCAGGCAAACCCGTCGTCGGCCGCTGGGGATGGCTTGCGCTTCGAGCTCGCTTTCCGCCCGCCCTTCGATTGGCCCCGCCTGCTGGCATTCCTCGCCGGGCGCTGTGTCGCGGGTGTCGAGGAAGTCGCTTCAGGGTGTTACCGGCGCAGCGTCTGCTGCCGATCGGTCGGCGTCGTGCATACCGGCTGGCTTTCGATCAGCCTGGGCAACCGGCATCCGGCCATCGCGGTCAGCGTGTCGCCAAGCCTGGTGCGCGTGCTGCCGATGGTGCTCGCCGGCGCGCGACGACTGTGCGACCTTGACTGCGAGCCGCAGGCAGTGGCCCAGGCGCTCGGCCCGCTGGCCGCCGGCGCACCTGGACTGCGCGTGCCCGGCGCTTTCGACGGTTTCGAGATGGCGGTACGTGCGGTGCTCGGCCAGCAGGTCACCGTCAAGGCGGCACATACGCTCGCCGGACGCCTGGCCGCAGCCTTTGGCGAGTCGATCGAGACGCCGTTTGCGGCGATCGGCCGCTTGTTCCCGACCGCGGAGCGCCTCGCTCAGGTCGCCAGTGAAGAGATCTGCTCGCTGGGAATCGTCCGCCAGCGGGCGATAGCCGTTCTCGCACTGGCCAAGGCGGTGGCCAGTGGGCGGCTCGATCTCGGACCTGCCGCCGACGTACCGGCGACGCTGGCGCAACTCGAAGCCTTGCCCGGCATCGGCCGCTGGACGGCGCAGTACGTCGCCTTGCGCGCCCTTGGCTGGCCGGACGCCTGGCCGAGCGGCGACAGGGCGCTGATCACCTCGCTCGGTGCTGCCAGCGTGACCGACGCCGACGCCACCGCCGACGCCTGGCGGCCATGGCGCAGCTACGCCACACTGCACCTGTGGCGACGTCTTTCAGAAAGCACGGCAAAACAAGGAGAGCACGCATGAGCACGATCTGGCGGCAACACGCAACACCCCTTGGTCCGATGGTCCTGGCGGCGGCACCCGAGGGTCTGCTCGGTGCCTGGTTCGAGGGTCAGGCGCACTTCGCCGGCGTCGCCGCCGGCTGGTACGAGGACGCGGCGAATTCCCTGCTGGGCGAGGCGGCGGCGCAACTCGACGCCTGGTTCGCCGGCCGGCAGTGCCGCTTCGACCTGCCACTGGCGCCGCGCGGCACGCCATTCCAGCGCGCCGTGTGGGAGCAGATCGCGGGCATCGGCCACGGCCAGACGCGCGCCTACGGAACAGTCGCCGCCGCTCTCGGCAAGTCGGGTGCCGCGCGTGCCGTCGGCGCAGCGACCGGCCGCAATCCGCTGTCGATCATCGTGCCTTGCCACCGCCTGCTTGGCCACCGCGGCGCGCTCACCGGCTACGCCGGCGGGCTGCACCGCAAGCGTGCCTTGCTGGCCTTCGAGGCGGGAAACGCGCCTCTGGCGCTGGCCGGCTGACCGCGTGAGCAAGTGTCGATTCACCCGAACGCCGCACCGCCCCGCCGGGCGGAGCACAGGAAGGCAAAATCATGCGCGCGCGCGACCTCACCGATCTGATCCTGCTGGCCGCACTCTGGGGCGGCTCGTTCCTGTTCATGCGCTACGCGGCGCCGGCCTTCGGCCCGGTGCCGCTGATCTGGTTGCGGGTCGCGGTGGCCGCCCTTTGCCTCGCACCCTTGCTGATCCTGCGCGGGCAACAAGGGGTGCTGCGCCAGCACGCCACCGGCATCGCACTGATGGGCGTGTTCAGCTCGGCGCTTCCCTTCGTGCTGATCGCCTGGGCCATGCTGTCGATCACGGCGGGACTGGCATCCATCCTCAATGCCACGGTGCCGATCTTCACGGCGTTGATCGGCGCCCTGTGGCTAGGCGAGAGGCTCGGCGCCTGGCGAACCTCGGGGCTGGCCGTGGGTTTCGGCGGCGTGCTGCTGCTCGCCGCCGACAAGGCGGACTTCAAGCCCGGCGGCAGCGGCTGGGCGATCGCCGCGATGCTCCTCGCCACGCTGTCCTATGGCTTCGCGGCCAACCTGGCCAGACGCCGGCTCACCGGCGTTCCCGCACTCGTTAACGCGGCCGGCTCGCAAATCGTCTCCGCCATCGTCCTGTTGCCCTTTGCCGTATGGTTCTGGCCACCCACGACGCCAGGCTGGATGGCCTGGTCGGCGGCCGTCGTCCTCGGCGTCGGCTGCACGGCGCTGGCCTTCCTGCTCTTCTTCCGGCTGATTGCCAACGTCGGCGCTTCGCGAGCGGTGACGGTGACCTTCCTGATCCCCCTGTTCGGCGTGCTGTGGGGCAACCTGTTCCTCGGCGAAACGCTCAACGCCGGGATGCTCGTCGGCGGCTCGGTGGTGGTCCTGGGAACCGCGCTGGCTACCGGCGTACTCCATCTGCCCGTGCGCGCCTGACCGGCCAGCGCTCGCCGGCCTCACGCGCGCGCCTGCTTACCGGAACACGCCCAGTGGCTGCATGGCCCCAATCGCCGCGCTCGCCGCGGCGTCGGCAGTCGCCGGGCTGAGGCCGGGGCCATGGATCTTGCCCACGCAGACGACGGCAGGGTCCTTCAGGCGTACCAGTTGCGCTTGCACCGTCGCGTCGGTGATCGTCGGCGAGCTGCCGTTCATCGCCTGCGTCGACTGCGGCTCCATCATGTTCACCTGGCTTTGCCGGATCGTCGGACTGTAGAGCCGATCTACATCCTGGTGCGTGACCAGCACCAGGATCGCGCCATCGGCCCCCGACGCGAGCAGCGACTGCAGCAAGGCATCGCTCGACAGATCGTTCGCATTCGGCACCACCACGTAGCTCGGCCGCGCCTCCGAGCCGCTGACCTGCTTCACCTGGGCGACGAAGGCGTCTTCGACGGCGCGGCGCGTGCGCGGATCAAGCTCGGTGGCAACNACCACCAGCCGCCTGAAAGGCGTGCCGCCGAACTGCGGATTCACCCACATGCCGGAATCTCCCAGCACATAGGGTGGCGCGAGGATCTGTCCCGCGTCCGGGCCACCAGCAACCACGGTGACGCAGTTGCTCCCCTGGTAGGAATCGATGTCGGCAGCGCATTCCGTGAGCAGCGCATTGCCTCCCGATCCCGCGCAAGCGCCGAGGGTGAGGGCAAGCACCAGCGCGCAGTGCAAACCGTGGTACTGCGGGGCGGCACATTTCATCTCTTGTCTCTCCGCGAATTGGCGACACGCGGACAGGCCACGCGTCCGGTGCGCGGGCGGTCCCGCCACACCACTGTCGCTGACGCATGACCAGGCCGTGCCTGTCAATGGAGTATCGGCGGCCCCGCCGTCCCTGTCAAACAAGCGCAGCCATCGTCAGGATCCCGCACCTGCCGCCGGCGAGCCCGGGCGACAAGCTGCGGCCTGCGCCGCCAGCGACAACGGCACCGGTTGCGGCAGCGAAGCGGTGGCGCGCCTGCGGCGGCCGTGCATCAGCGTCCAGGCAAGCACCGTCAACAGCTGATCGCGCAGCCGCACCCAGACCGGCACCTTCGCGCCGCAGATCAGCGGTGGCCAGTCGATTGCGGAGCGGCGGCTCATCGGATTCCCCGGTCAGGACTGTTCCAGGCGCCGCGTGCCTGCTTCGAGCGCATCAGCGCCAGCGGCAGACCGACCACGGCAGTGAGGGTCTGCAGTAGCCAGCACAGCGCCTTGGCTTCGAAAGCCACCTGCCAGCCGGCGAGCTGAATCCGCCAGGTGACTTCGACATCATCGGTGAGCGCTGCCGGCGACCACCAACCAGCAGCGGCCAAAGCCCGCTTGCGAAACGCGCAAACGACCCCGGAGACGGTGAACACCCTGCCATAAACCGTCTGTGCGCGCTTGATCAGACCGACGATCGACGAGAATTCGCCTACCTGCAGACGACCGAGCAGCGCCGCGCGCTTACGGATGCGCGGGTTGCCGGTGAGCGCGCCGAGCAGGTCGCCGACGAGAAAGCGGCGCGCAGGGGCCACCGCCAGCGCTCCAGGGTCGTCAGCGCGCGCTCGGCCAGCGCATCGCCGGGAAATGCCGGCAGCCGAACGCCGGCGAATTTGACGAAACGCGCCAGGTCGGCCAGCAACGCGCTCTGCGCCCGCCACCCCATCACCCTTTCGCTGTCGGCCACGCCACTGGCTCGGCAAGCGACAAGTGCTCGAACGCGCCGATCATGGCCTCTTGCGCGCGAGCAGATCGTCCGGCAGGCGGAACTGTATCGCCGAGGCACGGGGTGGTCAATCGCACCGCACGCGTCGGCGACTCACCGCCAGCCTTGGCACCACAAGTCTCGCGGGAACCCGCATGCGCGCCAAACGCCGTGGTGGCGTCGTACAGCGCAGGAGCGATCTTCGGTCGCGTGGCAAAACCCGGCAGCGCAAAACCTCATCGTGTTAGCATCGTTGATTCCCGACCGTCCAGGTCGGGAATCAACGCCTGCCCGAGAGGGGTAGCGCGAGGATCGCGCCGGGAGGCTTCGTTTGATCGTAACAGTCTGGATGGAGGGCCTGCGCTGTGGAACTATCGATCCGATTCAAGAATGACAAGCTGGTTGGTGATTTCTGGGGAGGGCTTGCGGCGATGCTGGTCGCCCTGCCGTCGGCGATCGCTTTCGGCGTTACGATCTACGCCTCAATCGGCCCCGCTTATGCGGGTCTCGGCGCGCTCGCCGGCATTCTCGGGGCAACCGCTCTGGGACTGGTGGCACCGAGTCTCGGCGGTACCAATCGTCTGATCACCGCACCCTGTGCACCGGCAGCCGCCGTGCTCTCGGCGTTTGCCATCGAACTGGTGCAGCATGACGTCGACCCGATGTTCATCGTCCTGATGCTGACCGCGCTCGGCCTGGTTGCCGGGTTGATCCAGTTGCTGCTCGGCTTCATGGGAATCGGCAGCCTGATCAAGTACATCCCGTTTCCGGTGGTCAGCGGCTACCTTACCGGGGTCGGCCTGATCATCATCGGTAGCCAGATCCCGAAATTGCTCGGTGCTTTCGGCGGTCAGTCCTTGTGGCGGACGCTCATCTCGCCGGAAACCTGGCAGTGGCAGAGCGCACTGATCGGCGTCGTTACCGCGTCCGTCATGCTGGGCGCACCGCTGCTCACGCGTGCCGTACCGGCGGCCATACTCGGCCTGCTGGCGGGAGTGCTTACCTATTTCGGACTCGCTCACTTCGTGGACCCGTCGATGCTGGTCCTCGAAGGCAACAAGTTGATCATCGGTCCACTCGGGGGTTCCGCGTCGAGCATGTTCGAGGCGATCACCGGCCGTTGGCGGGACATCGGTGAACTCAAGCTCAGCCAGATCGGCAGCCTGATGGGAACGGCGCTCACCCTTGCCGTGCTGCTGTCGATCGACACGCTCAAGACGGCCGTCGTTCTCGACGCGCTGACGCGCAGTCGCCACGATTCGAACCGCGAGCTGGTGGCGCAGGGTCTCGGCAACGTCGCCTCGGCCTGTGCCGGCGGTATGCCGGGTGCAGGCCAGATGGGAGCGACGCTCGTCAATCTGGCGAGTGGCGGCCAGACCCGTGTCTCCGGCGTCGTCGAAGGCGTGCTGTCGCTGATCGCCTTCCTTGCCCTCGGCGCCTTCATCGCCTGGATTCCGGTGGCTGCCCTGGCCGGCATCCTGATCGTCGTCGGCATCCGGATGATCGACAGCCACAGTCTGCATCTGCTGCAGTCGCAATGGACGATGCTGGACTTTGCCGTGATCGTCGTGGTGGTCGGCGTGGCGCTCGGCTACAGCCTGATCGCCGCCTCGGCGGTGGGTATCGCGCTGGCCATGCTCCTGTTCATTCGCGAGCAGTTGGGCAGCACGATCATTCGCAACAAGGTCGATGGCGGCAACCGGTTCTCGAAACGGATTCGCCTCGGCCACGAGATGGATCTCCTCGAGCGACGCGGCGACCGCACGGTCATCGTCGAACTACAGGGCAGCCTGTTCTTCGGCACCAAGGACCAGCTGTACAGCAGCCTCGAACCTGAACTGGGCAAACGCACCTACATCGTTCTCGACATGCGCCGCGTGCAGTCGGTCGACGTCACGGCGGTGCACTTGTTGACCCAGATCAGGGACTCGCTGATCGAACGTGGCGCCTTCCTGATCTTCAGCGACCTCACCCATACCCTGCCCAACGGCCGGAACATCGCCGATCTCTTCGACCAGATGGGCTTGACCACCACGACCGACCACGTGAAGGTCTTTCCGGTGCTCGACGACGCCGTCGAATGGGTGGAAGACCAGCTGCTGGGCGACAATCTGCTCCAGGCAGCCGAGCTTCCGCCACTCGAAATCTACGAACTGGATGTCTTCAGCGACGCCAAGGAGGAGGCGCTGATCGCGCTGGTCGAGTGTCTCCAGCGGCGCTCGGTGGCCAAGGACGACCGAGTGTTCTCCTCGGGAGACCCGGCGGATCAGCTCTACCTGATCCGCAAGGGTGCCGTCCGTATCACGGTACCGGTTCCCGGCAAGGATATCAGCCGTCACCGTCTGACTTACGGGCGTGGCGACTTTTTCGGCGGCCTGTCCTTCATTTCCCGGGCGTCGCATTTCAGCAGCGATGCCACGGCAGTAGAAGATACCGAGCTCTACGTGTTGCGGCGGGAAGACTTCGAGATGCTTCGCGAGCAGCACAGGCGGCTCGCCTTCCACCTGATCGAGGCCCTGGCGCGCGTGCTGGCGATGCGCTTGAGCTACGCGGACAAGGAACTCCTGGCCATGCAGGATTAGTGGAAGGTCGACGGTTCGCCGGAATTGCCACCCTGGCCCGGGCACGGCGGTGCATGCCGCCGCGTTCCCGGGGCAGCTAGCCGCCAGCCGGCAGGCTGCCGTCTCCTGGCCAGGCAGCGGATTGCTCTCGGATCCCGGTGGTCCCGCGAGCCGCGCTCGACGCGTCGTCCCGGCGCTCGGGAACGGGCGCCGTCAAGGGAATGTCGATCGTGAAGCGTGTGCCGCGGCCGGGAGTACTGTCGACGGCAATCGTCCCGCCCAGCACACTGACGACGATGTTGTGCGCAATATGCAGGCCGAGGCCCGTTCCGCCACGCCCCATGCGCGTGGTCACGAAGGGGTCGAAGATGCGTGGCAGGAGAGACGTCGCGATGCCCTTGCCGTTGTCGGCGACTTCGACGACGACGCGACCTGGCACGCTGTTGTCGGCCGAGATGGCCACCTCAGCCTTCTGGTCGTCCGCAAAGGCATGCACGACGGCATTGTCGACGAGATTGGTGATGACCTGCCCCAAGGGGCCAGGGTAGCTGTCGAGAACGATGCCGGCGGCAATCGACACTTTCACCGCAACGGCGCGGTGCTTGAGGACCGGTTGCAGCGTCAGCAGGATCTCGCGGGCGACTTCGCCAAGATCGAACGGGCGGCGTTGCGAGCTGGCTTGATCGACCGCGACCTGCTTGAAACTGGTGACGAGATCGGCAGCTCGTCCAAGGTTGCGCACGGCGATGTCGGTCCCGGTGTCGACCGCCGCCAGCAGACGGTCGAGATCCGAGCGGCGCACTCCCGCGCGCGTCTGCTCCTCGAAATCCGTCAGTCTGGCGCGCATGGTGGTGACCGCCATCACGCCATTGCCGATCGGGGTGTTGAGTTCATGGGCGATACCGGCGACCAGCGAGCCGAGCGAGGCGAGCTTCTCCGTACGTACCAGTTCGTCACGCGCGAGCTGCAGTTGTTCGACGGTGGCCGCAAGCTCGGCGTTGGCAAAGCGCAGTTCTTCCGTGCGCTGGCGCACCCGCTCCTCGAGTTCGGCGTTGAGGGTACGCACTTCGTCCTCGATTCGGCGGATGTGGGTGATGTCCTTGGCGACCCAGATCGTTTGCGGCCGGTTGCCGATCACGAGGGTCCGGGCGCTGATGGCGGCGAGGACGATGCTACCGTCGCGACGCTTCAGCCAGCCCTCGACTTCCCCATAGCCCTCCGCCTGCAGCAGGTCGTAGAGACTCCGCCGCACGCTGAGGTCACACCAGAGACCGAGGTCGAGCCCGTTTCTCCCCAGCAACTGTTCACGTTGATAGCCCAGCAACTGCAGCAGTGCATCGTTGACGCGGACGAAACTGAAATTACTTGCCGGCTCCAGCAGGCCGATGCCGACTGGTGACGCGTCGAAGATAACTCCGAGCGCCCGCTCTCGGTCGCGCACGGCCTCGGCCATCCGTTCGAGGTCGGCCGACAGTTGATTGAGCTCGATGGTCCTGCTGCGCGGCCACGGACCAAGCGTCGTCCCGGCAGCGACTCTCCGAGCACGTTCGGTAATACTGCTGATCGGGCGCGCCAGATAGGTCGCCCACAGCGGAGACAGGACGAGCCCGAAGACGATGGAACTGACCAGCGCGGCCACACCGAACTCGATGGTCGCGGCAATCTGTGGGTTGTTCAACCCGCTCGGGCTGCGTACGACGAAGTACCAGTCGAGCAGGCGCGAGTGGGCGACTGCGGCGTCGAATACCTCGCCTTCGAAGCTGACCTGCCCGATGCCAGCGGCGCTGTCGCCGAGGCTGGCAAGCAACGGCTGATTGGCGAGATTGGCGACGCCGACCCGCGCCGAGTCCTCATCGTCGGCGAGGATCTCGCCGCGCTGGTCGATCACCCAGACGCGCGCATGCCGCTTGCCGCCGGCGATGCGTAGCGACTTGAGCACCTGGGCGAGTGGCATTTCGCCGACGATGACGCTGTCGCCCGACGGCACGCCGACGGCGACGCTGATCACCCCGGAAATCGGCGAATGGTGTTTGTCGCTCCACACCGGTGCACCGGTCTCTCGGACACGCTGAACGAGGAAATGGCGCGACAGATCGTTGCCGAGCAGTTCGGCGCGACGGCCGACGCCAACATGCGAATTGACGGCGGCGCGCAGAACCGTGCCATCGGCGGACACCTGGTAGATCGCCTGGAACGCGCTGGTGTCCGCGACGGCGTGTTCGATAACCGCCTGCAGTCCGCTGTACGGCACCAGAGCAAGCGTGGACGCTATCAGCTCGATCTGCGTCTGCAGGGCAGCGAGGAGCGCTTCGGTACCCTGCGCAAGGTCGGCGCTTTCCGTCTGCAAGAGCTTGCGGGTTTCCAGATCGATCTGCGGTGCTCTGACCAGGAAGAGGACAGACCCGACGGCGACGAAACTGACCGAAAAGATCGCCGTCAACACCCATGCCAGAGACGTTCGCAGTCGCCAGGCTTTCGGCGCAGTCATTTGTCGTGCACGAAACGACCGTCGCGAACGACCATGAAGTGGGCCGTACGTTGCGCATCGCCATTGGCGTCGAAGAGAACCTCCTGCTGCAGGCCCTGGTAGGGGCCGAACTTGAGCACCGCATCCTTTACCGTCATGCCGTTCGGGCGACGGGCGAGCGCGCCCATGACCACGCTGGCGGCGTCGTGACCCAGGACGCTGGCGAACACCGGGGGCTTGCCGAAGCGCTTCGCATACGCATCGCGGAAGGCCACATAGCGTGGCGAGGTATCGTCCTGGTCGTAGTTCTGAACGAGCATCAGACCTTCCACGGAACGTCCTCCGAGTTCGATCAGTTGCGACGTCGCAGCCCACTCGGCGGCGATCATCGGGATCCCGGGGCGGAACTTGTAGGCCTGCTGGGCAAGGCGTGGGACATCGACCGAGTTACCGATGAGCAGGAGGCCGTCGGGTTGTGGCGCGAGCAGGCGGTCGACAAGGTCGCGATAGTTCTCGGCAGCTGAGTCGAAATAGTGGCTGGCGCTGATGGTCCCACCGAGCGACTCGAAGACACCGCGAAACTCGGCCAGCCAACTGTCGGCAAAGACCCGGTTGTTCTCATTCACGGCGACACTGAGACGGCGCAGGCCCTTGGCGTGGTAGTGCCGCGCATAGTTGCTGCCGTTGTCGCGAGTGGTCCAGTTGATGCGAACGAGCAGATCGTCCTTACCGTAGAACTGGGTGGCCGTCGCGCTCGGCGATACGAGCAGTATCCCGGCGTTCTCGGTGACCGACTGCACGGGGGGCACCATGCCACTGGTCATCGGCCCAATGATCACGTCCACACCGGCAGCAACCAGATCTTCCGCGGCCTTCTGTGCGGATGAGGCGTCGGCGCCGGTGTCTCGAATCAGGACATCGACGCGCCGACCCTTGAGCAGTTTGCTATCGCGGGCGCTCTCGATGGACATCAGCACGCCGTTGCGACCGGCCTCGGCAAGATCCGATGAACGCCCGGTCAGTTCCGCGAGGAAGCCGACGCGCAATGGCGGCTGCTCATCGCAGCCGGCGAGTGCCAGGGCACCCGCGCACAACAGACCGACAAGCGCCCAGCATCGACTCATCCGGCGGCACACCCGCCAGCGGCGAGCCAGGCGACGAAATCGGCCTCGACCATCGGTCGTGCGAAGTGGTAACCCTGCGCTTCGTGGCAACCGAGCGCGCGGACGGCAAGTGCGACGGATTCATTTTCGACGCCTTCGGCGATGACGCGCAGACCCAGTTCGCGACCGAGGGCGATGATGGTCCGGGGGATGCGCGCCGCGCCTTGGCCACGCTCGAGCCCCTGGACGAAACTGCGGTCGATCTTGAGGCGATCGGCGGGCAGGCGCTCGAGATAGGAGAGCGACGAGTAGCCCGTCCCGAAGTCGTCGATGGCAACCGTGATGCCGCTATCGCGCAAGGGCGCGAGCGTTTCGATGGCCGCCGCCAGGCCGCCGACGGCAACCGATTCGGTGATCTCGAGTTCGACGGCGTCGGCCGGCGTCGCTGTCTCGCCGAGGATCTGCAAAACGCTGTCGGCGAAATCGGGACGACGCAATTCGATCGGCGAGACATTGACCGCCATGCGCAGATTCGGCGCGCCTGCCGCACGCAAACGATGCAGAGCCAACATCGCTTCGCGCAGGAGCCAATGGCCGATGTCGATGATCAGACCTGATTGTTCGGCCAGCGGAATGAAGCGGTCCGGGGGAATCATCGTGCCGTCAGGCAAGCGCCAGCGCAACAGTGCTTCGGCGCCGATCACCCGGCTGGTAGCGAGATCGATCTGCGGCTGGTACACGAGATGCAGGCGATGGCCTTCGAAGGCGCGGCGAAGGTCGTCGAGAAGACGGGCGCGCGAACGAACTTCGTTGGCGAGATCGGCCGTATAAGTGACGATCTGGGCAAGTCCGGCGGCCTTTGCGCGCTTGAGCGCCAGGTAGGCGTCCTGGACGTATTCCGCGCCGGGGCGAAAGCCGGCGTTCAGGAAGACGATTCCGGCGGAAGCGGACACGGACTGCCGGATCCCCATCAGCGAGAACGGTTCGGCGAAGCAGAGACCGATTGCCTCGGCAGTGACTACCTCACGCTGCCCGACCACAGCAAAGGCATCGCCGGAAAGACGTGCGATGTAGGCCACCGGACCAAAAAACTCGCGCAGACGCGCACCAGTCATCTTCAGTACCAGGTCGCCGTAGTGTTGTCCGAGGATGTCGTTGACGGTGGCGAATTGATCGACATCGACGACCGCCAGGACGCCGTCACCGTTCGGAGCGATCTGGGCTCGCTGATTCAGTTCGACGATCAGTGCGTTACGATTGGGCAAACCAAGCTGACGGTCGAAGAAGGCGTCCCGCCGCAACTCCGCGACGAGGTCGACGTTCTTTGCACACAGGGCAATGTTGCTGCAGAAGACCTCGATCAGATGCTGGTCGAGCGGCGGTATGGGACGGGCGGCGTCGATGAAGGCGGCAAAACCCTCCTGCTCGGACTTCGCGAAGTAGAGTGTCGCGCTGTGGCGTCCGATACTGCTGACCCGACTCTCCAGGGCAGCGGTCAGAGCAGCAACGATGCGCAAGTCGTCGATCTCTTTCAGCCGGTGGTGGATGAGCGAACGGAAGCTTCCAGCTGCAGCAATCACCTGATAATCATTGGGTCCGGCATCGCCGGCGCGGGTCTCGGCAACGGCGCAGACCAGGCCTTCCGGCGGTACTCTGACGAGCGCCGCGATCTGCGTGATCAAGCCTTCAGCGAAAGCCTGCACGCCATGCTTGGCATTGAGCTGGTTGCTCGCCGCGACGATCATTTCCAGGCCCCGCCTGTTGGCCTCGAGGCGCTGCAACTGATCGTAGGAGCGGATGGCCATGGTCAGACTGGTGAACAGCTTGCTTTCGCTCAGTTCGGCCTTGGTCTTGTAGTCGTTGATGTCGTAACGGGAGATCGTCTCGGCCTCCGGAGCATGGCCCGGTTGCCCCGTGCGCAGGATAATGCGCGTATTCGCCAACGCCTCATCGCTACGGATGGTCTCGACCAGACGAAGGCCCGCGTCATCGCTTTCCATGACCACATCGAGCAGGACGACGGCGATGTCGGGCTGCGCGCGCAGCACGGCCAGCGCCTCGGCACCCGAGTGCGCGTGCAGCAATGCCAGAGGTCGGTCGAGGATGGTCATCGTCGCCAGCGCAAAGCCCGTCACCTCGTGCACACCGTCGTCGTCGTCGGCGACGAGAACGAGCCAAGGTCTCCGGCCGTCGGGATCTTCGCCACGCGGCTGCCCATCCTCGATGAACAGAATGTGATCGTCGCTTACAGACATCTTCTACCTCACCTACCACAGTGGATTTGCCCGCGTCCGTCGGCGCGAGCGAAGCGGACCCGATCGGTCGAGCCCGGGGCCTGCAAGGGCAAACACCCACGTTGCAAGTATAGGCTAAAACCAATCAGACCCTGACAGCCTGATGCGGGAGTGATGGAGTACGCGGGTCTGCCGGCGAAAGAAGCGACGCGCGAAGCGGCCGGGCGCCGCACGCGTGCGCTAACGTGCCGAGCTTTGCTCCGGCACCTGGTCGATCCTGAGCATCGCCACCAGGGCCAGCAGACCCAGAGCAACGGCGAACCACAGGGTTGTCAGGCGAATGATCACGGTAGCCGCCAGCGCCAATGGCTGAGTTGACCCGATCAGGATCAACAGCCCGACCATGGTCGCTTCAACGCCTCCCAAGCCACCTGGCAAGAAGCTGATGGCGCCGACGAGCATTGCAAACGCATAGATGAAGACGGCGGCCTGCCAGCCTATGGGCGCTTCCATCCACTGCAGGACAAGATAGAAGGCATAGGCCTCGGCGGCCCAGGCAGCGATTGAAAGCACCAGTCCGAGCAAGAGATGGCGGCCGTGCAAACACGTCTGAACATGTCCGAAGACCCCGCCGACAGCTTCCAGCCCCGCATGAAAGCGGCCTGGAACAAGCCGCGTAACCCACACGCCCACGCGGGCACGCCAGGTGGGCAGACGCAGGACCAGGAGCACCGTCAGGACGACGAGGCCCAGGCCAACCAGCACGGGGCGCGCCGAATCGAAGGCCCAGAAGCCGATGGAAGCGAGGATGAGTACGCCGAGCAGGTCGGACAGCCTCTCTGCGAGAAAGGCCCCCAGGCTGCACCGGTAACTCATTCCGCGGGTACTCAGGAACAGGCTGCGCACGGCTTCGCCGGCCTTGCCGGGGACGATCGTCAGACCGAATCCGGCCAGGTAGATCACCAGGCTCTCCCCACTCGGGATGCCGCACCCCAAAAGCCGCAGGAAGTATTGCCAGCGCACGAACCGCAACAGGTAATTGACCAGCGACAACACCAGGGCGATCGCCACGCCGCCGGCGCCCACCAGTCCAAAGGCATGCGAGACCTCATGCCAGCCCCCCGATACCGACACGCCGAGATAGGCCAGGCCGCTCAGCACGGAGGTCCAGACCAGCCAGTGCTGATTGCGGCCGGACAGGAAAGTGGACAGTTTTGAATTCATGGTTGTCAAGAAATCAGCATCAGCGTCGCGGCAAGCCAGCACGCCACGGCGCCCCCCAACCAGGCATCGCGCACTATGTCGTGGGCGGTATCCGTCCCTTTGTGTTGATGATGCAGCAGGTAGATGTAGCGAAACACACCGAAGATAACGAAAGGAACCGTGTAGATCAGGTTGGCCGTGTGATGGACGCGAATGGTGTCCGGACTCATGGTGTACAGGCTGTAACTCATGATGACGCCCGACGCGGTGATGCCGATCATCTTGTCCAGCAGCACCGGACTGTAGTGCTCGAGAACGCGACGATGTGCAGAGTGTCCATCACCGAGCGTCAGCACTTCGGCGCGGCGCTTGGAAAACCCCAGAAAGAGGGTGATCATCACACCACAGAGCACCAGCCATTGCGATGGCGGAATGCCCACACCCACCGTCCCCACCAGGATTCGCAGCATGAAGCCAGTGGCGATGATGAACACATCGATCAGGACCACATGCTTGAGATGCACCGAGTAGGCGATGTTCAGCACGCCATAGCCGAAAAGCATCGCCAGGGCCGCGGGCGACACCCACCAACCGAGACCGAGGCCAAGCGCCATGAGCACTATCCCGAGCGCCGCCGCCGCCGTCACACTGACCCGCCCCGCAGCCAGCGGCCGGTTCCGCTTGGTGGGATGCGCGGCATCGGCAGCGCGATCCAGGATGTCGTTGAGGGTGTAGACGCTGCTCGAGACCAGGCTGAAGCCAAGCGCCGCGCCAATGACCTTCAGGACGAGGTCCGAATCGCCCCATAGATGTCCAAAGATCAGGCCGGTAAACACGAAGGAGTTCTTCACCCATTGATGCGGGCGCATCAGCTTGATCAGGTCCAGCAGCTTTTTCAATTTCGTTCACCTTTCGGCATGGTGCGGTAATACGGATGGTCCGCCATCGCCAGCATTTCCCGGTCACCCCGGCTGTCGCCGTAGGCATGAATGATTGCCTCCCTGGCCCCCAGCCACGCACGCAGTCGGCTGGCCTTCTGTTCGCCGTAGCAATTCCCGCCGTCCAACCGGCCCGACACCAGTCCATTGTCGTCACTGGCCAGCTGCGAACCGATCACGTGGTCGAAACCAACCGACTTCGCCCACGGTTCCAGGTAGTGGACCAAGGAGGCACTCACCAGAACGCAGACATGCCCTTGCCGCTTGTGCCAGAGGAAGCGGGCGTAGGCATCGTCCAGCAGCATGGCGGGCACGCGCTCTCGGGCGAAGCGTGTGCCGATGGCCTCGATGTCCGCCAGTGGGCGCTGGTGAAGGAAGGTGCGCAACAGCTTTTCCTTGGCGGTGTCATTGCGCATCAGGCGGGCCGCGTAAGCGAGCAGGGCCGGTGAAGCCCTGGTCATCTTGATGGCGAAATTGACCGGCCCTGCGGCGTAGAGGAGAAACGGCAGGAGGCTGTCTCGCCGGGTGAGTGTGCCATCGAAGTCGAAGGCGGCAACGGTAATCTTCCCGGTATCCATTCAGAGTTTCAGTCGCTTGAAGAGCTTCTCTGGAATGTGGCGAATGATCAACATGATGTAGCGCCAGAACCAGGGAACATAGACGACGTCGCGTCGCGCCAGGACGGCGCGAACAATGCGCTCGCCGACGTAAGCCGGGCTGGCAACGAGGAACATCCCGGGAAGTCCGTAAGTCATCGGCGTATCGACAAACCCCGGCTTCACATCGACCACGGTCACCCCAGAAGCGAAGAGGCGGTTGCGCAGTCCCTGGAGATAGATGCTGAAACCGCCTTTGGCAGCCCCATAGACATAGTTGCTTTGCCGGCCCCGGTCGCCCGCCACGGAGGAAATGCCGACGATGAATCCCGCTCGCCGTTCCTCCAGGTAATCCGCACATAGAGCGAGAATCGCCGCGGGACCGACGAAATTGGTCAGCAACACGCGCTGCAGTTGTGGTTGATTGCGTGACGACGGAGAATCGCCAAGGTAGCCCACGGCAACCACCACGCCGTCGATCCCGCCGGGGAGGGACTGTACCTCGGAGAAGAATACGCCGTGCGTCTCCAGACGGTCGACATCGAACTCGCGGTGGCAGGTCTGATTGCCGAAACGGATAGCCAGATTGGTGGCGTCCCGTTGCAGTTCGTCGATGTCACGGCCCGCCAGGCACAGATGGTAACCTGCCGCCGCCAGGGTGCTTGCCGTCGCCCGCGCAATGGCGGACGTTGCCCCCAGAATCAAGACCCACCCTTTCATGCGGCGCCCCCAATCTCCAGGCGTCGGGCCAGGCTCGAGGTGATCCGGTGCTGCGGATCCAGTTTGTTCTTGACGGTCAGCCATTCCTCGTAACGTGGATACATCCTCCGGAACGACGCCGCGCTCAGGCGGGCATCCTTCGCCAGATACACGCGCCCGCCGTGTTGAATAACCAGTTCATCCAGCGCATCGAGCAGCTTGAATAGATCGGGATCCCGCAAACTGAGGTCCAGTGCGAGAGTGTAACCGGGCATCGGGAACGAGAGCATCCCGTTTCCTGCCGGCCCCATGCGCTTCAGCACGGCCAGGAAGGACGCGTGCCGACTGCTGGCAATCCGCTCGAGCAGCTTGCGCATGGCATCGAAGGCGCCGGCTTCGGGGATGACGCACTGGTACTGAACGAACCCCCTCGTCCCATACATCCGGTTCCAGTGGGAGATGTTGTCCAGCGGGTAGAAGAAGGAACGATAATCGGCAATGAAAGGGGCACGCTTGCGCGCTTGCGCAGCGAAGTAGGCCCCGTTGAACAGGCTGACGCACGTCGGGTTGAGCACCCAGGCCGGCAGGTTGACCGGCACGGACAAGGCCCTGCCTGTTGACAAGTCGTAGGGTTTGGCGCGGGCCTCGGCCGGCAGTTCGTCGCGGGCGGCATGATGTCCGGCCATGAGTACCCCGCGACCCAATCGCTTGCCAGCGGACAGGCAATCGATCCAGGCGACGGTGTAGGGGGCATCGCGGTCCGGGTCGGAAAAGTGACGGAACAGTTCTTCGAGATTCGTCGCCGCGTAGTGCCTGGCTTGCACGTAAGCGCTGGAAATCGGGCGCAACTGCAATTCTACTTCGCCGATGAACCCGGTCAGACCCATTCCACCCACAGTTGCCCAGAACGTCTCCGGATTCGCGGTCGGCGAACAATCGATCGGGCCAGCCCCCGGTATGGCCAGTTGGATGGAATTGACGTAGTTGCCGAAGGAGCCATCGCAATGGTGATTCTTGCCATGAACGTCGGACGCCACCGCACCGCCGAGGGAAACGAAGCGTGTCCCCGGAGTCACCGGGAGAAACCACCCACGCGGCACAATGACGCGCAGCAGATCGTCCAGGCTGACGCCCGCCTCGGCGCGCAGCACCCCACGCTCCGGATCGAAAACCGAGATTCGGTTCAGCCTTTCGCTGAGAAACACATGCCCACCCTCGTTGAGGGCGGCGTCGCCGTAACTCCGTCCCAACCCGCGGGCGATGGCCGACTCCACGTCCGGCGAGAACTCTCGATAGCGCTCCGGTCGATGCAGGGTGCAGACCTGTCGTGGATAATTGTTCCACGAGGCCACGGGTGCAATCATTGTCGTCAAACCGTATCTCTCCCAAGCGAACGCCGAAAACTCCGCTGCCCACGGAACGAATGAACGAAAGCCGCCAGGGCCATTGCCGTACAGGCAATCACCAGGGGCTGACTCGGAATGAAGTAGCGAGGATTCTCGCCATACTCGGCCAGTGCCTGCACAACCGACGTGGCCAGGACCACGGTTGCCATGAACGCCGGTGGGAGGAATTCGCCAAGCCCCGACCTGCGCCGCCGGAAGACACAAAACACCATGAGCAGCGACGAGAGCAGGAAAACCACATTCAGCAAACGAAGCAGCGCATGCTGGATGTTTCCGATCCCGTCCAGCCAGTTCTTCACAGCCGGCGGACCCAGAACGTCGTCTTGCCCGAAACGAGGCACCGCCCAGAAGCTTGCCCAGGCCTTGACCACGCTCGACAGGTACAAGCCGGGATACTGGGCGATCAATTCGCCGGAGATGCGCTGAAAACGCGCCGACAATTCCACTTCACCCAGCCCACTGGCTTGTTTGAGTTCCTCGCGTGCCCAAAAAACAGTCATGGGATGCGAACCCGACGCCTGCATCTTGATCTCCCGATGTTTGAGGTAGATGTCGCGGTACAAGGCATGCTCGTCGGCCGCCTTCTCCATGAACGCACCAGTGTGGTTGCTGAGGTTGTAGCCCAGCAGACTGGTCAGCGAGAAATGTCCAATTTGCGCCTTGTTGAACGCCATCCAGCCACCCACCGGCAAACCCGCCACGACAAGGAAAACGACGACCTGCGCCAGGCGGTGCCGGCCACGCGCGAAGCACATCAGCAGACCAAGAAGAGGAACCATGAAGACGTACGCCGGGCGGGTGAGAGCGAGAAGAGCGACCGCCAGGCCGATCCCGGCCGAAGAACGAAGTGTCATCCCCACCCGAACCGCCCGGAGGAAAAGGTAGCTGACCAGGACCAGAAGGAAAGCGCTCAACGTCTCGGTAAGGACCGCCGCCTCATAAAAGATCGTGTTGAGCGCCAGCAGATAGATCAGCGCGACGCCGATCGCCAGTCCCGACGTCCCCCCGCTTCCCCGGACAATACGAAACATCAGCAGCGCCGCGACCAGGGACAGGCAGGCCTGCAAGAACCAGAGCATGGTGAAGTGGCTCCCCACGGCCATCAACAGCAAGGGGTAGCCGGGCGTCCGCTGACCGATATAGTCCGAAAAATCCAGGTGGCCGAGCTGAGCCGCGAGCTGCAGATAGGTTTCGCTATCGAGCGTGGTTACCGGCAAGTAGACACAAGCCAGCGCCGCCCGAGTCACCAACCAGACAACGACGATAATCGTGCCGGCGCGCATGTCCAAGCGCGGCTCCAATGTGCCAGGTCTGCCCTCAGCGCTGCTCCGTACATCCGTGATCTGCTGCCGACCGACCATGCGTCCGGATCCCCTGTCGTCTTGTCTGGTGCGCTACCGAGTGGTGAGAAAGCCAATTCGCTTACGGCGCCAGCGCCTGGCGGACTACCCGCCCATGCCGCGCGGCGGTTACTCGTCCGGAGAATCGCTGTCGACCGGCACTTCGTCCGTCTCGGCGTCTTTGTCCGTGGTTGCCTGCTGTTCAGCGGCAGCCTTGTCGGCGACCGGCTTCTTTACTACCGGCACGATCTCCGAAGGCTTACCTCCGAGCAGGCGATATTGCTCGATCAGCATCCGGGCCTGCGGGGCCTGCTCCAGCCCAGCCTTCACCAGTTGCTTGGCCTCCGCCTGTTTGCCGATTTGCATCAGGTACTCGGCCCACTGGGAATAAGCGGGCCAATAGTCCGGTTTGATTGCCCGCGCCCGTGCAAACGCCTTGTCGGCGGCACCTGGATTCGAGGCCACGAGCTGAGCCTCCCCGACGCGAGTATAGATTTCAGGAAGTAGTACGAAGTTGGGGTCTTTTAGATTGTTCAGAACATAAGCGTATTCGCCGACTGCACTTTCCATGAGGAACTTGCGTTCCGTCGGCGACACCCCTGCCCGTAGAGCCCTGTTGCGCTTGACCAGACCCACACAGTAATGGTGCATGGCCCAGAAAGTCTCACCCATCTTCGCCACCCAGGTCTTGGCCCTTGGCGAGGTGTTGTAGCTGGAATCGCCGTAACCGGCAAAGCCCATAGTATCCTTGCAGTAGATCGGCAGCACAGCCCGTTCGGCATCGGTCGCAGGAAACGACGCGAAGGCTTGGCCCGCAAGCCACATCAGCAATGCTCCAACGCCCAGCCGAAGCAAGCTTCCCATCTCGCGTCTCTTCATCGCCTTCCGATCATCCATGCCGTGCCCACTCCCTGATACGTGAATGCTGTGATCAATGGCATCGCCCCCAAGCCCTCCGACCCCGCCCAACTGCACGGATGCCCCGCCGGCCACGGTAACACCAACCGTCCCCGCGGGAAACGCAGCGCCAGAAACCGCCACTTCAATTCAATAGTGGAGTCGAACGCGATCTCGGCCGACTGGCTGGGTGGCCCGAGACGTATCCAAGGAGTACTGGGCGTTTGGGTGCGGCTCAAAATCGTATTCTGCCAACTTGCCGTCGATGGGTCTGTGGGAAATACCACGGATCGTTACTCGTTCACCGCCGCTGCCCCTGGATGGATGCAGGCTGCAGGCGCGCTGGCGCGGCGGCGCTGAGCAAAGCACCACCGGATGGTACACGCGTCCCGCTGGCCCCCGTGAATGATGCTAGCCAACCATGGCATGGGTGCTGCCCCGGAGGAGAGCGGCAACCGCGGCCCGACGCGACCGGTCCAGCATTTCCGACGTACAGGGGTACTGCAACATGGCACGACAAAGACGGTTATTGGCGCCATGATACGCTGGGCATATCTCCATACAGCAACCGCTCGAACTGCGCGAGCAAGTATCGCTGGCCCCTGTCGGCTTGCAAGTGATTCCTGGCGCACGGGAGTCGTCGCTCTTACGGAGTCCTTAAACCGTCTCCAACGCTACTGCCAGTTTCGGTCACGGTTCGTTCAGGCCAACTCGTTGAGAGGCTCTCGCTTGCACATGTCCATCCCGTCGGGTTTGCCGTCCTGGCACAGCGCTCCGGCATTATACACAGACCTTCCGACGGCCCTTGAACGAAGAACTGTCGAATTTCCGCACTCGTCACCGCCTACCGGGTGTAAGGAAACGAGCTAGCACATCCCTCGCCGGAGGCTTGTGCAGGACAGCGAAGCGCGACCTGCCATCGTGATCTGCAGCACAAAGCCGCTGCAGGGCTCTGTGATAACATCCGCCATCTTTCAACAGAGCGCCCCGCATGCACGGCGCGTCACTACGGGACGTTCGCGTGGGCTCGGTCCGAAAATCCGTTTTCTACTCGCTGGCGCAGAACTATCTCCTCATGGTTCTGCAACTCGCCACCACCATGGTCCTCGCCCGCATCCTGCGGCCCGACGAAGTAGGAATATTTTCGGTCGCAGCATCGCTTGCCGCGCTGGCTTCCGTGGTCAGGGATTTTGG
>JGI24216J29974_1000047_pt1 | contig 33396 bp, 23 predicted proteins | sample EnhBioin_Aerobic_2_FD_29974 | JGI IMG/M metagenome (IMG submission 29974) | reverse complement strand
GTAGTCTTCGCGTCGATCGCCGGCACCTTCCAGCGCCTTTGTCAGCGCCTCCGCAGCCTCACGCAATCCTTCAGACGGGAGCGCGCGGACCGCGCTGGCCAATTCCGGGATGGTAAACGTATCTCCAGGATCAAGTGCTGCAAAGGTCAGAAGCGATGCGTAATGCCTGCTGTGTTCTCCCAACTGTGCGTAGTGATTGGCGGTTTCAAGAAAGGCAGATTTGAGCACTTCCATCAGCGGCCGGTACAGACGCGGTGACCACAGAAAACCCTCCCATGCCGCGCGCGCTTCGGTTTCGGATCGTCGCCAATTGAACAACGGCAGCAGGTATTGCTGTGCCCAACTCCCGTCCACTCGAAACAATGTGATGACGTGAGCCGCCAGCAACAACCGGCCATGTTTGAACTTGGCGACCCCGGTATCGCATAGATCGGAGAATACGGGTTTGATGGCCTTGGGTAGCTCTTGCCCGTCTTCCAACGCTTGTCGATACCACCAATCCAAGAGCGCCTGCGTCACATGGCCCACTGGGTGATTGATGGCACGAAAGACGGGGTCGTCGGTGCCGTCTTCAAGTCCAAAATCGAGTTGCAGGATGCGTCCGGCCAGCGTCAAAAAATGCGCTTCGTGGCCCTGGAAGGTCTTGGCAATCGACCGCAACCACCAACTGATGCCGTGTGTCAGGGATTGCAGGTGGTCATTCGGGGCCAATACCAAAACCGGTGCCATGTGGCGCCATGATCGGTCATGCAGATTTTCTTCCGACCAGGCTTGCAGCCCGTCGCGCCAGCGGTCGACGGGCCAGTTGCCCTGCTGCGCGAGTTTGCACAGAGCGTAGGCAGTCGCCTGATAACTCTCAGAACACCGTTGCCGCCAATCGTCTTGCTCCGACGCTCCCAGTACTGGATGTGCGAGCAGGTAATCCAGCACCCCGCGTCGGGTGCGTGGCACCGGGGTAAACGGCTTCCAGGGATCACGATCGCCAACCCAACCTCCTTCCATCCAGCAAGGAAACTCATCTCGTTCGTCCGTCGCCAGTTGCTGCTCTGGATATTGAGCAGCCAGTGCTGCGAGCCGGGCATTGCCGTTCTCCCCCAACGCCGCGCCGGCTTGGGCCATCTTGGCAAGTCTCAACCAGACATTCCGATCGACGAGTCGAGTCCAATCATCGTCCTCGATGTCATGCCTGAACATCGTGCGTGGCGGGCCAGAGAGAATGGCTTGCTCCAACTCGGCGAGCATTGTCTCGTCGAGACGCGGTGCCAAGGCAACGAGCAAGCGCATCGTTTCGCGCTGAGTCTCCACCGACCACAGCCACCAGCGCTCGTCTGTCAGCAGGAAATCGAGCGCCATCCGAGCGGGAACAATGTCCCCTTGTGCAGCAGCGAAACACGCGAGGCGGCGGAACACCGGATAGGGAGCGTGCGCCCAAGCTTCGGCGGCGATCCTTGCCTGTTCCGGGAACTGCGCGGCCGTGGCCAGCCACGCATCACGGGTCAGTTCGATCAGCGCAGTCCAATCGTGGAAGCCCTTGTTTTGCGGGTGTTCGGAGATCGATGGTTGAGACAGGTAGGTATGATCACTGCGGCTATCCACGCCGCCCAGCTCGCGCATCAAATCGAGTGCATCACGTAGCAAGGAGCTGAAGTCATTCAGCAAGTCCGGAAGCGCTGCCGCCCAGCGTTCATCCTTGGGCATGTCGCGGAAGCTGGAATGGACGTGATCTGATGCGAGCTCGATATCCCATTCGACAATATCCTTGATGTGCTCTGTTGCGTCTCCTCCTTCGACTTCCTCTGCCCAGCGAAACGGTTCGCGCACTAAAACGTACGGCGTCAGGGCCTCGCGCAAGGCCAACCGCATGCTGGCGCTAAGCCCATCGCGCTCGAAATGTTCGCGCCAGCGATAGAGGTCCCGATTGCGTGCTCTCGACTTGACGCGCCCGTTGAGCAGCAAACGCCAGAGGGTGCGCATCGCAGGACGTGGGATGGCATTCGGCGCGTTCTTGCGAATACGCGCCAGCTCGGCTGCATCGCCATCACGTTCGAGCTTGCCGAGTTCTTCTAGGCGTCGCTCGATCAACCAGATCAATTGATCGTGCAGTTGCCCACCGCGTTTGACCAGCCACAACAGCAGCTTTGGGTCGTCGAGATGCCGCGTCAACCAACAGGCCAGATGGCGCATCACCTCGTCCCAGCCGCTGACGCGATTCCCGCCGTCTGCCATCGCCATCCACGGTGTCAGTCGGTAGGGTGTTGGCCGGCAGGTCAGGCTGAACGCAAGTGCTTCATCAACGGGGCTCCTGCCGGGCACGCCGAAACGGCCTAGGTCGGCATGGCGGTACACATTCTGACTGAGGGGTTCCAGCCAATCCAGCGATGGCACTGGGTCGAGTTCCGCAAAGCGCTTTGCCGGCAAGCCGCCCCGATCGCTCAGCGCCCACAACAGGCGGCTGACAAAAGCGTCTTGTTCCGACGCAGTGCCTGGGTTCTTTCGTCCGTAACGAGAGATCAGGCGTTCTTTGCCGCGAACACCACTTCGATAGATAGACGACCATAGGTAAAGGGTCCGATGCAGGTTGCGATGCGATGCAACCGCATCGTAAAGGATGGGGGTTACATTTTTCACTTGCCAAGCTCTTGCTGCCTCGTTCGCGCAGCCATTCGAGAATGGTGCGAGGGCAAACATCTCTTTGCCGTGGCTGTCCAGCGAGTGGGCAGCGGTCATGTACCGAAGCACCGGGTCGTCAATGCTGTAACCGACAAAACACAATGTGAAGTCACGAAACAGCGTGGCCACAAAGCGCGCAGCCCACCCTTGGGTCAGATAGGCTTGGCCGAAGTCACCATCCGAAAGAATCAGGCGCTCAAGGTCATCACCACTCGGAGCGTCTGGCATGCGTCCATGCAGATAAACTAGACCGTTCCAGCGGATACGAGCAGGTGGATCGGGGTATACCGTCAGGCCAGCAACAGAGTATCGCCTTGCCGCCAGCTCGAAAAGCGTGTCGAAATTGGTTGTCACCAGTCGCAATCCGTCGCTCGATTGGCCAAGTTCAAGCAGGGCAAAGTGCGTAGCGAGCGCGCGAGCACGTCCGATGTCCGGAGTCAGTACTCCAGGAAGCTGCTGTCTAATAGCTTTTCTTCCCCCTTGGATGCGGTTCTCATAGTGTCCAATGGCCAGATCAAACTGGCTTTTCGAAATCATCTCCCGTTCGACAGCATCCGCAGGTTCTCCAACCCGCGTGTGGAGAGCTTCCACCAATCCTTTGAAGCCCGGCAGCCCAGCCGGGTAGGAAATCCCCGCGCCGCAGAAGAACACCACGCGCCCATCCTCGTGCAGTTGAAGCAAACGCTCCGGAATATCCGGGCCGTGGCGGACGAACTGCATCAATCGCCTCCGGCAAACACCCGCTCCAGCGTCGCCGGCAGCAGTGTGGCGTTGGCTTTGCGGATAGCGGCGTGTTTGGCCTTGAGGGCAACGTGCAGATCGAACAGTGCGACGATACGAGCAACCTCGTGCTGCGGTGGAAGCCATATTCGCCTTGCAAGTATGTGCTCAGGTTGAATCCTGAGCCTGCGATCTCCCACCCCTTTTGTCGACGCCCGCAATTTGTGCCAGTCGGCCTCGGTCATGAATAGCGCCATCAAGAACTTCGGCGATGCCAGATCATCATTGACCTCGAAGGTCGGAAATTCGTTCGAGACGTAGTAGCCATTGAATTCATCCGGGACCAGCGCGTATGCCCCTTCAAATGCGAAAAGCCGGCTATAGATGAACTGGCCTGATTTGATCCTGTACAAGGTCTTGGCACTGGTGTTGGCGCCCTCGATTGGCGCCTTGCCAAAAACGCCTTTTGCATAGCTCAAGATGCCCACATTCGGATATGAACGATTAATCGCAACAGCCTCGGGATAGGGGGCGAGTGTTGCAAGGTCGGAAATACTTGCCGGTCGCCAGCCTGAAACCCGCCTTTTTTCGTCAGTCAGATCGTAGCGAGTCGCCATCGTGACCAGCAGGCGCAAGGAATCCCGCTCCACGGCATCCAGATGCGTTTCGACTTGACGGGTTTTCTCGGCCAGCGCGTCGAGGCGGGCGACCAAGGCTTGTTGTTCGGCCAGTGGAGGCAGGGGGATTTCCAAGTCGAAGAAGAACTTCTCCTTGAAGCGATTGCGCGTCGTTGGCGTGCTACCTGTGCAGTTCGATTCTACCCTTCGCCACACACTTGACAACAGGAACCACCGCGCGAGATAGTCAACATCAAGGCGATGCGCGTCCGTCTGGAAAATTGGGAACTCATTTGAAACGAAACATCCATCAAGCGCTTCATTGATCACGCCGAATGCCCCTCGCCACGCAAAGAGCCGGCTGTAGATGAAATCACGGGCACGAACCGCATTCAGTCGCACAGCAGATGTTTCAGTTCCTGAGACGGTTTCCCGAATAAATGGACCGTTGCCTTCCAGACGTACGCCGAGCAAACGATAGGTACTATCAGGATCAACCCTTTCGGTGCGGTCAATTTGGCGCAGCAGTTCGCCTAGCTTGATTTGAGGGCAAGCGTTCATACCTCGCCCTCCCCATCACCACCGCGCCCGATCCGCCGCGTCTCCAGATCCCGCCGCGTCCTGTCCAGTTCCTCGGCCAGCAGCTTTTCATCGGGCAGCACGGTACGGTACTCGGCAGCCAGCACCTTGTTGGGCAGACCCTCCAGCGCGTAGTGGGCCTCGGCGGCGCCTTTCTCGGCGCAGAGGATCAACCCCACCGGCGGATTTTCGCCGGGCTTGATCCAGTGCTCGCGGGCATAGTTCAGGTAGAGATGCATCTGGCCGGCATCCGCGTAGCTGAATTTGCCCACCTTCAGGTCGATGACCAGGAGGCACTTGAGGCGGCTGTGGAAGAACAGCAGATCGACGCGGAACCAACTGTCGTCGATGCGCAGCCGCCGTTGGCGGCCGACGAAGGCGAAGTCGTCGCCCAGTTCCAGCAGGAAATCGGCCACGTGCTGGAGGAGCGCTTCTTCGAGATCGGATTCGGAGTACTCGTCCTTGAGGTTCAAGAACTCCAGCACGAACGGGTCCTTGATGGCCCGCTCCGGCGTGATCGCATCGCCGGGTTCGGCCTTTTCGCCCTTCTCCAGCATCGCTGTCTTGTTGTGCGACAGGGCCGTGCGCTCGTAGAACTGGCTGCCGATCTGTCGATTCAGCTGGGCGATGCTCCAGGCACCGCGCAGGGCTTCGGTCTCGTAGAAGGCGCGGGCCTGACGGTTCTTGACCGACAGCAGACGGATGTAGGCGGACCAGGGCAAAGGGAAAGCTTGTGCCAGCACCGACAGGTCCGGGGATGGCCCAGACGCTGTCTGGAGATTTCTCGGTGCCGCAGACTTGGCAGCAGGCATCGGCGAAATCCGGGGGTCCGTCAATTTCGCAGAGGCCGTCTGCGAAATCTTCGCGGTCGGCCAGGAACGGTAGAACAGCCGCATCTGTTCCAGGTTTCGCTCGGAAAAGCCTCTGCCAAAGTGGGCGGACAAGTCGCCCGCCAAGCGCTTGAGCAGCGCCTGCCCGTACGCCGCCCGTTCGTGCCCGCCCTGCTCGAACTCGACGATGCGTCGGCCGACCTCCCAGTAGGTGGCCGTCATCACGGCATTGACGCTGCGCGCTGTAGCACGGCGGGCGGCTTCCAGCAGGGCGACGATGTCCGCGTGGACGACCGCATATTCGGTGTGATTCGGCGGCGCCGTTGTCATTTCTGAACCTCGGTTACCAAGGCTTCGATCTCACTCAGGAGGCGCATGACCTCGGTCTCGTGGCTGCGCATCGAGGCGATCAGGTCTTTCGGGTCGGCATGTTCCAGGCCGGCCTTGGCATTGGGGTTCTTGATGTCGAGGTTGTAGACCGGCCAGTACAGCGCATCGCCTTCGGCTTGCGCGGCCCGGGCAGACTGGTCGTGGACCTGCTGTCTAGCCTTCAAGGCGCGCAGCTGGTCTTGCAGCGCGGCCTTCTCGCCATTCGCCGCCGCTTGAATGCGCTGCTCCAGCTCGCGGATCGGCTTGCCCAGCGCGATGGCGGCATTGCGTTCGCTGTCGACCCGCTGCCAGTGCGGCGTGGCGGCCTCGACGGCGGCGGCGCGCTTGCCGGCGAAGTCGACCCTCCAGGCCTGCGGGCCTTCTTCGCGGATGTTCCACCACGCGACTGCCTGCGCGAACTCCTCGAACTGCAGCGGCGCGGTCTTGCTGTACTTCTTGCGGCCTTCGGGCAGCGGCAGTTCGTAATACCAGATGGTGTCGGTAGGGCCGCCGCGCTCGAAGAACAGCAGGTTGGCCGGAATATCGGTGTAAGGCGCGAACACGCCTTGCGGAAGGCGCACAATGGTGTGCAGGCGGAAATCCTTGAGCATCTCCTCCTTGATGACGGCGCTGATCCCGTCGCCAAACAAGGTGCCGTTGGGCACGACGACCGCGGCGCGGCCACCGCGCGCGGCAGGCCTCCCGCCGGGGACCGGAGCGCCAGCCACGCGCAGCTTGCGCATTATGTACTGAAGGAACAGCAGCGCAGTCTCCGCCGTCTGCATGTTGGGCGGGAAGTTGGCCTTGATGCCGACCTCTTCCTCACCCCCGAAAGGCGGATTGGTAAGAATCACGTCGACGCGCTCGCCGTGGCTGATCTCGTTGATCCGGCGATCCAGCGTGTTGCCATAAGCGATCTGCGGCGCCTCCAGGCCGTGCAACAACAGGTTCATCTGCACCAACATGTAGGGCAGCGGCTTGGCCTCCTGGCCGAAGAGGGTTTCCCGTTGCAGCTTGCGCCATTCTGCCGGCGTGGTGACCTGTGCGGCGATATGGTCGTAGGCCCCGACCAGAAAACCGCCCGTACCACACGCCGGATCGAGCACGGTTTCCCCGAGCTTCGGGTCAGTAACCTGGACCATGAAACGGACGACCGGGCGCGGTGTGTAGAACTCCCCCGAGTCGCCGGCCGCGTCGCGCATCTCGCGCAGCATCGATTCGTAGAGATGCGACAGTGTGTGAATCTCTTCGCTGCTGCGAAAATGGATACCGTTGATCTTGTTGATGATGTCGCGCAGCAGGTAGCCGCTGACCATCCGGTTCTGCACGCCCTTGAAGACGTTGGCCACCACCTCACGCTGGCTACCCTTCTCGCCCAGGCCTGCCAGACCACGCAAATAGGAGAACAGCCCTTTGCCTATTTTCCCATCGGCACGTACGGTGACTTCTTGGCCGATGAATGCCAGCAACTCATCGCCATTGATGCCGTCTTCCCTCGCCGCCCAGTCGCGCCAGCGATACGGCGCTTCGATGATCGGCTGGTAGCGCTTGCCATCGAGATCTGCTTCTTCCTCGTGAACGGTTTCGAGGTCATCAAGGAACTTGAGGAACATCACCCAGGTGAGCAGGGGCAGACGATCTACATCGCCGTTGAGACCCTTGTCCTTGCGCAGAATTTGGCGGGCAGTGCCGATTAGCGACGACAAGTTCTCGCGGGTGGTGAGCGGTGCCTTGGCTCTTCGAGGTGTTCTCGCTTTGGGGGCTGTTGACAGGGGCATTCAGTCGGGGCTTTTCATTGGTAAAGGGCTGCCTGCAATCCCGACACGGCTTCCCTGAGACCGCGCATACCGCCGAAGTGGCGGCTGGCGATCTCGGAGGGGGTGCCGAAGCGGTCGAAGGGCGTGACCTTCATCAGTTCGGACAGGGTGTTGAATTGCAGGATGCCGCGATCGATGTACCTGTCGATCAGCAGCGAAAGGACTTCGCGGGCGGTCTCGCTATATTGGCCGAAGAAGTCCGGCGTGGTTTGGCGCGCGCGTTTCGCCCGCTCGCGGCGGGTCAGCAACGGCGTATTCCAGGCCAGATGGCACAGCAGGTCAAATGGATCGGCGTCGGGCTGATCGGCGCTCACCGCGAGTTCCTCAAAGCTGATGCCACGCTCGGTCAGTTCCCGGAGAACTTCGCTACGGGTATCGGGATTGGCCCACGCGGATTGCAAATCGGCGCGCTCACGGTACAGCGAACGGACGGTACGTCCGGAGTACTCGGTGTAGCGTACGACCTGCAGCTTCTTGCCGTCGGAGTCGAGATCGTACACGAGATGGCCGATGATCTCGACTTCGCCGCCGTCGACATAGAACTTGCGCGGCTCGTCTGGCGGGTCGGTCAGGATGATGCCATTACCGACTTCGCCATCGTTCGTTTCGACGCGGTATTCCACTTCGGGCTGCCTAACGTGCGGGGGCGTTTCGACGATGGTGTCGAACGTTTCGCCGCTCTCATCAACGGTGACTTCCTCGATACGTGCCGGCTCGCCATCGAAATCAGGATCGGCGAAGTGGCGGGTGGCAGTGCCGGTAAAATCGATGATGACGAAGTATTCCTTGCCGTAATCGACCTTTAGGCGCGTTCCACGGCCGATGATCTGCTTGAACTCCGTGTGAGAGCCGATGACGCGTGCCAGCGCGACGTATTTCACCATCTCGGCATTGACGCCGGTGGTCAACAATTGGGAGGTGGTGAGGAGGACCGGGGTCGGTCTGTCTACGTCCTGAAAGTGCGCGAGATGGGTCAGGCCAATGGCCTCCTCGTCGCCCGTCACCCGGCAGACGTAGTCAGGGTACTGGCTGACAAGGTCGCTGTTGAGGTTCAGCAGTTCTTGCCGCATCTCGGCCGCGTGTTCCTGGTCGACGCAGAATACGATCGTCTTTGCGAAACGGTCTGTGCCCTTGAGGAAATCGGTCAGGTGCCGAGCAATCGCCCGCGTGCGCGAGCGCAGTGCCACGACACGCTCGAAATCCTTCGTCTGGTACTCCTCATCAGGCACCTTGCGGCCAAAGCGGTCGAGTTCGTTCTTTGACGGACGCCAGCCCGCGGCATCTACGCTGGTGATCACACGATGCACACGATAAGGCGCGAGGAAGCCGTCCTCGATCCCCTGGCGCAGGCTGTAGGTGTAAACCGGGTTGCCGAAATACCGATAAGTATCACGCGCCTCGTCTCGCAGAGGCGTCGCCGTCATGCCGAACTGGACGGCAGACGCGAAGTAGTCGAGGAGGACTCGCCAACTGCTGTCATCGCGACTCGATCCGCGATGACATTCATCAACGATGATGAGATCGAAAAAATCGGGGCGGTACTGGCGAAAGATGTCTTCGCTGGCGGTGGACAGGGCCTGATAGATGCCGAAGTACAGGTCGCGGCTTTTGCTGACGTCGCCACCAGAGATCTTGTGGCGAGCCTCACCGAAGGGCGCGAACATTTTGGCCATCGGGTCGTCGACGAGAATGTTGCGGTCGGCCAGAAACAGTATCTTCGGACGACGGTACTCGCCGGTCCGGTTCCAGCGACTGTTCCACAGCTTCCAACAAATTTGGAAAGCGACACAGGTTTTGCCGGTGCCCGTGGCCAGAGTGACCAAGATGCGTGTCTCTCCGAGTAGGATGGCTTCGATGACCCGATGGATGGCGATCTGCTGATAGTAGCGTGGCACCTTCCCGGAAACGAGATTGAACGGTTCAAGCAGATGTGCGGTAGCAGATTCTGGCACCTGCGCGGCAGCCCTCAGACGTTGCCACAGTTCGGCGGGCGTTGCGAAGCGCTCGACCTCGCGCTCGCTGCCGCTGAGGTAGTCGATCTCGATGATGCGCTGACCGTTGGTCGCGTAAGCGAACTTCAGTCCGAGCATCTCGGCGGATTCGCGGGCCTGTTGCACGCCGGCTTCGACGGCTAGGCCAACGGCCTTCGCTTCGACGATAGCGAGCAAATAGTCACGCCGGTAGTACAGGATATAGTCGGCACGCCTCTGCTTTCCGCGGCGAACCCGACCGCCGGTGACAATGATCCGTCCGTCGGTGAAACTGCGCTGTTCGCCAATGGCGTGCGGTTCGGTCGACCAGCCGGCTGCGACCAGCCGAGGGGTGACATATTCGCGACAGGTGTCCGCTTCGGTCAGAACGCCGGGGTGTGGTGGAGGCGTCGTCATTGGCTGGCAAGCTCTGGTATGTGCATGATTTTAGTATTTTTTGTTGTTGTGCGACAGTCATTATCGCACTACAAAGGCGCACCAGATGAGCCTCATTTCGCGTTGGCGTACCTCACGAAACCAGGGCACACGCCATCGCAAAACCCGTCCAGGCCCCTCGGAAAGTCACGTCAAAACAACCGCTTGAAAAAACCGTACCAAATTTGAGAAGTCAGGAGGTTTCGAGAGAAATGGCCGTTAAGAGCGCAGAAATGACATTTGTGGAGTAAGCGAGGTCAACAGGTTTACACGAAAAACCCCGCAAAACAAGGCGTTCAGCGGGGTATTCGTTTTTGGTGCAGACAATTTGGGTCTGGTGTCCTGGCGGAGAGGGAGGGATTCGAACCCTCGGTAGGCTCACACCTACGCCTGATTTCGAGTCAGGTACATTCGGCCACTCTGCCACCTCTCCGCAGGCGCGCAATGGTAGCACAACCTGCGCGGATGATATGCGCTCGGGCAAGACTTTTCGCTTCCTTCCTCGCCCTGTCCGATCCATCAAGGCTTGCCGATCGTCTCCAGACCACCAAGGTAGGAACGTAGTACGGGCGGAATACAGATGCTGCCATCGGCATTCTGAAAGTTTTCCATGACTGCCACCAAGGTGCGTCCGACGGCCAGCCCGGAGCCATTGAGTGTATGTACCAACTCGGTCTTGTTGCGCTCGTTGCGATAGCGAGCCTGCATGCGACGTGCCTGAAACGCTTCGAAATTGGAGCACGACGAGATCTCGCGGTAGGCGTTTTGAGCGGGCAGCCAAACCTCGAGATCGTATGTTTTCGCCGACGAGAAGCCCATGTCGCCGGTACTCAGCGCGACCCGCCTGTAAGGCAGGTCGAGTAGCTCGAGGATTCGTTCGGCGTGGGCGGTCAGTTCCTCGTGGGCAGCGATCGAATCCTCGGCAGCGACGATCTGCACCAGCTCGACCTTGTCGAACTGGTGCTGGCGGATCATGCCGCGCGTATCGCGCCCGTAGGATCCCGCTTCCGAACGGAAGCACGGCGTGTGGCAAACGAGCTTGAGCGGCAGCGCTTCTGCGGGCAGGATCTCGCCGCGCACAATGTTGGTGACCGGTACTTCGGCCGTCGGAATCAGGTACAGCGGTTCAGCGTCGGCGCGCAGAATCTTGAAGAGGTCCTCCTCGAACTTCGGCAGCTGGCCCGTGCCCAACAAGCTGGCTCCGTTGACCAGATAAGGCGCGTAAACCTCCGTGTAGCCGTGTTGTCCAACATGTGTGTCGAGCATGAACTGGGCGAGCACCCGATGCAGGCGGGCCAGTTGCCCCTTCATCAGCGAAAAGCGCGTGCCGGCGATCTTGGCCGCCGTGGCGAAGTCAAGCTGCCCGAGCGCCTCGCCGAGGTCGACGTGGTCCCTGACCGTGAACTCGAAGCGGCGCGGATCACCCCAGCGCTTCACCTCGACGTTGTCCGCCTCGGAGCGTCCGATCGGGACGCTGTCCTGCGGCAGATTGGGAACCACCGCCAGAAAGGCGTCGAATTCGCGGAGCAGCTCGCCTAGGCGGACTTCGTTGGCTGCCAGTTCGTCCTTCAGGGCCGAGACCTGCGCCATCACTGCCGAGGCATCCTGCGCTCGCGCCTTGAGCAGGCCGATTTCCTTCGAGAGGCTGTTGCGACTGGCCTGCAGATCCTGGGTGCGGGTCTGCAAGGCCTTGCGTTCGCTTTCGAGTTTAAGGAAGGTCGACCTGTCGAGGGCGAAGCCGCGCGTGGCAAGTCGCTCGGCGACGGCGTCGATGTTGGTGCGCAGCAATTGGATGTCAAGCATGCTCAGTCCTTGGGTTGGCGGCGGCGGGCCGACTCGCGGATCTGCCCGCCGCGAAGCAGCACCGGCAGGTCTGGCGGGGTGGCCGCGATCGTGATCGGTCTAGCTCTTTTTCTCTCTTGCACGTCGATCGAGTTCGCGCAGCTGGGCCAGCTTCTCGCCGATCCGAATCTCGAGGCCACGCTCGACCGGTCGATACCAATCGACCACCGGCATGCCCTCGGGGAAATAGCTCTCACCAGCGGCATAGGCGCCGGCTTCGTCGTGCGCGTAGCGATAATTCTTGCCGTAGTCCAGGTCCTTCATCAAGCGCGTCGGCGCATTGCGCAGACGGACCGGCACCGGGCGCGAACCGTCACTACTGACGAAAGCGCGCGCGGCATTATACGCGAGGTAGGCCGCATTGGACTTGGCCGCCATCGCCAGATAGAGCACCGCTTCGGCAAGGGCCAGTTCGCCTTCCGGCGAACCGAGACGCTCGAACGTCTCGGCGGCGTCCAGGGCGATGCGTGCCGCGCGCGGGTCGGCCAGACCGATATCTTCCCAGGCCATGCGGATGAGACGCCGCGCCAGATAGCGGGGATCGGCACCCCCATCGAGCATCCGGCAAAACCAGTACAACGCGGCGTCCGGCGACGAACCACGAACGGACTTGTGGAGGGCCGAGATCTGGTCATAGAACGCGTCACCTCCCTTGTCGAAACGACGCAGGCTCTGCGCCAGCGTCTGGTCGACGAACGCACCGTCAACGCTCGTCACGCGCTCCGTAGCGGCCGCCGTACCGACCTGCTCGACGAGGTTGAGCAGACGCCGAGCGTCACCATCAGCCTGACCGATCAGACGCGCACGCGCGTCAGCGTCGAAGCCGAGACCGGGAAGCGCGAGCCGGCACGCGCGCTCGAACAACTGGCCCAATTCAGTCGCCGAGAGCGGGTGCAGAACGTACACCGAAGCCCGCGAGAGCAGCGCCGAGTTGACCTCGAACGACGGGTTTTCGGTTGTCGCACCGACAAAGGTCAGCAGCCCGCCTTCAACATACGGCAGAAACGCGTCCTGCTGAGCCTTGTTGAAACGATGTACTTCATCGACGAAGAGAATGGTCCGCCGACCACTGAGCGCGCGTGTCGTTTCGGCACGCGCCACTGCGGCACGAATGTCCTTGACGCCCGAAAAGACCGCCGAGAGCGCCATGAAGTCGGCGTCGAAGGCATCGGCCATCAATCGCGCCAGTGTCGTCTTGCCGACACCCGGGGGTCCCCAGAGAATCATGCTGTGCAGTTGTCCGGACTGGAACGCCGTCGCCAGAGGTTTCCCCGGCGCCAGCAGATGCGTCTGTCCGATCACCTCGGCCAGCGTTCGAGGTCGCAGTCTCTCGGCCAACGGGGTGCTTGGATGATTATCGAGAGGAAGATCGTTCATCATCTCGTTCAGTTTGAGGAAAAGGCGCCAGCGCTGGTCACTACAGGCGCGCGCCCCGTGTCAGCCCAGCGTAGCCGCATGCTAACAGTTTTTGCCGCCGCCACTTGCCGGGACCACACGCCACGGTCACGGATCGGGACGAAGTGTGGCGAAGGGCGCCGCGACGGGCCACCACCGGCAAGCCCGCGCGGCGCATGGCCGCTGGCAGAGCATTCCCGGTCCACGCTCAAACTACTCGGATAGCGCTGATTTATTGACACTGTGACATTAGGCACGGAACATCCTGACGGCCAGCGGTATCGTTCGCCTGTCCCTTCCGGGGCTGTCATCACAAGGCCACTTTTCATGAGAACCGAGAACCCATGCAGCGAATTCCATCGGCGCCAGAGCGCCCGGAGCGCGATCTCCATCGAGGAATACGAGTCGCAAATGGCTGCACTCGGCCAGCAGGCCTTCAAGTCGTCGTTTCACTCCACTCCAGTTCAAGAAGCCAACGAACGACACCACGTCGCGGGTGTCCTGCTCGGAGTAGCGCCCAGCCTATCGCGCTAATGATGTAGCGAAAGTCCAATAGGGGCGGAATCAAGCCCTGCAGCGACATGGATACCGAGCGTTGGACCGGGTGCAATGCCCGGTCTTTTTTCGTCCAGGCTTCGCGCCTTGCGGTGCCAGCCAGTTGCCGATCGCGGGCACACTCGCGTTCGCCGACCAGGTCGACGAGCGATCCCATACGCGACGACACACTCTGCCGTCGCGCGGACCCCGCACCGACCGCAGACTTACGCAGACGGCTTGAAGGCGTCGAGTACCGATTGTTCGAGCTCGGTGAAGGCCTCGCTCACGTACTCGCTCAAGCGATCGAGGTTCGGTAGTTCGTCCGTGGCGATCAAGCCAAAGAAGAGTTGCCCGGCATAGCTGAACAAGGTGATGTTGAGCAGGTTGCCGGGGGGCAGCGTGCTGATCGGATGCAGTTCGTCGATCCGCGCTCCCTTGACGTAGAGGTACTCGCTTGGGCCCGGGACATTCGACACCAGCGTGTTACCGGTTGGCGGCAGGCGGTTGCTCAGGTTCAGTTTTTCCGTGAGCAGGCCGACGAGGGACGTGAGCACCGTGTAGGACTCGATCGCCTCGGGCGCGACGCTATCGATCATCGAGCGGACATTGCGCAGCGAGAAGCCGATGTTGCGCAGGCGAACATAGGGATCGTCGGTTGGCGGCGACAACTCGACCTGGACGAAGCCGATTTTATTGCCGGCGCCCTCCTCGCCTTCCTTGCGCAGGTTGACCGGCATCTGAATCGTGATTGGCCGCTTCAGGTCGACCCCCTCGTCCCGCAGATAGCGGTGCAGGGCACCGTCCAGGCAGGTCAGCGCGACATGATTCAGCGTCGACCGCGTCCTCGTGCGAATGCCGCTGACCCTGTCCATGGCCACGCCAGCCGTGGCGAACTGGCGGCCGGCAGTCACCTGCCCGGTCAGCGGGGTGTTGCCATCGGCCACGAAAGGTAGCGAAATTGCGTTCTTGGTGAGCTTGACGCTTTCCAGCAGCAGCATCGCGGCCAGACGGCCAACGCCCAGCGCCAGCTTGCCGGCGCCCGCCAGTTCGCCAAGCAGCGACTGCGCCATCTTGTCCTTCAAGCGCCTTTCCTTGCCCTCGCCGGTACGGTGGCGGATCGACCAGAGCGGCCTCACTTCAAGATCCGACGCGGCACGGGAGAGCGAGTCCGCTGCCCACCGCATCATCGTCACACCGTCAGCGCAAGCGTGGTGCATCTTGAGGTACAAGGCGAAACGCGCTTCACTCAGGCCATCGATGACATGCAATTCCCACAGGGGGCGCGAGCGATCGAGCATCGGTTGATGCAGACGCGACGCCAGTTCGTACAGTTCCCGCCTGCCGTTCTTGCCTCTGCGCAGGCGGTGGTAGAAGACATGCTGGCTGAGATCCACCGACTCGGCTTCCTGCCAGGTGGGCATGCCCGTCAGCGAAAAATGGATCACGCGGTTGAACGGTGGCTCGACGTCGGTGAACGTCAGGAACTCCCGGTGCAGGTCGCCGACGAAAGCCGCTCGCGACCCGGGCGGCCGCTTGCAGATCATGAGTCCGCCGACGTGCTTCGGACTGGCCTCCGACTCGGCAAGGAAGAAGCCCAGATCAATCAACGATAGTTTGTGCATGCATCCCCCTGTGTTTGGCGCGGCGACAACGCCTGCGCAGCCATCCGACCGGCCGGCGGACAGCTGCAGCGACTCCCTTCCCGGCGAAGCCTCCTGCCGTACAGACGCCATCGGCCTCGCCGCGGCCACCGGCGGCATGGCGCCGACCGACGCACGGCGCGCTGACCACACAATCGCCCGGTCACCGGGCAATGGCAGACGATCCCGGCCTTGAGGCCCGCCAAGGATACATCATCACGGCAGATCTCAATTAGAGGAAGGCACCCAGCACTTTAGTGTGTGCGCTCTAGGGCTTGTCGCTAGACTGGCTGTGTTGGCTGGTCAAGCAGCTACGCAAACTTTCGGATCCCGTTGGATAAAGGAGAAACAGATGAGCAACACACTGACAACATTGGTCGACCGGGTTAGCAATGAGCAACTCCTGACGAACGGCCGCGAATCCGTACGCAAACTCTGGCTGTGCGGTCTTGGCGCCTACTCGCTGGCCACGAGGACCAGTACGCAGGCTTTTGGCGACTTGGTACGTGAAGGCAAGGCCTTCAGCCCCAAGGCGCGTCGGCAAATCGAGGAGAAGTCCGCCGAACTGAAGAGCAGCGCCACGGCGACTATTGCGCGTGGTGAAGAGTTGGTCAAGGAACGCGTCGTACGGCCGCTCGATTTCCTGGTTCTGGCAACCAGGCGTGATGTCGAGCAGTTGTCGATGCGGGTGGTCCAGCTCGCCTCGGAGGTGCACAGTCTGGTCAGCAGCAAGGCCAAGCCGATGGTCGAGCCACCGGCCAAGTCGGCAAGCGAGTCGCCGACTGCCGAGATCGCACCGACCGCAGACAAGACTTCCTGACACTGCTTGCATGAGGTTCATGAGGGGCCAGCGAAGCCGCCTGGCCCTTCGTCGCGTCGGTCGCCACGAGGCACCCGACAAGAGATCGGCGCAGTCGCCGGTCCGGCAGCGCCCCAACGGCACGCTGCCTAGTCGGCGCGCACCTTCGCCGCCTCGCCAAGCAGCCATCGCCGAAAGGCGCTGACCACCGGACGATCGGCAACGGCTTCCGGCACGACCAGATAGTAAGCCTGCGTCCGCCGGATGATGATGTCGAATGGCACTACCAGGCGACCGGCCGCCACCTCGGCTTCGACCAGCGGCTTCGACGCCAACGCCACACCGACACCATCGATCGCCGCCGAGAGGACGAGCCCGGGATCACTGAAGTGAGTGCCGGCGTCAGCGTCTATACCTGTCACGCCGGCAACCTGCAGCCATTCCTCCCAACTCGGACGATCCATCAGCTCCATGATCGATTCGTCATGAAGGAGATTGTGACGGCGCAGATCAGCCGGCACATTCAGCGGCCGCATCCCGAACAGCAGACGGGGACTGCACACCACCACGTAGACCGGTGCGAACAGGCGATCGACGCGACAACCATCGTACTGACCACGACCAAAGCGAATGAATACTTCGGTTTCGTCGTCACGCACGTCGATTCCTTCAAGACCGGAAACGCCGGACGCATCACGCCCGTCGATGGTTTCCAGCGATGCCGTCAGGTGCAGTTCCACCTCCGGGTGCAAGGCCGTCAGTTTCTCAAGGTGGCGGATCAGCCACCGCGTCAGGAAAGCCGGCGGCGATGTCACGATCAGACGCCCGCCCGCTTGCTGCTGGCGGGTGCATTCGATGGCCGCAGCAAAGCACTCCAGGCCTTCGCGCACCTTCGGCAGCATGGCGCGACCTTCGCGCGTCAGCTCGAGCGCCCGTGTCAAGCGGTGGAACAAGGAAAACCCCAGGTACTCCTCGAGGCCGCGAATCTGGTGACTGATCGCGGTTGGCGTCACCGACAGCTCGTCGCTGGCATCCTTGAAACTCAGATGACGAGCGGCCGCCTCGAAGGCACGCAAGGAGTTCAGCGGAGGCAGGCGGTAGGTCATATGGCTGAAATTTTCTCACGCATTGGCTGATATTAGATCGTTTGCCAGCCCGCCACCAAGGAAATACAGTACCCGTGAATTCTCGGATACCGAGACCACTACAAAGGAAGACCAGCATGAAAACCGACCTCACCCGCGAACAGATGATGATGATCGTTGAGCGCGCACGTCAACAACGCAGCATCGCCGCCGGGGACGTCATTGCCGCCGGTACTCGCAAGGCGCTTGTCACACTCGCCCGTTGGGTGGACCGGTTCCTGCACATCCTGCTGATGTCGCCGACCGCGCGCCAGTAAGGACAGCGCTCGCCAGCCTGCTGCCGAAAGCGTGAGAGAATTCGCGACCTAGTCAACGCCGCACGCTCGCCGGAACGCTGTCGCGGCGTCCGTCGGCCAAAGGAAGCAGCCATGGCAAGAGTACAGATACACCTGCCCGACCACTTCGTATTCTCGACCGACATTACGCTTTACGTTGGCCACATCAACTACGGCGGCCACCTCGACAACGCGCTGCTGCTTTCCCTGGTTTCCGAGGCACGCGCGCGCTTCTTCAAGTCGCTGGGCTACACCGAACTGGACGTCGAGGGACGCGGGATCGTTGTTGCCGACGCAGCGCTCCAATACCAGTCAGAAGCGTTCCACGGCGAGGTGATGGTCGTAGACATGGTCGCCGACGAATTCCGCAGCAAAGGGTGCGATCTGGTCTGGCGGATGCGCGACAAGGCGACTCAGCGCGACGTGGCCTGCGGAAAAACGGGCATCGTTTTCTTCGACTACGCAGCGCGCAAGACGGCGGCGGTTCCCGAAAGCTTCCGCACGCGTGCCGGCATCTGATCGCTTGCCGGTCATCTTCCCGCTCCGGCTGCGCACGCCGGCCGAAAGGCCGGCGCTGCCAGTCGCGCGGAGCAGCGGCTAAGCCGGAGCGTACTCCCGGACCAGTCGCCGCTGTAGAATCCCGACCTGTTTCAACGACTCCTTGAGGATCAGGCGATCGAGTTCGTGCAGTTCGTCGGGATCTACACGGTTGCTGGCCGTACCGGTGCCACTCTTCACCTGCTGTTCAAGCCTGACCCGCTGAATATGCTGGAACGCATCAATCAGCGCCGCCATCTGGTCCGGCGCCATGCCGGTCTGCTCTCCGGTGATGCGCAAGCGCTCGACGGTATTCGTGTCGGGAATCTGACGAGCCAGCGCATGAATACGCGCGGCGTCGACGAAGGGACGCGAGCCGTGTTTCTTCAAGTCAATGGTGTGCGGAAACTCCTTGTCGGCATCGTAGCGGAATCCCTTCCACCAGTTCAGCGGTGACTCCCAGTTCAGCGTGTTTTCGACCATCGCGCGCAGGAAAATCGGGTAGGACGGCGTACGGTCGAGGAGCCAGTGACGAAGATCGTTGACCAGCGACTCCTGTCCGTAGAGGGCGCGCAGGTCGAAGAAGATGCTCGAGTTGAGCAAGGCCTCGGGGTGCGGGGCTTCCAGCCACCCTGCAAACGCGACTCGCCACTCGTCGCTGGAGAGACACCACTGGGCATTGCTGGCCATGATGTTGCCCTTGCACAGCGGAAAGCCACAGGCATCGAGTGCCTCGTTGACCGCCCGGGCGAACGGCAGGAAGGCTTGGCGAAGGCTGGCCGCCTCGGCATCGGACTCGGCGACAAAGATCAGGCCGTTGTCCTGATCGGTGGCCAGCGTCTGCTCGAGTCGCCCCTCGGAGCCAAAGACCAGCCAGCACCACTGTACGTACGGCAACTCGAACTGGCCGGCAACCAGTTCGATGACCTGCAGGGTCAGCAGGTCGTTGAGCGACGAGAGGCGATGGCAGAGCGCGTCAGCGCTGAGCCGCTCGGCAACCAGCCGGGCAATAAAGGCGCGGATCTCGCCAGCCAGCGCGACCAGCGTCGGCAGATCGCGCGCCGCCAGAATCGAGCGGACCAGGTCACTGCTCTGCGCTCCGGGCAAGGTATAGAGATCGGTCTGAGAGACCAGATTGAAATAGCGGCCGTCGGCTTCGGTGAGCACCAGATGGCGTACGCTGCGCCGCACCATGACGACGCTCGCCTGATGTGCGGTACTGTCGGCCGGAATGGTAATCAGGCCCCCGGTCATCACCGCGGCAATCGGCGCCTGCAGATCGCAAGTCTCGATCGCGATCCGGCGCACCACATCCTGCAGCGTGATGATGCCCAATGGCATCCGGCTGCCCTCATCCACGACGACGACCGCATCGGCGCGCATCCGGTCAAGCAGCAGCAGCGTCTCGCGCACGGTCGCCGCCGGCCCGACGGTCAGTGGCCGACCGCGGACCAGATGGCGCAGCGCGACGTACGGCGAGTAGGGGGCAACCCGCGTTGCCGCCTCAGTATTTGAGCCGGGCATGGTAGGTCTTTTCGCTGGCCTCGCGTGCCTGCCGCAGCGTCGTCACGCCCATCTCGGCAAGCAGCGGCAGCATCTTCAGGAACACTTCGCCCGTCACCATCGCATCACCGAGCGCGGTATGCCTTCCAAATACCGAGACGCCGAGACGTTCGGCAATCGCCTCCAGGCGGTGAGAGTTCTGATTGGGATGCAGGACCGCCGACAGAAGCAAGGTATCGAGCACCGGTTGGTCGAAACGTACCCCGGTCTGCTTTTCCTTGAGCTGCAGGAAGCGCATGTCGAAGGCCGCGTTGTGGCCGACGAGAACCGTGTCGGCGCAAAAAGTCTGGAACTGCGGCAGAACGGTATCGATGGTCGGCTGCCCGACGAGCAACTCGCGCGTGATGCCGTGCACCTCGATCGATTGCTGCGACAGCGGCCGCCGCGGATCGATCAATTGGTCGAAGCACTCGTGGCGCAGTAGGCGGCGATTGACGATGCGTGTCGCGCCGATCTGGATGATCTCGTCTCCCTGGGACGGTTGCAGGCCGGTGGTTTCGGTATCGAACACCGTGTACGACAACTCCGTCAGCGACCGATCGTCGAGCTCATGGCTGGTCCCCGACCAGCTGAAGATATTGAAGTCGTAAAACTCGGGCCGGTCACCCTCCTCGGCAGCCACAATAGCCCGCGGCAGATCCTTCGGTGCCTCGGCTGCCGGCAGCATGGTGCGAAAGATCGCGCGATGCGAAACGCGTACGCGCTGAAACCAGATCTCGCCATTGCAGCGCTCGATAACGTCGACGACGCTGAGCGGCGACGCTTCACCGCCGGTCGTCATGGGATCCTGTAGCCAGCCCATCGCGGTTTCGTTGTTCATGAAGGTGCCGAGCCACGACAGATCGAGCTGTGCCAGCTGTCCACTGCGCGTCAGAGAGAGACGCACCTCGCGTACTTCATACTCATCCTGCAATCGCAGAGCCAGATAGCGCAAGGCCTGCAGAAGTCCGAAGCTATCGACGCGCAACCACAGGCCTTCGTCGACGTCCTCGGTCTTGACGGCAAGCGCGCGACGCTCGCCCTCACGTCGCTCGCTGATACGGCGTACGGCCACTTCGAGCAGTTCGGCGCCGAAGATCTCCTCGAGCAACCAGCGTTCGCGCAGGTCATTCGAGAAAGCCGCTGCTGCGTCCTCGATGTGTGCCGACAGCACCTTCGCTTCGTCGCGGATGACGCCCAGGAAGCGATCCCGCTGCCGGGGCGGCATGTCCGAGAAATCCGACAGCATCTCGGCGGCCGCGCGGATACTGCCCACGGGTCCGCGCCCACCCTCGATCAGTGACTGGATCAACGCATCGCGCCGCCCATGCCGTTCGTTGGTACTCGTCACGTCGTCGAGAACGAGCACGAAACCGGTAATCGACAGGCCGCCAACGCGTGCACCATGCTGACCATCGCCGGCCAGTACGGGTGACATGTGGGCGCGCACCAAACGCCCGGCACGCGTGGCGGTGACAAACTGCGCCGACCCGACGAGCTTCCTGCTCTCCTCGCCTCCCGCCTGGTCACGACCGGCCTGCTGCAGACGCTCGAGCGCATGCTCGATCAGCGCCCGATCGAAAACGGTGTAGATCGAACGTCCCAGCCCGAGAGTGCTGCCGTCAGCGCCACCCGAGAGTTCCTGCTTTGCCCGCTGGTTGTACAAGAGTACGCGACCATCGAGGTTGCAGACCACGACACTCTGGCTCAGCTCGGCCATCAGCGCCGCCAGACGGCTGCGCTCCTCCTCGAGAGACGCGCGCGCTTCGTTTACCCGCTCGGCGACATCCTCTTCGAGCGCGTCGCGAACGGACAGCAGTTGATTGGCCGCCTGAGCCAGCACCCGCAGTTCTGGGGCACTCTGCTCGGGCAGGCGCAGCCCATTGTAGGCAACCGTCGCCGCCAGCTCTTCGGCCATACGCAAAGGTGCGGCGACGTAAAGTGCGTGCAGTCTGATCAACGCCCAACAGCCGACCGTAGCACCAGCCAGGACCACGACGACGAGAACCACGACCCGCTCTTCGGGCGTTCGGCCGCCGCCGCTCTCGCCGGCCTCACTGGCCAGCATCAAGCCCGCCGTCGCAACGACCAGAACAAGCACGAACAGGCAGACCGCCACGGCTGCCAGTACGAGCTTGCGCGTGGGATTCACCGCCTACATCCCCAGCAGTTTGCGCACCTCGGCGAGCAGTTCCTTGGTCGAGAAGGGCTTGGTCATGTAACCGTCGGCCCCGAGCCCGAGACCCTTGCTGACCTCGGTATCGCGCCCCTTGGCAGTCAGCATCAGGATGCGCGTGCCGCTCAGGTCGGGGTCGGCCCGGAGGGCCTGGCAGACATCGAACCCGTTCATGCGCGGCATCATCACGTCGAGCAGGACGAGATCGGGTCTCTCGGCACGCACCCTGGCCAGCGCTTCCTCCCCATCACCGGCCACCAGCACCTCGAAGCCCTCGCGGCGCAGCAGAAACTCGATCGAGATGACAATGTTTTGCTCGTCGTCGGCAACCAGTATTTTTTTGCTCATCAACACTCCGATCATCATTGAACCACGCTAACCAACTACGCGACCGCAGCCTCCTCCACCTGCGCATCCGCGAAAGGCAGGGTAAAGCGAAACGTCGCACCCTCACCCGGCACACTTTCCACCCACAGCCGGCCGCCGAAGTGCTCGACGATCCGGCGGCTGATCGGCAGGCCCAGACCGGTACCGGCGGGTTTGGCCGTCATCGTATCGCCCACCTGGCGGAACTTCTCGAAGATCAGCTCCTGATCTTCGGGACGAATCCCCGGCCCGTTGTCGCTTACGCTGACCTCGAGCGCATCCGCCAGCACGCGCAGCTTGACGCTGACCCGGCCAGCGCCTTGCACCAGGAACTTCGCCGCGTTCGAGAGCAGGTTGAGCATCACCTGGATCAGCCGATCCCGATCGGCCAGAATCAGCGGCAGATTATCGGGCAGATCGAGATCCACGTGCGCGTCTTTCTCGCGGAAGAGCTGACTGGTCGCGGCCAGCGACTGTTCGACAACCTCCTTCAGGTCGAGCTCGCAGCCGTTCCAGTCGGCTCTGCCCGACTCGATCTTCGCCAGATCGAGCGTCTGATTGATCAGACGCGACAAACGTTCGGCCTCGCTGACGATCAACCCGAGAAACCGTTCGCGGTCGGCGAGATGCATCTTCGGATCGTCGCGCAACAGTTCCGAGAAAGCGCGGATCGAGGTCAGCGGCGTACGCAACTCGTGCGTCACCGACGACATGATGTCGTCCTTGACGCGATCGAGCTCCTGCAAACGCTCGTTGGCCTCCTGCAACTCGAGCGTCGCCGCAGTCAGTTCGCGCGACTTGCGCTCCAGCTCGCGACTATAAGTGCGTAGCTGCGAGGCCTCGTCGAGGATGTGCATGACCTCGTCGATACTCAGCGGCTCCTCCTTGGCCACCGAGGCGACCATGACGCGCGCCGACGCGCTGCCGATGGCACCGGCGAGCAGCGATTCGGCGAACTGGACCAGTTGCGCATCCGCCTCGAGCGTGACGAGCTTGCCACGCCCCTGCCGACGCGCATAGGCAGCGAACGCCGACTGCGCACGCGCCGGCCCAAGGAAGCGTCCGACCAGTTGCTGCAGATCGCTGACCTTCGCGCGGCCTCGCCACAGCACGGCACCCAGCGTCCCGGTATCCTTCAGAGCGTCGACGAAAACCGTCGCCTGTGTCGCCTCGGCGACCATCGGTGGCCGCAGCAGCGAGACGCCGACGTAAGCGCCGATATTCGCGAGCAGGCTCCAGAACAGGCAGTGCGAGATTTCGTCCAGACCGGACAGACCGAACAGTTGCTGCGGACGCAGCAGATCGATCCCGAACAACCCCTGCGTCAGGAAAGCGGCGGGAAGCCATCCCGACTTGGCAAACGACGGCAACAACAAGGTGTAGCCCCAGACCAGGAAACCCGCCGACAGGCCGGCCAGCGCGCCCCCGCGCGTGCCACCGCGCCAGTACATGCCGCCGATCATCGCCGGAGCAAACTGCGCGACCGCCGAGAAGCTGATCAGACCGATGGCGACCAACGCATAGGCCTCGCCCGCCAACCGAAAGTAGAGGTAACCGAGCAGGAGAATACCGACGATCGCACCGCGACGGATGCCAAGCAGCAGACCCGAGAGGTCCTTCGACTCTGCGAGCGACTGGCGATTGTGGTGCAGCAACAGGGGCATCACCAGGTCGTTGCAGACCATCGTCGACAGGGCAATGGTCTCGACGATGACCATGCCGGTCCCCGCCGACAGGCCGCCAATGAAGACCAGCAGCGCCAGTCCTTCGTGCCGTTGCGACATCGGCAGCGTGAGAACGAAGGTATCGGCATCGACGCCCTGCCCGGAGAAATGCAGCAGACCACCGAGCGCAATCGGCAGGACGAAGATGTTGATCAGCAGCAGATAGAGTGGAAAGAGCCATGCCGCGCGTTTCAGATGCGCCTCGTTGACATTCTCGACGACAGCAACCTGGAACTGGCGCGGCAGGAAAAGAACCGCCAGCCCCGACAGCAGGATCAGCGAAAACCAGCCCGTGTAGCCCTGGCCGGACGGAATCGCCGTCATCAGATGGCGCAACTCCGGATGCGTCGCGAGATGCTCGAAGATGTCGCCGAAGCCGTCGTAGAGACCATAGGTGACGAAGACGCCGACAGCAAGGAAAGCGACCAGCTTGACGCCGGACTCCAGCGCGATCGCCGCCACCATGCCTTCGTGACGTTCGGTGGCATCGAGATGTCGGGTTCCGAAAACGATCGTGAAAGCCGCCAGGATCAGGGCGATGTAGAAGCTCATGTCGGCCGCCACCGACATCGTGGCGCTGCGGCTCGGCATGATGATTTCCGGGTAGCTGAGCAGCAGGCTGACGGTGCCGGACATCGCCTTGAGTTGCAAAGCGATATAGGGAATGATGCCGACCACGGCGATGATGGTGACCAGGCCACCGAGGAGATGGCTCTTGCCGTAGCGCGAGGAAATGAAGTCGGCGATCGACGTGATGCGGTTGGCCTTGACGATGCGAATCATCTTCAGCAGCACGAACCAGCCGAGCGCCATCACCAGCGTGGGACCGAGGTAGACCGGCAGGAAACCGATCCCGGAAACGGCGGCGCGGCCAACGCTGCCGTAGAACGTCCAGGTGGTGCAGTAAACGGCCATCGACAGCGCGTAGATGGTCGGGTTGGCGATGATCGACTTGCCCTGGTCGGCGCGCCGGTCACCCCACCAGGCCACGGCAAACAGCAGCCCAAGGTAGAACAGCACAGCGGCGACGACGACCGGAGCTTCGAGCATCTGGGCCGACTACCTGACGCGGCGCTCGACGGCCCACGCCATCAAGGCGATGACAAAGGCCCAGGCGGCAAAAACATACGCATAGATGAGCGGGATCTCGAAAACCTCGGTGTTGCGGTCGAAGAGGGAAAGCAAGGGGTAGTTGAAGAGTACACAGCCGACCAGAAAGGCCGCAATCAGTCGGTCACCAGCCAGGATCCTGCGCTGCATGTCATCCTCCCCTCGTCGTTGTTGGCACCGGTACCCCTCAGCTTGCCCGACGACTTGCCGTCGTCGATCGACTACCGTCAGCCGCTATACTGCCGTCCTCACCCCTCGTTGATGACACCGCCGACATGATCCGCCCCGCCCTCGACTGGCAGCCACGCCCTGCCGACCCGACCTACTCCGACATCTGCTACGACACCGCCGCAGGCATCGCCCGCATTGTCATCAATCGGCCCGAGCGACGCAATGCCTTTCGGCCCGAAACCATCCAACAACTGATCGATGCCACGCACCGAGCACAGTTCGATCCGGAAGTCGGCGTCATCATCCTGACCGGTGCCGGCGACCAGGCGTTCTGCTCGGGAGGCGATCAGACGGTGCGTGGCGACGATGGCGGCTACCACGACCAGTCGGGAATGCCGCACCTGAACGTCCTCGATCTGCAGATGCAGATCCGCCGCTGCCCGAAGCCTGTGGTGGCGATGGTCGCCGGCTATGCCATCGGCGGCGGGCATGTGCTGCATCTGGTCTGCGACCTTACGATTGCTGCCGACAACGCCCGCTTCGGGCAGACCGGGCCGCGCGTCGGCAGCTTCGACGCCGGACTCGGTGCCGGCCTGATGGCGCGCACCATCGGCATGAAGCGGGCCAAGGAAATCTGGCTGCTCTGCCGCCAGTACGACGCCCCGGCGGCGCTCGCCATGGGCCTGGTGAATGCCGTCGTTCCCCTCGCCGAGCTCGAGGAAGAAACGGTACGCTGGTGCCGCGAGATGCTGCAACTCTCCCCAATGGCGCTGCGCATGATCAAGGCCGGTTTCAACGCCGATACCGACGGCCTGGCTGGTATTCAGGAACTCGCCGGCAACGCCACCGGCCTCTTCTACATGACCGAAGAAGGCCAGGAAGGACGCAACGCCTGGCTCGAAAAGCGGGCACCCCGATTCTCGCGCTACCGGCGGCGCCCCTGACCGGGCGCCAAGTCCGCCAGCGCCCGGCTGACCGATCGCATGCCGCATCGCCGGTCGGCGCCGAAGGCGCGAACGCGGCGCGGCCAGCGCCATGAAGATCGCCGCTGCCGCAGTGCATCGCTATTGTCTGCCGCTGCGCGCACGCTGGCTGACGGCCACCGGCGCCTTCACGCAACGTCGGGGCTGCTTGCTGCGCCTCGACACCGACGACGGCGCCCGCGCCTACGGCGATTGCGCGCCGCTGCCGGCGAGCGGCACGGAGACGCCTGCCGAAGCCGAGTCTGCCCTGCGCGCGCAAGCGCGGCGGCTGATCGGCAGGCCGGCCAGCGACGCTCTGGCCGCGCTGGACAACCCCGCCAGCCGGCATGCGCCGGCTGCCCGCTGCGCGATCGAAATGGCGCTCCTCGACCTCCTCTCGCAGCACGCCGGACGGCCACTTGCGGCTTACCTCCAAGACCCCCGGCAGGCAGCCGGGCCGGCGGCCGACTGGCGCGCGGTACCGGTCAATGCCGCGCTGGGCAGTCTCGGCGAAGTTACCGACGCCGCCGTTCTGGCTGCCTGCGGCGAGTATTTTTGCGTGCTGAAGCTGAAGGTCGGCGTCGCCGCTGTCGATCGCGAAATCGACCGCCTGCGACAGATCGCTGGCCTGCTACCGGCTGGCGTCGAACTGCGACTGGACGCCAACTGTGCCTGGACCGCCGGCGCTGCCGAGCGCTTCCTGCGCTCTTGCGCTGACCTGCCGATCGACATGATCGAAGAGCCACTGGCCGAGCCGCGACTTGATCAGTTGCAAGCCTTGCAGGCGAGCACGCCGATCGCCATCGCCGTCGACGAGTCCACCGCCGGCCTCGACCTCGACCAACTGTTGCGCACGCGCACGGTGCGCCGGCTGGTGATCAAGCCGACACGCTCGGGCGGCCTGCTGCCCGCCATCGCCCTCGCCCGGCGTGCGGCCAGTGCGGGCCTGGAATGCATCGTCACCAGCAGCGTCGACAGCGCCTGCGGCGTCATCGCCGCCGGGCATCTCGCGGCCGCCCTCGACAATCGCCGGGAGCACGGACTGGCAACGTCCGCGTGGCTCAGTCGCGACACCGGAGTACCACCTACCATTGCGGCAGGCCGGCTGATGCTGCCTGATGTCTGCGGCCTGGGCTTCTCTCCCGGCGATGGACTGGTCTTCGCGAACCTCGACCCGTGCTGACGAGCACACACTTGCCGTTTCCCGGATACCCGATCCGTTGAGAACCCGTGCCACCACGCTATACTGTCGATACCCACAGTAGTTGAGGAGATCTCGGTCAGAATGGTTCAGGCAGTCGAACACGCCCGGCAGACGCATCGGCAGCACCCTCCACCCAGTCGGCTCCTGCGGGCGCGACCGGCAAAGCCATGATGCTGCCAGCCGACCTGACTCCGCCCCCCGTCGCCGATCCGCTCGCGCGACTCAACGCGGCGCAACGCGCAGCTGCCACTTTCGGCATCGGACGACCCGCCGATCCTTCCGGCGAGGCTCCGGACTCGCGCGCGCTGCTGATCATCGCCGGCGCCGGATCGGGAAAGACCAGCACCCTCGCGCACCGTGTGGCCCATCTCGTCGCCCAGGGTGCCGACCCCGGCCGGATCCTGCTCCTCACCTTCTCGCGACGCGCGGCCAGCGAGATGACACGGCGCGTCGAGCGCATTCTCGTCCGGCGGGCGGCCGATCGCACGCCGGCCGGCACACCGGCACTCGCCTGGTCCGGCACTTTCCATGGCATCGGCGCACGCCTGCTGCGCGAGTACGCGGGCCGCATCGGGCTCGACCCCGCGTTCACGATCCATGACCGGCAGGACTCGGGCGACCTGATGAATCTCGTTCGCCACGCCCTCGGCTTGTCGGCAAAGGCCAGACGCTTTCCACTGAAAGCGACCTGCGTGGCGATCTACTCCGCCGTCGTCAACACCCGCGCCAGCCTCGGCGAGGTGCTGCAGTCGGCCTTTCCGTGGTGTTCGGAATGGGAAGCCGATCTGAAACGCCTGTTTTTCGAATACGTCGAGACCAAGCAGGCGCAGCGGGTGCTCGACTACGACGACCTGCTGCTTTACTGGGCGCAGATGGTCAGCGACCCTGCCCTCGGTCGCGAAATCGGCGAACGCTTCAGCCATGTGCTGGTCGACGAATACCAGGACACCAACCGCCTGCAGGCGGCAATCCTGCTGGCGATGAAGCCCGACGGCCGCGGTCTCACCGTCGTCGGCGACGATGCGCAGTCGATCTACGCCTTTCGCGGCGCCACCGTGCGCAACATTCTCGATTTTCCGGCGCATTTCGATCCGCCGGCGCAGCTCGTGACGCTCGACCGCAACTACCGCTCGACCCAGGACATACTCGCCGCGGCCAACCAGGTCATTGCCCTCGCCAGCGAGCGCTTCACGAAGGACCTGTGGAGCGACCGCGCGTCCACCGGGAAACCGCGGCTGATTGCGGTGCGCGACGATGCCGATCAGGCGCTGCACGTCGTCGAGCAGGTGCTCGCCAGACGTGAATCCGGTATCCGGCTGAAGGCACAGGCCGTACTGTTCCGGACCGCCCAGCACAGCGTCCGGCTCGAACTGGAATTGACCCGGCGCAACATTCCTTTCGTCAAGTTCGGCGGCCTCAAGTTTCTCGAAGCGGCGCACGTCAAGGATGTGCTGGCGCTCCTGCGCTGGGCGCAGAACCCGCGCGACCGCCTTGCCGGTTTCCGCGCCATGCAACTGGTTGCCGGCATCGGCCCGAAGACCGCCGGCCGGGTGCTCGACAATGTCGCCAGCGCCAGCCCCGGCTGCACGCTGCTCGCCGAACAGCCAGTCCCGGAAAGCGCCACCGCCGGCTGGCTCGAGTTCGCGGCGGTAGTCGCCGCCAGCGAACCCGCGGCCACACCCTGGCCGGCGACCTTCGACCGGATCTGTGCGTGGTACCAGACGCAAATGGACCGCCTGCATGATGATGCCGAAGTCCGCCAGGCCGACGTCGAGCAACTCGCCCGCATCGCCGTCACCTATCCTAGCGCCGAACGTTTCCTCACCGAATTGACGCTTGACCCGCCCGAGGCCACCAGCGACCAGGCGGGGCCGCCGCTGCTCGACGAGGACTACCTGATCCTGTCGACGATCCACTCGGCGAAAGGCCAGGAGTGGACCGCCGTCAGCGTCCTCAATGTCGTCGACGGCTGCATTCCTTCCGACATGGCGACCGGCTCGCTAGCCGAAATCGAGGAAGAGCGACGCCTGCTGTACGTTGCCATGACCCGCGCCAAGGAACACCTCGACCTCATCGTGCCGCAGCGTTTCTACGTTTCCCACCAGCCCGGCTTCGGCGATCGCCATCTCTATGCCAACCGCACACGCTTCATTCCCAACGCGTTGCTGCCCTGTTTCGAGCAGGTCGCCTGGCCGGCGCCGGCGGCAGCGTCGCCGGCAAATCCGAACGCGAAACAGCAGGCGCTGGACCTCGCCGCCCGGATGCGGGCGATGTGGAAGTGACGGACGCGGGCAGCGAGCCGCCCGCCGATCGCTTCCCGACCCATCCTCCGCGCCCCTGAAGCAAAAAGCCAGACCTCGTGGGTCGGCTCATTTTCTTGTCTGAAGTCCACAGTCCTTTGCCGATCTTCCTGCCGTTCGACAAAGGAATTCAGCGGCGGCAAGGAGTCTACCGGCCCAAGTTCCGGCCAGCGAGCGGTTTCGAGCGCGCCGCAGCCCTTGCTCGATCGATGGCGTGCAGATCGAGCCTGAAGGACCCCAACGGTGGATCGGCAATCAGAAGGCCGACTTGTCGAGCGCACGACGGGTCAGGTGGCGGCAGGCATCTCACCACCGGCTCATGACGGCGCCTGCCGGGACGCGTAAGGCAGGAACAGGGCGCGAACATCCACCCTCGCCTTGAGCTTTGCCGCCAGCAGATAGAGACCGGCGGCCTTGCGGTGCAAGAACACCGCATCCGCCGGCGGCGTATGCCAGGAATCCCTTTCGGTGCTCAAAGCCAGACTGGCATCGCGGATGCGCGCTGCCAGATCCGAATTGCCGAAATCGTAGGCACCGGCATGGCGCAAGGGTTCGCAGGCGTGCAGGAAGACATCAAGGACGAGTTGCCGCTGCCGTTCCCCGATGTCCGCCCGAAAATAGCCGATGGCGCTGGCGGCCGCACTCATTTCCGACCGCTCTCCGACGATGGCACTCGCCATCAGCCGGCGATAGGCGTCGACGATCTCTGCCGTGTAGGGTCGGGTGGCGCCGAAGTCGAGCAGAATCAGTTTTCGGGTGGCGCGGTCGTAGCGATAATTGGCAAAATTGGGGTCGCTCTGGATCAATCGAAATTCGAAGATCTCCCGAAAAAGGAGGCTGAAGAGCAGCCCGGCCACACGGTCGCGCTCTGCTCGCGGGGCATCCAGCAAGGATTCGACCGGCACTCCACCCATGCAGGACATCGCCAGGACGCTGTCCGTCGTCATGTCGTCATACACCTCGGGAAGCATGAACTCGGGCGCGTCGGCAAGCAGTCCGGCGTAGCGGCGCAGCCAGACTCCCTCGCCCAGGTAATCCGCTTCGGCGTGCAACTGACGTTTTGCCTCGCGCAGCAACGGCCCGACATCCAGGCCGCTGGGCAGCAGGCCGGAAAAACGCAGCAAGGTGGCGACATTGTCGATGTCGCTGTCGATACTCCGGCGAATGCCGGGGTACTGGACTTTTATGGCCAGGCGCCGCCCGTCCTTCGTTTCCGCGAGATGCACCTGTCCGATCGATGCCGCCGCCAGCGGCGTGAAGGAGAACTGCCGGAAGTGACGGTCCCAGCCCTTTCCCCAGTTGGCCTCGAGTACATTGACGAGCTGGCTCATTGGCATGGCTTTCGCGTCCGCGCGCAAGCGGGCGAGGACATCGCCAAAATGCGGCGGTAACAGGTCGCCGGCATCCATGGACAGCAATTGACCAAACTTCATCGCCGCACCACGCAACTGCGCAAGCTGATCGGCAACACGGCGGGCGTTGGCCGGGGTCAGCAGCAGATCACGGATTCGTGGTCGCTTCCCCTGGGCGAACTGGCGGGCGCCTTCGGCCAACATGCTCCCGGCAACACCGCCAGCGAGAGTGCCCAGCCGAGCGAGCCGGGACCCCGCGTCCGCCGGGAACAGCCGAGGCATTCACATCGCGCTTGCTTTGCTCATCGTCGACCATCTTGGCTCGCCTTCCATTCGCTGCCACAGTAGCCCGGAGCATTTGACGAACAACCCTTCGGCACGAAGAATGCTAACGCCGGTCCGAAGAATCCGGGCTCTCCGAATCCTCGACGGGATACGCGTCCGCCACATAAGCGGGCCCTTTCATGACCATGACGATGAATGCCGCGATGGCCACCGTCAACACTGCCGTCCAGTGCAGGACCAGGATACTGATCGCCAGAATGTCGACCATCTGGAGGAGAGAAGAAGCCACCACGGCATCCCCTTCCCCAAAAAAGATCCTCGCGCCGAGCGACGGCAGGGCCAAGAGCAGCGTGCCGAAAACGAGCACGCGGGGCAAGAGGCGCAGGACGTCACGCTCCCGCCCAGCCGGCGTCTGCACGAATCCCGGAAGTCTGTTGAAGGCGTTCATCGTTACTCCTTTGCTCGACGGTTCTTGAACGATTGCGAGGTCTCAGCGAAAGCACCCGCCATCAGGCAAAGGCAGGCAATGGTGGTCAGCCGGAAGCGCAAGGGCAGGTACCAGGTCGGCAAATGGCTCGCAGCGACCAGAAGTCTATCCTGCCAGTAATGGGCCAGAAACCCGGTCACCAGAAGAAGACTCGCCAGCATCGGCGAAAACAGAAATGCCGACCAGGCGAGAAGCGCCGGGACGACGCTCCAGACGAAGCAGCGCGTCCGCCGACTCGCGCCAAGATCCCGCAAAGCCATCGCGAATCCCCAATGCAGGGCACCGACGAAGGTCAGGATCACCGCCGCGTAGGTAAGCAGGGCCGCGTTCCAGAGCCTTGCGTGCTGTGGGTCGACGAGGCTGGCGGGCGCCAGGACGATAAACGGCAGCAGTCCTCCGTAACCGAGCCAGGCAACGCTGTGCGGCATGGGACCAGGCAGCGAGTGCTCCATACCGCCTTACCTGACCAGTGGCCGGATCGTGGAAAAGCCGGCGTCCATCGACCACACCTGGCCGGTCACCCGGGCCGCCTTCTCGGAAAGCAGCCAGACCATCAGTTCCGCCAGTTCGTCCGGCGAGCCAATGCCCGGCAAGGGGTATTGGCGAGCCGCCGCGTCGCGGCCCATCGCGCTGCCCAGGATGGCCGTCGCGGCCGGCGTGTCCATGATGCCGGGGGCGACGGCGTTGATCCGGATGCCATTACCCGCATAGGTCGCTGCCGCGCTGCGTACCAGTCCTTCGACGCCGGCTTTTGCTGCCGCTACCGCCTCGTGATTGGGCGTGCCGATGCGTGCTGCCGCCGACGAGACCAGCACCGCCGATCCCGGACACTTCGCGTCGCGCACGGCGCCGATGAAAGCCGCCAGCGTATGGAAGGCGCTGATCAGGTTGGCGTTGAGGCAGGCCGCAAAGTCGGCCTCGGACAGCCGATGCAAGGCGCCCAGGCGAATATTCCCGACGCAGTGCGCGAAGGCCGTCGGCAGCATCTCGTGCGCTTTGGCCACCTCCAGAATGTGGCGCGCCCCGGCCACGCTGGAGCAGTCAGCGACCACCTGAAGGTGGCGGTCGCCGTAGCTGCTGGCCAGTCGCTCGCCTTCCCGGCTGGTTACGACCAATCGCCAGCCTGCCTCTACCAGCCTGACCGCTACCGACTGACCCAGCCCGCCTGCCGCGCCGGTGACCAAAGCTACTTTTTCCATGACGTCTCTCCTCCAGTTTCGCCTGCTCTGCAGGAATGGATTCATGTTCAGCCCCAGACATCAGCAGACTGATCGATTCGAAAATATCCATTGTTATAGACAATTTATCGAACTGTACCGTACATTTGCCCTTACAATACTACTCAACGCATGCTTTGTCTAGGACATTTATGAACAAGACTGAAAGATCATCCGCCCCATCCGGAATCGATGTCAAGGCTTCCGGGTTACCGACTACTCGCCGCCTGAACCCGCAGAAGCTGCTGCTCAGCAAGTGGACAGCGGCTACCCCGCACGACAAGGAGAAGCACTTCATCGTTACCGGGGTGATTCAGCCGGAG
>JGI24216J29974_1001474_pt1 | contig 47296 bp, 37 predicted proteins | sample EnhBioin_Aerobic_2_FD_29974 | JGI IMG/M metagenome (IMG submission 29974) | reverse complement strand
CGGCGTACGGCGGAGTTACTGCTCGAAGCGGAGTTACTGCTCGAAGTTCACGTCGTAGGGATAGGGACGTGCCGCCTCGGTAGACTCCCGGCGGGACTTTTCCTCGTTCAGGTCGACCTTCCTGTCCCACCAGATCGCCCGGCCCCGGCGCTGGTCCTCGAGCCATTCTGGATTCTTGGCCATCATCTCGCGCATGAACACGGTGTGATCGGATTCGTACAAAGCCATCGCTGCTGCTCCCAGAGGTTAGAAAACGGCCTGCAGACTGTGCTGCCCAAGGCGCACATTATACGCCCGTGCCCGCCGGCCGGCTCAACGCCACAGGCCGACGGGCACGCCCCAACTCAGTGCACGACGATCGGCCGCGCCGCACCAGCGCAGTACTCGTCAAGCAGCGCGTCGATCGACTCTTCGTCGCGCTCGCTGTCGGGAATGCCGTCGATCGCCCGACGCAAGTCCCTGGCCACCGACCCCTGTACGAAAAGACTACGGCTGGCCGCCTTGTCCACCAGTTCAAAGCCCTGTTGCACCGGGTAGGCGACGATCGCGTAGTGCTGACTGTTGTATACGATGTTCATGCGTACTCCTTTCCAGGTGGCGGGCTCAATGCTCCACAGCGTCCCGATTCGTTCAACACAAGCCTTCCGAATCTTCTAGGCACGTAAACTTGAAGCAAGTTCCGCGCCATTTCACCGCCTTCTCCTCTAGGCCTTGTCAAAGCGCATGATGCCGCTGTCGCAGGCGACGCGAATCGTATCGCCTGCGGCGAAACGGCCTTCGAGGATGGCCATGGCCAGGGGATCCTCGAGTTGCGACTGGATCGCGCGCTTCAGCGGGCGCGCGCCATAAACAGGATCGAAGCCGGCCGTCGCCACTTCGGCCAGCGCGCTATCCGCCACATCCAGCCGCAACTCGAGCTGCGCCAGGCGCTTTTCGAGGTAGGCGAGCTGGATTCTGGCGATCGCCTTGATATGCTGCTCGTCCAGTGCGTGGAATACAACCACCTCGTCAATCCGGTTGATGAACTCGGGCCGGAAATACGTTTTCACTTCACCCATTACAGCCAGCTTGATCAGCTGATAGTCGTCGCCAGCCATCTGCTGGATCATCTGGCTCCCGAGGTTTGACGTCATGACGACGACGGTGTTCTTGAAATCGACGGTCCGCCCGTGCCCGTCGGTCATCCGCCCGTCGTCGAGGACCTGCAGCAGCACGTTGAAGACGTCCGGGTGCGCCTTCTCCACCTCATCGAGGAGGATGACGGAATAGGGCTTGCGGCGTACGGCTTCGGTCAGGTAGCCGCCCTCCTCGTAACCGACATAGCCGGGCGGCGCACCGATCAACCGGGACACCGAGTGCTTCTCCATGAACTCGCTCATGTCGACGCGAATCAGGTGCTCCTCGGAGTCGAAGAGGAAGCCGGCCAGGGCCTTGCACAGCTCGGTCTTGCCGACCCCGGTCGGGCCGAGGAACAGGAAGGAACCGTAGGGGCGGTTCGGGTCGGCGAGGCCGGCGCGCGAGCGGCGAATGGCATTGGCGACCAGACGCACCGCCTCGTCCTGCCCGACGACGCGCTGATGCATCCGTTCTTCCATCTGCAACAGCTTCTCGCGCTCGCCCTGCATCATCTTCGATACCGGAATACCAGTCGCCCGCGAGACGACTTCGGCGATCTCCTCGGTACCCACCTCGGTGCGCAGCAGCTTGTTGTGCTGGCCACCGTCGCCCGATTTCTCGGCAACGGTCAGTTGCGCCTCGAGTTGCGGCAGTTTGCCGTACTGAATCTCGGCGACCTTGTCCCACTTGTTCTCGCGCTGCAGTTGGGCCAGCTCGAGCTTCAGCTTGTCGATCTCCTCCTTGATGTGCGCACTGCCCTGCACCTGCGATTTTTCGGCCTTCCAGACCTCATCGAGGTCGTTGTACTCGCGCTCGAGCTTGACGAGCTCCTCCTCGATCAGATGCATGCGCTTCTTGGAGGCGTCATCGCGCTCCTTGCGCACGGCCTCCCTCTCGATCTTGAGCTGGATCATGCGGCGGTCGAGCTTGTCCATCACCTCGGGCTTGGAGTCGATCTCCATCTTGATGCGCGCCGCCGCCTCGTCGATCAGGTCGATGGCCTTGTCCGGCAGGAAGCGGTCGGTGATGTAGCGATGCGACAGTTCGGCCGCGGCGACGATGGCCGGGTCGGTGATGTCGACGCCGTGGTGCAGCTCGTATCGCTCGCGCAGGCCACGCAGGATGGCGATCGTCGATTCGACCGTCGGCTCCTCGACCAGCACTTTCTGGAAGCGGCGCTCGAGCGCGGCATCCTTTTCGATGTACTTGCGGTACTCGTCGAGTGTCGTCGCGCCGACGCAGTGCAGATCGCCGCGCGCCAGCGCCGGCTTGAGCATGTTGCCGGCGTCGATCGCGCCCTCGGCCTTGCCGGCGCCGACCATCGTATGCAACTCGTCGATGAAGACGATGATCTGCCCCTCTTCCTGGGCAATCTCCTTGAGCACCGCCTTCAGGCGCTCCTCGAATTCGCCGCGATACTTGGCGCCGGCGAGCAGCGCGGCCATGTCGAGGCTCATCACCTTCTTGCCCTTCAGCGTCTCCGGGACTTCGCCATTGACGATGCGCTGCGCCAGGCCTTCGACGATCGCCGTCTTGCCGACACCCGGCTCGCCGATCAGGACCGGATTGTTCTTGGTACGCCGCTGGAGAATCTGGATCGTCCGGCGAATCTCATCGTCGCGCCCGATCACCGGGTCGAGCTTGCCAAGGCGGGCGCGCTCGGTGAGGTCGATGCAGTACTTGCTCAGCGACTGGCGCTGCCCCTCGGCCTCCTGGTTATCGACGGCCTGGCCGCCGCGCAGCGAGGCGACGGCCTGCTCCAGGGATTGCTTGACCAGTCCGTGCTGCCGGAGCAGGCGACCGCACTCGCCCTTGTCGTCGCACAAGGCGAGCAGGAACATTTCCGAGGCAATGAACTGGTCGCCCCGTTTCTGCGCTTCCTTGTCGGTAAGGTTCAGCAGGTTGGTGAGATCGCGCCCGACCTGCACCTCGCCGCCGTGCCCTTCGACTTTCGGCAGGCGGTTGATGGCCTGGACGAGCGCCGCCTTCAACGGCGGCACGTTGGCTCCGGCATGCGCCAGCAGCGAAGTCGTCGAGCCGTCATCCTGCTGGAGCAGGGCGAGCAGCAGGTGCTGCGGTTCGATGATCTGGTTGTCATGTCCGACGGCGAGACTCTGCGCATCGGCGAGAGCCTGCTGGAACTTGGTGGTCAGTTTGTCCAGGCGCATGCTGCTATCCTCCAGGGAAGTGTGGTCATGCACCGCAAGTGGGGACGGCCAGCGCCAAATCAACGTGCTCGCCGCAAATTCCCGGTGCAGTGAGCTTCCCATGCGAAGGACGTGCGGCGGCGACTCACCGGCGTCGGTCGCGTCCGCGCCCCGCATCCCACCGCGGCAGGCTCAGCCGTGCGCTGGGCGGGAGAAGCCAAAGGGCCGGCGCGAGATGATCCGCAGGGGCGTTCTCGATGCTTGCCGAGAACGCCGGTGTCAGGTCTGCCAGCGCTCAGCGGCCTCGTCGTCGGCTGCGCGCGCCGCGACCCAGCGCGCACCCTCGGGCGTCAGTTCGCGCTTCCAGAACGGCGCGCGCGTCTTCAGATAGTCCATGATGAACTGGCAGGCGGCAAAGGCGTCGCCACGGTGCGCCCCGGCAACGGCTACCAGGACGATCTGATCGGTCGGCAAGAGTCGGCCGACACGGTGAATCACCAGGGCGTCGATGATCGCCCAGCGCCGACAGGCTTCGCTGACGATCGCCTGCAGCGCTCTCTCGGTCATTCCCGGATAGTGCTCGAGCGTCAGTTCGGATACCCCGGCGCCGTCGTTCAACTCGCGCACGAGGCCGACGAAGGAAGCTAGTGCGCCAATCTGTGGATCCTTGCCGCGCAGCGCCGCCAACTCGGCGCCAACGTCGAAATCGGCTTCCTGGACGCGAACGGCCATTTCAGCCACCGGTCACCGGCGGGAAGAAGGCCACTTCGTCACCATCGACGACCGGCGTATCGAGTCGCGCCATTTCCTGGTTCACCGCGTAACGCAGGTTCCGGTACGTGCCCAGGGCTTCCCACTGGCGACCACGCGCCGTCAGGAAACGGATCAGGCCGCCAACATCGCCCACCGCTGCCGGCAGGTCCACATCCTCGCTACTCTCGCCAAGCGTCTCGCGCAGGCCGGCAAAGTAAAGAATCTTCAGCTTCATCAGCCCTCCTCAGGCAAGCAACTCGCTAAACGGCAGGAAGCGAACCGTATCGCCACGCCGGATGATCTGTTGCGGCGGGTTGTCGACCAGACCGTCACCCCAGACGGCCGAAGTCAGGACGCCCGAGCTCTGGTTGGCGAAGAGTTCGACACTGCCGTCGGCGCCGCTTCTTGCGCGCAGGAATTCTCGTCGCGCATCCGGCTGCAACCAGTCGAAATCGGCACGCAGCAGATAGCTCGCCGGGGTGATCTGGCCAACCCCTTGCCGCCTGAGCACGAAGGGCCGAACCAGCATCAGGAAAGTGACGAAGCTCGACACCGGGTTGCCGGGCAGACCGATGAAGGCCACCTCGCCCACGTCCGCAGTGATCTGACCAAACGCCAGCGGCTTGCCTGGCTTGATGGCGATCTTCCACATGTCGAGCCGACCCTCCGCCTCGACGGCTGCCTTGACGTGATCTGCCTCACCCACGGAAACGCCGCCCGACGTGAGAATCAGGTCGCTGTCGCGCGCCGCTTTGCGCAGCGCCGCCCGTGTTGCCGCGAAATCGTCGGGCACCTGACCATGGTCGCGAACCTCGCAGCCGAGACGCTCGAGCAGGGCGGTGAGGAGAAAGCGATTGGCGTTGTAGATCGCTCCCGGTGGTAGTGGCTCGCCAGGCATGCGCAGTTCGTCGCCGGTGAACAACACGGCGACGCGCAAGCGGCGAAAGACGGGCAGCTGCGCGATCCCCACGGACGCCGCGAGGGCCGTGTCCTGTGGCCGCAGGCGCTGTCCAGCCGGCAGAATCTCGCTGCCGGCGGCGATGTCGCTTCCCGCGCGCCGGATGTGCTCACCCACTTGCGGCAGGTGATTGATCACCACCTCGTTGCCGGCGTGCGCGCACAACTCCTGCATCACCACCGCGTCGGCACCGGGCGGGATCGGCGCGCCGGTGAACAGGCGTGCGGCGGTCCCCGGCTGCAGCCGGGTGCCGACGCTGCCGGCCGGAATCCGTTGCGACACGGGCAAGCGCGTCGCCGCAACGGGCACGTCGACAACGGCGAGCGCGTAGCCGTCCATCGCCGAGTTGTCGAGCGGCGGCGCGTCGACCGTGGCGTGCTGTGCCTGGGCGAGAACTCGCCCAGCCGTCGCCAGGGTCGGTAGCCACTCCACTTCGGCAACCGTCGGTGCACCACGCTGCAAGCGTGAAAGCGCCTCTTCAAAGGACAGCATGCCGGTTTCCTCCAGGTTGGAGCGTAGCAAGTTGCAGCGTATCGAGGATGAAACGGACGATCGTCTCCGTGTCGTTCAGATCCAGCCAGACGGGGTCGCCTGGACGATCTGCCAACGGCCTCTGGTCGGAGGCAACCGCCACGATACTCGGGTCTTCGGGCCACAGCGGCGGTTTGCCGTTGGCTGGCCGATAGACCTCCAGCTTCGGGATCGCTTCCTGCTTGAACCCCTCGACGAGCACCACATCACACGGCGAGAAATGCGCGACGTACTCCGCCAGCGACGGCTCGGGATCCGCGCGCAGCTCGCTCATCAACACCCAGCGGGCGCTGCTGGCGAGAAGGACCTCGGTGGCGCCCGCCTGGCGATGGCGAAACGAGTCCTTCCCCGGGCGATCGATATCGAAATCATGATGCGCGTGCTTGACTACCGATACGCGTAGTCCGCGGGCCGTCAGGCGTGGCAGCAGCTTCTCCATCAGCGTCGTCTTGCCGGAGCCGGAGTAGCCGGCGATGCCGAAAAGTCTCATCGGCAGTTTCCCGGCTGCGCGTTGCAGGACACCGGAACGACGGCGGCGAAACCGCCACCGGGAGTCCGGAAGTTCGTCGTCTGGCCCCGGTACAGGCGGGCCGAGACAAGCTGAACGACACCGCGATAGACGTAATTGCGCAGATCGAGCTTGAAGTCCTGTTCGACACCATCGATCAACAGGCGCCGCTCCGACGGCGCCACCACGGCCTGGGCAACGTAGCCGCCAAGTGCGATTTCCTCGAACACGCGCCGGGTCAACTTGTCTCCACGATAGGTCGCCCGGCTGCCGAAACCCGCGGCTGGCTTGAAGAACCAGCGCTTGCGGCCGGTCCAGAAGGCTTCCGCCCTCTCCGGGGTGACTTCCTCGGTGCGCGGGATGCTGCTCGCCAGAAACTGTCGGTCCTCGTCGTCGACGCCGATGCGGGCGAGCCACGCGTCGTCACCGAGGGCGACCAGATTGCGCTTGTCGGCGAACAGCGCATGCGCCTGCGGATGCGGTGTCAGGACCACGGCATCGGCCAGATAGGCCGCGCGCAACATCGCCTGCGGCGGCTCTTCGAGAGCGAAGTCGGTGAGCCGGTTGTAGACGAGGTCGACCGCCTGCCCACGACAGACGAGGCGTTCGCCGTCGAACGACAGCTCCGCCGGGTCCGCGATCATGGCGGCAATGCCGTTCGCCTCGAAGAGTTGGCGAAAGAGTTCGAACTCGGGTGCCAGGTATTGCTCGGCCGGCAGGCTGTCGACGATGGCGATGCGCGTCAGCGGTCGGAGCCGAGAATCGCGACCGGCCAGACGCCATTCTTCGCGGAACATGGCGACGAACGCCGCTGCGTCCGGCAGTGCGGCCGGCATCATCCTCGCCACCGGTTCGCAGCAGGCACGCTGGGCGCGCAGCAGGCACGCGTTCAGCAGCGCGCCACCGGCATTCGAGTTGATCTCGATCAACCAGGGACCGTCCGGGCCGAGATGAAAGTCGTAGCCGAGAAAGACGCCGGCAGCCCCGGGCGAGTGGCGAGCGACCGGCGGCGCGTACTCCAGCACTCTTTCCTGGTAAGCCGGCAAGGCGACCACGCGGTCGAGCGCGGCGACGGTCTTCGCCATCCGCAAGAGATGTGCCTCGCTGACGAAAACCATGCTGTCGGAAAACAGATGCGGTCGCGTCGCCAGCAGGTCGGCGTGCGAAATCGCTGCTTCACCGTGCTCGAGCGCGGCTTTCAGCGACTGATGATCCACCGAGATGCAGGCGCAACCGCGATTGAGCAGTTCCGCGGCAGCGCGGCAGTCAGGCGGCAAGAGATCGGTCAGCGACCGCAGGCGCTCATTGTCCATGCGCATCAGGGCGCCGCTTCCGGCGCAAAGAAGGCCACCGCTTCGGCGAGTTCGCGGGTACGCTTCATCGGTGGCAGGCTGCGCCAGATGCGTTTGCCGTAGGGTTTGCCGATAAGCCGCGGATCGCAGATCATCAGGACGCCGCGGTCCGTTTCGTCCCGGATCAGGCGCCCCGCCCCCTGCTTGACGTTGATCACGGCGCGCGGCAGCTGATACTCCATGAAGGCGTTGCGACCTTCGCCACGCAGCCGTTCGATGCGCGCCGACAGCACCGGATCGTCCGGCGGCGCAAAGGGAAGCTTGTCGATGACGACCAGCGACAGTGCATCGCCGCGCACATCGACGCCCTCCCAGAAGCTCTGGCTGCCGATCAGGATGGCATTGCCGAGGCGGCGAAAGCGCTCGAGCAGTTCGTTCTTGCTGCGTTCACCCTGCAGCAGCAACGGCAGGTCGAGCCCGGCGCGCTGCAGTTGCTCGCTCAGCAACTCATGCGTCCGGCGCATTGCCCGCAAGGACGTGCACAGGAAGAAGGCTCTGCCGCCGCTCGCCTGGAGAACGGGAAACGCGGCCGCGACGACCGCCTCGGCGTAGTCCCGGCTGTTCGGGTCGGGCAGGTTGCGTGGCGCGTACAGCAAGGCCTGTCGCGGGTAGTCGAAGGGACTCTCCCAGCGTGCCGAGCAGGCCTCCGCCAGTCCCATTTCGCTGCAGTAGTGGGCGAAATCCTCCTGCACGGCAAGCGTCGCCGACGTGAAGATCCAGGCGCGCGGATGGCCGCTCATCTGCTTCTGCATGATTTCGGCAATCACCAGCGGCGTGGCGTTGAGCTGCAGCGAGTGGCTGAAGGTCTCGCCCCAGCGGACGAAGTCGGCGCTGGCGCCGCTCTGCCAGGACTGCAGGCGCGCCAGCAGCTCGCCAGCACGCCGCCAGCAGTTTTCGAGCCCTTCACCACGCTGGGCCTGCGTCTGCAGCAACGCGGCGAGCGCTTGCAGGTCGCCGATGACCGTCGCCAGAGCGCCGGCGAAACCCGGGCGTGCCTCGATTTGCAGCAGCGCGTAGCGGGCCGGTTCGAGGGGCAAGGTCAGGCGCAGCTCGCGAGTCGCTTTTTCGAGCTGGTCGCAAAGACCCGGCAAATCAAGGCAATCACGCGCCGAGGCGACGCCCTCGAGCCGGGTATCCCGGGCCAGTTCGAGAAGCTGCGCCGACGAGACGCTGTCGCCGAAGAACAGGCTGGCAACTTCCGGCAACTGGTGCGCTTCGTCGAAAATCACCGCATTGCATGCCGGCAGGAGTTCCGCCGTACCTTCATCGCGCAGCATCACGTCGGCAAAGAACAGGTGATGATTGACCACCACCAGATCGGCAGCCAAAGCATCGCGACGCGCCGCCAGGACGAAGCACTCCTTGTGATTCGGACAGTCCTGGCCGAGACAGTTGTCGCGCGTCGAGGTCACCATTGCCCAGACGCTGGCAGTTTCCGGCACATCGGCACACTCCGCCTTGTCACCGGTAAGCGTCTTCTTCGCAAAGCGCGCGATGCGTTGTGCATACCCGGCATCCTCGCGCGAGAGGAAGCGACCGTCGGCCAGCGACCGTGCGAGATGGTAGTGGCACAGGTAGTTGGCTCGCCCCTTGAGGAGTGCGATCCTGATCGGCGACTTGAGGATCTTGCGGATGGTCGGAATGTCGCGCGCGAAGAGTTGATCCTGCAGGTTGCGCGTCCCCGTTGACACAATCACCTTGCCACCCGAGAGCATTGCCGGCACGAGGTAGGCATAGGTCTTGCCGGTCCCTGTCCCCGCCTCGGCAACCAGCACACGGTTGTCGGCCATCGCCGCGGCGATGTGCTCGGCCATTGCCAGTTGCTGGCTACGCAAGCGGTAGCCGGGAACACCTGCCGCCAGTGGGCCGTCGGCGGCAAAGACTTCGGAAAGCGAGGCGGTCATGGATTGTTCGTCGAAAGCAGCACGCATGCTACCAGAAGCTGGCCCGTCCGACCTGCCGACCCGCTCGGACCGCGACATTCGTGGCCGGTCGCCGCCCCGCTGCGGCGAACCGGTCGACAAGCCAGGGAGACTCGGAGGCTGCCGGCGCATCGCCACCGCCAACGAGGCGGCGCCGGTCGACTAAGGATTCGGCTTTTCCATCAGCTCGCGCAGGAAGCGTATGGGGATGGCGAAACTTATCCCCGATGGCTTGCTGAGGACGGATTCCTTGTTCTCCTTGACGAACACCATGTTGATGATCCCGATCACTTCGCCGCGACCGACCTCGTAAAGGGGACCACCACTGTTGCCGGGATATGCCGTCGCATCGAGCTGGTAGACATCGAAGCTGCCGCTCCTGATCTGCTGGATGACCCGGGCATTGAGCTGGCGTGCGTTCGCCCCCGGCAGCACGATCGGCGTAATCGCCGAGATGATGCCGCGGTGCGTCACCGGCGTCAGTCCCAGCACGCTGCCGATCGGGAAGCCGGTAAAGGCGATCGACTGACCCTCCCTGACCGGCGCCGAGTCATGTAGGGTCAGGGCCGGCAGGGCCTGGCCGTCGATTCGCAACAGGGCGATGTCGTGCGCCTTGTCGACAGCGACCGCTCTGGCCGACCGTTGTTGCGCGCCGCTTGGCCCCGCGCGTGACGCGACGACCAGTGTTTCGCCGGCGGCCGTGTCGAGCACTTCGGGAAGCACGTGCGAGTTGGTCGCCACCTGACGCCCGTCGCCGACGACGAAACCGGTGCCCCGCATGACGAACTGCGGGCTGCGCGTCAGCTGATAGGTGCCGATGACAACGACGGAGGGCTTCACCCGCTCGATCACTTCCGCCAGTTCCGCCGACGCGGCGCCGGCCAACAGGGTCGAGGCCGCGATCCAGGCAGCCATCAGCAAGCATTTCAGCGTCCGCATGCGGTCTAGGAGCCCTTGGTCAAGCGGATCCGCGGCAACTCCGGAGAGGGAGTCGTGACCCTGGAGTCGTAAGGATGATCATCACGCTTGAACAGGCCGATGATCCGTTTGACGTAGCCACGCGTCTCCGCATACGGAGGCACGCCACGGTAACGATTCACCGCACCCTCGCCGGCGTTGTATGCCGCGGCCACCAGGCTGACATCGCCTTCGAAATAGGCCAGCAACCAGCGCAGGTACGCCAGACCACCACGCAGGTTCTGCTCCGGGTCGAACGGCTTCTTGACGTTGAAGCGCGCCGAGGTATCGGGGATCAACTGCATCAGGCCCTGTGCATTCTTGTTCGACAGTGCCGCCGGGTTGAAGTTGGATTCGGCCCGGATGACGGCGAGGGCCAGCCGCGGACTGACACCGTACTCCGGCGCCAACTGGTTGACCAGGCCAACGACCTGCCTCTGGGTTTCGCTGCTCGGCACGATGACATCCTGGCCGTCGTCGACAGGCAGTGCCGGTCGCATGCACTCCGGCACCTCGCTGGTCGGATCGCCGACGAAACGCTTCATTTTCTGCGACTGCGCGTGTCCCTGTTTCGCCGCCAGATCGAAAAAGTACGCAGCCAGCGCGTCATTGCGTTCGAGGCCACGGCCGTTGGCATACATCCAGCCGAGACTGAACTGGGCTTCGGGATCGCCGGCACGGGCGCCGTCGCAGTACAGTTTGGCCGCGCGTGCGGGATCCTTGGCGACGCCTTCGCCATGCTCGTGCGCCAGGGCTTCCTTGCGCAGCGCCAGCAAGCGCTCGGCATCCGCCTCGCGGGGAGCTTCTCCGGCAGCGAAGGCTGCCATGCTCAGCAGGCCGCAGAGCAGCAGAGAACCCTGGCGCACCAGGGCCGGGCAGCGGAAGCAGGCGGGTATCATCGACAGACCTCGTCGGCGACAGCAAAACGGGAAACATACCACGGCATCGCCACGCGTACCCCGTCTTCGAGCCGGTGGCTCGGCAGGTAGCCGAGCAGACGCCTGGCCTTGTCGATGTCGGCCTGCGAATGACGGACGTCGCCGGGCCGAAAGCCGCCGTACACCGGCCGCAGCGAGCGTACGTCAGGCCGGAAGTCGGACAGCGCATCGCGAAGAATGTCGAACAGCCGATTCAGCGATGTTCTGTCGTCGACCGCGACGTTATAGACCTGATTGACCGCCGCCGGATCGTCGGTCGTCGCCGCCAGCAGGTTTGCCTGCACCGCATTGTCGACGAAGCAGAAGTCACGGCTGGTCTCGCCGTCGCCGTTGATCTTCACCTCCTCGCCAAGAAGCATCGCCCGCGTCCACCGTGGAATCACCGCGGCGTACGCACCTTCCGGATCCTGGCGGGCGCCGAAAACGTTGAAATACCGCAAACCGATCGGCGCCAGGCCATAGCAGCGCGCAAACACTTCGGCGTAGAGCTCATTGACCAGCTTGGTCACCGCGTACGGGGACAACGGCCGACCGATGCGCTCTTCGATCTTCGGCAACGCCTCATGATCACCGTAGGTGGAACTCGACGCCGCATAGACGAAACGCCTGACCCCGGCATCACGCGCCGCGACGAGCATGTTCAGGAAGCCGTCCACATTGGCGGCATTGGTCGCCACGGGATTGGCCAGCGAGCGCGGAACCGAGCCCAGCGCCGCCTGATGGAGCACGAAGTCAATGCCGCGGCACGCCTCGCGACAGGCGTCCAGGTCACAGATGTCGGCCTCGACGAAACGGTGGCGCGACCATTGCGCCGGGGTCACCAGCGAGCGAACCTCGTCGAGGTTGCGGCGATGACCGGTGGCGAAGTTGTCGAGCCCGACGACGGTCTGGTCGAGTCGAAGCAGCGACTCGACCAGATGCGAGCCGATGAAGCCGGCACTTCCGGTCACCAGCCAGCGCGCCGGCTGCGCCGTCAGCCGCTTGCCGAGGACCGCGAAGGGGGAAAGAGAAGAACTCAGAGACGCCACACCGTTACCCCTTGCGATACCAGCTGGGCCTCGTTGAACATGCTCTTGACGTCCGTCAGGACACCACGCTGCTGCAACTTGCCGACATAATCCGTCAGCGGCCGCTCCTTGAACTGGCGGTGGCCAACGGCGGCCACGATTGCCGCCGCCTGCGGCAGATCGTCCCAATCGGTCAATGCGACGCCATACTCGTGCCGAGCTTCGTCGGCATCGGCAACCGGTTCATGCACGAACACCCTGGCGCCATACGACTCGAGTTCGCGGATCACGTCGATGACGCGCGAGTTGCGCAGGTCCGGGCAGTCCTCCTTGAAGGTCAGGCCGAGCACGATGATCGGCGCGTCCTTGACCTGCCAGCCATTGCGAATCATCTGCTTGACCGTCTGCTCGGCGATGAACTTGCCCATCCCGTCGTTGATGCGACGCCCGGCATTGATCACCTCCGGATGGTAGCCGAGCATCTCGGCCTTGTGGGTGAGGTAGTAGGGATCGACGCCGATACAGTGGCCGCCGACGAGGCCAGGGCGGAAAGGCAGGAAGTTCCATTTGCTGCCGGCGGCTTCGAGGACTTCGAGCGTGTCGATGCCGATGCGGTCGAAGATGATCGCCAACTCGTTCATCAGGGCGATGTTGAGATCGCGCTGGGTGTTCTCGATGACCTTGGCGGCCTCGGCCACCTTGATGCTGGACGCCGGATAGACGCCGGCGGTGATCACGCTGGCATACACCTCGCGGACCCGTTCGAGGGTTTCCGGGGTATCCCCGGAGACCACCTTGACGATCCTGGTCAGCGTCCGCTCCTTGTCGCCCGGGTTGATCCGCTCAGGCGAATAGCCGACGAAGAAATCCTTCTTCCACTTCATTCCCGAATGCTTCTCGATGATCGGAATACAGATTTCCTCGGTCGCGCCGGGATAGACCGTCGACTCGAAGACCACGGTGGCGCCCCGCTTCAGGTTCCTGCCGACCGCTTCCGACGAGCCGATCAGCGGTCCGAAATCGGGTTGATGCGCCTGGTCGACCGGCGTCGGCACCGCGACAATCAGAAAATCCGCCTCGGCGAGGGCGGCCGGATCCGTGCCGACCTCGAGGTGCACCGCTGCCGCCAGATCGGCGCTGCTTACCTCGCCCGTCGGGTCGACATGCTGCCGATAATGCGCCACCTTGCTTGCCGACAGATCGAACCCGATGGTCCGACCCTTCTTGCCAAATTCGACGGCGAGAGGCAGACCAACGTACCCCAAACCAACCACAGCAACTATAGTCATTAACTTCCCATCCTGAGAGTGTTGTTGTTGTACCCGCAGCGGTGTCCTGGACGGCTACAGGCCTTTCTGCAACTGCGCGACTTCGGCCTGCGCCGGGAACTTGTCGCCAAGCTTCGCGATCTGTTCCAGCTCGTTCTTGGCCTCGTTCTTCTGCCCGGCCTTGATCAGGGCCTTGGCGTAGTTGAGACGAATCGCCGCGGCCTGCGGAGCCGTCTCCAGGGCCCTCTTGAACAGATCGAGGCCGCGCGCCGTGTCCCCCTTGTCGACCAGCAGAGTGGCGAGTGTATCCATCAGTGCCGGTTGATTGGGCGCCAGCTTGTTCGCTTTCTCGGCATACTCGATCGCCTTCGGATCCTTGAGCTGCCCGGCGACCCAGGCCAGATTGTTGAGCACCGCGGGGTTGTTTGCTTGCGTCTCGAGCAGGGCGCGATATTGTCTGGCCGCGCCGGCGTAATCCTTGCGGCCGCTTGCCGACTCCGCCAGATAGAGACGGAAACGTCCATCCTTGGGATGATCCTTGAGCCAGGTCTCGGCAAACTTGTCGGCCTCGCCGGCGTTGCCACCGGCCAGCAATGCCCAGTGGAGCTTCGGCGCCAGTTCGCCGCCGTCGGCAGGCGCCGCCTTCAGCCCGGCGCGATAGGCGCTGACGGCTTCCGCCCAGGCCTTCTTCGAGGCCTGCGCATCGCCCTCGAAGATATAGCCGATGGCTTCTTTCGGCCTCTGCTTCTGCACGTCACGGGCAACGGTCAGGGCGTCAGTGAGACGACCGGCGTCGAGGTCGAGCATGATGATTCCGCGCTGTGCCTCGAGCGAATCCGGTTTCACCTTGAGCGCCTTCTGCAGGCTCTGCCGCGCGCCATCCTTGTTCTTCGCCGCCACCTCGACTTCGGCCATGCGCAGGTAGGCCAGCTGGGAATCCGGTTTGAGCGCGGCCAGCTTGCCGTAGGTCGCCAGCGCCTGATTGAAGTCACCGGCCGCCTGCTGAACGCGTCCGGCGGCGTCGAGGATCTCCGGCTTGTCCGGGAGCGCCGCAACGGCATCCTGGGCAGCTGAAAGGGCACTCTTGACCTCGTTCTTGCCCAGGTAGAGGCCGATCAGCGCCAGACGCGGTGCCGGCTCGGTCGGATTTGCCATCACTGCCTTGTTGATCAGACTGGCCACTTCTTCGGTACTGCCACCCGCCTTGGCACGCATCTGGGCGAGCGCCAGGAGCGCCTGTATGCTCTTCGGATCCTTGGCCAGCACCGCCTCGAAACGCTTCCGGGCCTCGTCGGGCTTCTTCTCCGCCAGATCCAGGTTGGCCAGATTGGCCGCTGCGGGGAAGTAGGCGGGATTAAGCGCCACGGCCTTGTCAAAGCTCTTGCGGGCGCCGGCCATGTCGCGCTTGCCGAGCAGTGCCGTACCCCGCAGGTTGTGCGTCAGAGGGTTGTCCGGCTGCTTCTTCTCAAGGGAAGCAATTGCCTTCAGGGCCTGATCGAACTCGCGGCGCTGCAGGTGGGCGGCGATCAGCGCCAGATCCGCGCGATTACCGGTGTCGGCAGCCGCCACCTGTTCGAGGTCGCGAAACGCCACATCGCTGTCACCCTTGGCCAGATTGACCATCGCCAGAGAAGTGCGCTTGCCCGTGTTCTTGGGATCGAGGGCGGCCGCCTTGGTAAAGTAGGTCCCGGCCTTGTCGACCTGACCATTCTGCATGAATACCTGGCCGGCAAGTGCCAGCATGTTCGAATCCTTGTCGATCTTGTCGAGGACCGGCTCGATGACATTCATCGCCTTGCCCGGCTGGCCATCACGCAGGTAGCTGGCAATCAGCACGCGCCGCGCAATGCCGAGTTCGGGTGTTCGCGGAAGCGCTTTCTGCAGATAGGCCTCGGCCTGCGGATAGGCTTTCAGCTCGTACTCGATCAGCCCGGCCAGCTGCAGACCATAGGGGCTCTCCGGCGCCGCCTTGAGCATCTGCAGGACGGCTTCCCGGGCGACCGGATAGTTCTTCTGCTGGTAAGCTACCATCGCCCGCAGGTATTGGGTCTGCGGATGATTGGCCGAGACCTTCTTCATCGCGTCGAGTTGTTTCACGGCCTCATCGAGCTTGCCCTCGGCGAGCAGTCCGCGGATGATTGCCGAGTGCGCCGAGAGATTGTCCGGCTTGATCTCGAGACCCTTCCGATACGCGACCATCGCCCCGGCGCTGTCACCCTGTGCCGCCAGCAGGTCGCCCTTGAGTTGCCAAGCCTCGTAAAGTTTGGGCGATTTCTCCAGGCTCACGTCGAGCAGCGCCACTGCCCCTGGCAAGTCGCCCCGGCCGGCCTTCATCCTCGCCTGCCCCATCAATGCCGATGGGTAGCCAGGCTGGGCAAGCAGCGCCGCCGCAAACGCCGCCTCCGCCAGGTCCGGCTTGCTCTGCATCAGATAGGCCTGGCCAAGCGCGGTCTGCAGGTCGGCCCTGGCCTCGGGCGAAGAGAGTTCCGCCTTGCCGAATTCCTTGATCACCTTGTCGGCCTGGCCCCGCATCAGCATGGACCTGGCCAACAGCGGTGTCACCTGGTCGGCGGGATACTTGAACTCCAGCGCCCGCCGGAACTCGATCTCGGCACCCGTTGGATCGCTCCCGTCGAGCAGCGCCTTGCCGAGCAGAAAACGTGCCTCGGCCAGTTCGGGATTCTTCTGCAACGCGTTCTTGAGCTGGATGGCGGCCGCCTTGTGATCATGCTTGGCCAGGTATTCCTTGGCCGACGCCAGCATCGCCTCCGGCTTCTCTCCCCCGCAGCCCATCAGGAGAAGAGTCGCCAGCAGTGCCGAGACGGTTGCTTTGCGCAGCCCGCTCATGGAGTTACCAGTATTCATGGTTGCCCTCGTGGAGTGGATGGATTTGCTCTGGAAAAACCCTACTTGAGTCCAAATCGATGCATCAGGTCGTACAGCGTGGGACGGCTGACCCCCAGCAGCTCCGAGGCCTTGACGACATTGCCGTCGGCACGCGCCAGGGCAGCGATGATTGCCCGCCGTTCCGCGTCGTCGCGGGCATGGCGCAGATCCAGCACGCCCTTCTCGTTGTCCCCGACGCCAGACAAGCCCACGTCATCGGCAGTGATCTGGTTGGCGTCGGCCATGATGACCGCGCGCTTGATGCAGTTCTCAAGCTCCCGCACATTGCCCGGCCAGGAATGTGCGTCGATCGCCCGTAGGGCATCTTCGCGCAGGCTGATGCCGCCACGATTCTGTTCCTCGGCAAAGCGTCTTACGAAAGCGTGTGCCAGCAATGCGGCGTCGCCGGAGCGAGCGCGCAACGGGGGGATATTTACCACAATTTCCGCCAGTCGATAGAACAAATCCTCGCGGAAACGCCCCTCGGCGATCAGGGACTTGAGATTCTGGTGCGTGGCACAAACGATGCGCACATTGACCGGGATTTCCTGCCGACCACCGATGCGTTCAATGACGCGCTCCTGCAGAAAGCGCAGCAACTTGGCTTGCAGCGAATGCGGCAGGTCGCCGATCTCGTCCAGCATCAGCGTGCCGTTGTTGGCGGTTTCGATCTTGCCGGGAGTCGTCCTGGCCGCACCCGTAAACGCCCCCTTTTCGTAGCCAAAAAGCTCGCTCTCGAGCAGGTTCTCGGGAATTGCCGCACAGTTGATGGCCACGAACCGCTCGCGACGCCGAGGCGATGACTCGTGCACGCCGCGCGCGAGAAGTTCCTTGCCGGTTCCGCTCTCGCCGAGCAGCAGGACCGTCGCATCGGTAACCGCCACTCGCTCGATCGTGCGACACACACGCAGCAACTCCGGATCGCGGGTGAGCAAACCCGACAGGACATCGGGCTGCTGCATTGCCTGCAGTCGCTTGTTCTCCTGTTGCAACTCGTATAGCCGATAGGCACGCTGGATCGTCAGACCGAGCATCTCGATTTCGAACGGCTTGGCGAAGAAGTCATAGGCACCGAGCGCAACGGCGCGAAGCGCGTTGGCCCGATCGTTCTGGCCGGTCAGGACGATGATCTTGGTGTCCGGCGCCAGGGTGAGCATTTCTTCGAGCAACTTGAAGCCTTCGGAGACGGAATCGGCGTCCGGGGGCAGGCCGAGATCCATCGTCACTACCGGCGGCTGATAACGTCGCACCTGCACCAGTGCGCTCTCACGGTCATCGGCGGTCAGTGTTTCGTACTGGTCGAACGCCCAGCGGATCTGCTTCTGCAACGCTCGATCGTCCTCGACGATGAGCAGGTGAGGCAACTTCTCCGAACTCATTCAGACTCCTTAGGTGGCATGGCGGACTTTGCTCCGCTGCCGGCATCAAAAAGTGGCAGTAGCAGGCTCACCTGCGTTCCGACATCAACGGCGCTATCGACCGACAGCTTGCCGCCCAGTTCATGGACGTACTGAAAACTCTCGTAGGCGCCAATTCCCATCCCTGTTGGTTTGGTCGTCTGGAAGGGCTTGAACAGACGTTCGCGGACGAATTCCGGACTCATTCCATGGCCGGTATCGCCGACTTCGACGAGAGCATTCGTTCCTTGCCGCGCCAGCCTGACCCAGACGCGCCCATCGGGATCGGTGGCGTCCAGAGCGTTCTGCACGAGATGGCCAATCACCCGTTCGACCCGGTCCTCGTGCCCGCGCGCGACCAGGCGCTCCTCGATGTTCAGTTCCACATCCCGCCCCTGGCCGGACTTGGCGTTCTGGATCCGACGCATCACATCAGCCAGATCGATACCGCGCGGTCCGTCGAGCGGTGTCGCGCCTTCGCGCAATTGCATCATCAATTGCCGCATGCGCTCGACCGAGTGTTCGACGGTCATCAGCATGTCCTTCTGGAACTCCGGGTTGTCGCGATGACGCTCGGCGTTCTTGAGCATCAACGACAACTGCGCAATGATGTTCTTCAGATCATGAACGACAAACGCCGACATGCGGTTGAAGGAATCGAACTTCCGGACTTCGAGAAGCGCTTCACTGGCCTGCATCTGCCCGAGAAAGGCGCCGGCCTGCCGCGCAGCAGTTTTCAGCAGGTCATTGACTTCCCAGTTCACGTCGATCCTGGTTCGCGCAGTCGCCAGCACGACGAAAGCGATCAGTTCGTTCCCTGTCGTCAGGGGCACGACCAGCCAGGCGTTGGGGACTTCGACGAGCCACGAGGGAAGGTCGAGGCGATCATAGCGACGTGGCAGAGAACGGTACTCCTCAAGATTGATCACCCAGCCGCTATCGAGCAGGAAGCTGCACAGAGGGCTGCCGTCATCTTCGGTCGCCGCCGAAATTGGCGTGTTCCAGCAAGCGGCCTGCGCGAAGAAGCGCCCCGACGGATCCTTCAGCCACAGCGCACCACCAGGGCTCTCGACCATGTCGGCCAACCCGCGCACCACGTGCTGTCCCATGGCGGAGAAGCCACCCTGCGCGGAGAGCGTCTGCGTGAAGCGCAACCATTCTTCGCGATAGTCGTAGCGGTAGCTGAAGAAATGCTTGCCAACCTGCACGCGCAAACGCGCTCGCATGGAACCTGAAAAGGTCAGTGCCACCAGGACCAGCAGGGCCGCAAAGAGCAGGGCCATCTGTACGGCCCGCCCCCACTCGCCACCAAAGAAACGGACGTAGTAGCCAGCTGAGGCCATGAACAACAGGTAAACACCGACGATCAGGAGCGTCACCGATTGCAGCGCGGCGCGCTGCGACATCACCAACCTTCGTTTCCAGTCATGGCTGCGGACCGCCGCAAGCGCCACCAGGGGCAAACCGAGGGCATGCGCAAAGCCACGAATGCTGAAGGCGTCCACGTCCACCCGGTTGAACAGGAGGGCATCCGAGTACAGGTAGAGATCGAACAGGAAGGCACCACCCAGGCCCAGACACAGGGGTTTGATACTCCAACGAAAGTCAGGCGACACTTTGCGGAACAGCTGTTCGATCAGCAGCAGACCGAAGACGCTCATCGCCAGCGAGACGAACAAGGCAGCGCGTTGTGTGGGCACCGGGAAGTCGATGCCGAAGACAACCAGGGCCTGCGAGCCGAAACCGGCAACCGTCAGCAGCATGGCCATGCCGCCGAGCCAACCCAGGCGCCGCGACCATGGCTCGGCTTCAGTGGACTCCGGCTTGATCAGAATCAGCAGGAATAGCGACCATCCACCAAAGCGCAGCGCGTCAGTGAGCAGGCTGCCGGCAAGAAAGATGCCTTGCTGGGTCAGCGCGAAGGCCAGACTCAGCATCCCCCACACCGCCGAGATGGCAACCGCAAGGAACATCGCGCGACTGCGCCCACCGGTTCGCCAACCGGACGCCAGATAGAGCATGAGGAAAGCCGCGAGGAATCCGGCCATACCGTAGCTCCACGCCGCCACCATCGCCATTTTGCTGTCCATCACGACCTGCAATCCTCCCGCGTCGCCACCCACCGACGCACCGCAGCCCCCTGCGGAAGAGTCATCGAGCGCCCTTGCCCGTCAGCACAACGCCGACCGTCTGAAAGAGAATCACCAAATCGAGGAACAGCGAGTGATTCTTGACATAGTAAAGATCGTACTGCAGCTTCTGGATGGAATCATCGACCGTTGAACCGTAGTGATAGCTCACCTGCGCCCATCCGGTAACACCTGGCTTGACGCTGTGGCGCACGGCATAGAAGGGGATATCGCGGGTCAGCTGGTCGACGAAGAACGGGCGCTCCGGACGTGGTCCGACCAGACTCATGTCGCCCGTGAGCACACTATACAGTTGCGGCAATTCGTCGATCCGCACCCTGCGAATGAAGCGGCCAACGCGCGTCACGCGGTCGTCATCGGCCGTCGCCCAGCGTGGCTTGCCGTCGCTCTCGGCGTCGTTGCGCATGCTGCGAAACTTGATGACCTTGAACAGGCGCCCGTCCAGACCAACCCGTTCCTGGCGGTAGAAGACCGGAAAACCGTCTTCCAGAACGATCAGGATCGCCGTCACCAGCATCACCGGCAGGGAAAGCAGCAGCAGGAAGGAAGCCGCGACGATGTCGAACAGGCGCTTGACACTCGCCCGGCGCCAGCTCTGCCGGAAGCCCTCGCCAAAGATCAACCAGCTTACCCGCAGGGAATCGATGCGGATCTGCCCGAGCGCCCGTTCGAAATAGCTGGCCAAGTCGAGCACCTTGACTCCCGAAAGCTTGCACTCGAGGAGTTCGCGCAAGGGCAGCGCGCCACCCCGCCGCTCACGCACGGCGACGATGATCTCATCGACCTTCAGGGAATGCGCCGTGTCGGACAACGACATGGCCTGCGACAGGATAACCTGGGCAGGAACAACGATCTCGGTATCGGTGGGACTGGGATAGAAGCCGACGATCTCAATGTCGGGATCCGACTTGCGCAGCACACGGCCGACGTTCTCGGCCTCCTTGCCGACACCGAAGACCAAGACCCGATGACTCAACAGCGAGCCGGTGCGGCTGTGCGCCGAGTGGACACGATGCACCAGCGTCGCGAAAAGCGCTGCCAGACCCGATAGCAGCATGAACCCGCGATCAACCTCGGCAACCGCCAACACGGAAAACACGAGGTAGGCAAGCGGAATGGCGAGGTACAGCGACAAGACCGCGCGCGCCTGTGTCTCCGTCCGCGTGCGGTCATGCACCCGCTGATAAATACCCAGCCAGGCGTTCAGGATGATCATCGTCAGCGCGAAAACCACGGCATAGAAACTCACCTTGTCAAGAGAAGGCTGCCCTCCCCGCCCGATCCACATGGCCGCAAGCATCACACAGACCACCGGGAACATCAGGTCGACGGCAACCTGGGCAAGAGTCTTCCGATGAAACCAATGATTGAATACCTTGATCACGATGGACCCCTTGCAAGTACGAACCTGAAAACTTCTCGTTGATGATCGATTCTCGGCGGGATTTCTTGCCGTTTCACGTCAAGAAAACTTCGTGAATCTCACACAACGAAGGCTATCACTCAGGAGAACTGCAGACCGTGACCTAATGCACAAGCACCTGACGATTGCGGAAAGCGGCCGACGCAGGCCCTCTGGCCGGCCATCCAAACGATTCGACAAACTTGATGAAACATTCGCAACACATTGAAATCATTCTACTTAATGCCTAACCAGAAATTCAATTATGCTATTATTATACTATGCGGAGCACCCATTAGGGTGCTCTCGAGGCCGTGGGCGAACGTGAGAGGGATCTGTGCCGACGCGCCCGTCGAGGAACAGAGCACAGCATAGCAGCAGGAAGAACAGGAACGCGGACCGCGGCATGTCGAGCACGCTGGAAAACGTCCCGACGGTCGCGACACCGGCCAGCGCGGCCAGCAGATAGGGCGCAAGGACGTGCTCGCGTCCCGGACCGCGCAGCAGGTTGGCAAACGCCGTCGCCATGAGGACCAGCAGCAACAGCAGCCCGATCGCTCCCTGGTCGATCAGCGCCTCGAGAAAGAGATTGTCGACATGCCAGGGCAGATAGTAGTGCCGAACCCCGAAGAACCAGTGCGCCAGCCCACCCGAAAAGTTACCGTTGCGCAGCAGCTCGTTGCCCGCCGCATCGCGCAAGCTCAGATTGTCGATCTCGACCAGATCGCCCGGCCCTTCGAGGCGCAGCACCAGGAATCCCAGCCCGAATCGCTGCGACGCCCCGCCCACGCCGTGCGGAGTTGTGAACGATGCGGCGACGTGTCGCCATTCGCCGCGTGCATCGGGCACCAGAAAGCCGGTGCGCACGCAGGCCGCATCACGCAGCAGATGCCTTCGGCAAACACCGATGCTCAGTCCGACTGCTCGTGGCGCACGTATGTCCATCGCGACGGCGTACACCCCGCCGCCGGTCGGCGCCCGCTGGAGAAGTTCGAACGTCCCACGGCGTGTGTCGTCGCGAGATCCGGAGATGAGCAGGTGCCGGGTGTCGCCTTTGCCGACGATGCGCAGTCGACCCGGCATCTCGCGCCCCGGCACGCTTTGCGAATAGTCTGCCGGAAACCGCCCGAGCCCCATTCCCAACAGGAGATCAGACGGCCCGTCCAGCAGGCTGAGGCCCTCTCGCCAGTGCTGCAGGCGCCCTCCCAGATCGTTCTCGCTCGCCGCCAGTCTGCGGCTCATGAAGTCGCCAAAGCCAAGCACGACGACACCTTCGAGGACCAGCACCAGCAGCAAACCGCGCCCACCCCATAGCCGCCAGGGTTCCGGCGCCGCTAGCGGCGCATCGGGCGTTGCTTGCCCAGTCGGCACGGATGCCTGCGGTAACCGCCGCGCTATCGACAGCCGCCAGGCGAGCGCCGTCAGCGCCACCGCGACTCCCAGGTAGACCCCGCGCGAGAAGGTCGTCAGACACGCATAGCCGGCGACGACCGCGAGCAGCGCACCGAGCAGCCAGCGCAGCGCGGTCGGCGCGCGCAGCACCATACAGGCCGCAAAGGGTACGGCCAGGACCAGGAAGGCGTCGAGTCCTGCACCGCCGACGTGCATTTCCCAGAATAGCGCGGTGGCGCGATAGGGGGTTGAGAAATCGAACAGTCCGGGATAGCCGGTGCGCTCGCAGACGATCGACAGGCTGACCAGCCCCAGACCGGTCGCCACTCCTGCCGCCAGACGCCCGGCAAGCAGCGCCGGTGCACTCTGCAGCAACTGGCGCAAGGGTGACAAGAGCAGCAGAACGAACAGGAAGCTCTTGGCGACACGCAGGCAATTCAAGGGGTCCTCGTAGGCCTGAAACCACTCCAGGCGGAAGCTGCCCGCGCCCAGGAGACCGCGCAGGAGCGCCAGCAGCCAAGACAAAGCCATCAGACCGAGACAGATCCGCGTCAGGCGAAATGCCTGCCCGTCCCCCGCTGCTCCGATCGCCAGGCGCGCATGCGCTCCGGTTGCCGCACCGAGGACGAGCACGTCGAACTCTTCGACGCCGACCCATCCCGTCCAGGGGGAGAAGCCGGCGACGGGCAGCAGCGCGGGCAAGACAAAGGGCCAGATCGCCGGACGCAGGAAAACCGCCAGCGACCAGGCCGCAAAGACGAAGGTCAGCAAGACCGGCGCCAGAGGATGATGAAGGGCAATGAATGCGCCCAGCACGCCGACCAGTGCCGCCAGCAAGGCCTGCCACCAGTTCACCAGCCAACCCCGCACGGCCCCCGCCGGCCCGCTGCCGTCGTCGCCCAGGCCATCACGGTGGCTCCTAGACGTCTTCGCGGGCGATACTCAGGGCCTCACGCAACACGTTGAGATCACCAATGTGATTGGCGAGCAGAAGGATCAGGCGCGCATTGAGCAGCGCGCTCTGCGCGTCGGAAAGCTCGCGATGCGCGTCGATCAATGCCTCATAGAAGTCGTCACCGGGAGAAAAGGCGCGAAAGTAGCGTTTATCCGGATCGCTGAAATTCGCCGCCGTGTTGAGTGTCGCCATGGGGACTTCCTCTCAGACCCTGCCGATTGCACGCGCCAGGGCGGCAAGAACCCGTTCGCTGTCGATCGTGCGCCAGCGCGCGCTGACATGCTGATCGGGGCGCACCAGATAGGCCGTACCGTTCCTGGCATCGTAACGTTCGGCATAACGGCCGGCGCTGTCCTCGAGGACGCGCAAGCCTCCCGGTGCCACGCCGTCGCGAGCGGCCACCAGCACGACCTCGACGGCGACCGGCGCCGCACCGAGTGGTGCCAGCGCCGCCAGGGTCGTCGCATCGACGGCCGCCGGTGTATCGACGTAGCACAACAACATGAAGCGGTCGCGCACGGCGTCGAGCAGCCAGAGTTCGTGTCCGGCCTCACGCAGCGGTGCGTCATCCATCGGCGCACCGGGGATCATCTCGCCGCGAAAGCATTCCGAGTCAGGCGTATTCAGCGACGACCCCTCAAGGACGGACGGCACCGACAGGCGGCCCGAGTTGACCAGGGCGCGCGCAAAGGGATACCTGCCCGCCAAGCTGAGCACGGCGTTACGAAACGTCAGCGAAGCACTGCTCCCCGGAGTGATGAACTCGGTCGATCGCGTCGAGTTCATCAGGTTCTCGTCAGCGGCCAACTCGCGTTCTTCGGCGTAGCTGTCGAGCAGCGTTTCGGGTGCCGTACCATCGAGGACCAGATTGAGTTTCCAGATCAGATTATCGGCGTCCTGGATCCCCGAGTTCGCGCCGCGCGCGCCGAAAGGGCTGACCTGGTGCGCCGCGTCGCCGACGAACAGCACCCGCCGATGACGAAAATCCCGCATCCGCCGGCACTGGAAGGTATATACGCTGACCCACTCGAGATCGAATTGACGATCGTCACCGAGCATCGCCTTGATCCGCGGGATCACGTGCTCAGGCTTCTTCTCTTCCTCTGGATCGGCCTGCCAGCCGAGCTGAAAATCGATACGCCAAACATTGTCGGGCTGCCGATGCAGCAACACCGATTGCCCGCGGTGAAACGGCGGGTCGAACCAGAACCAGCGCTCGGCGGGAAAATCAGCCTTCATCACGACGTCGGCGATCAGGAAACGGTCCATGAAGACCTTGCCCTCGACCTCGAGGTTGAGCATCCGGCGGAGGCTGCTGCGGGCCCCGTCGGCAGCGATCAACCAGTCGGTCTCGAGCGCGTAAACCCCGTCCGGCGTCTCCACCTGCAGCGTCACCCGGTCATCACTCTGGCACACGGCGACGACTCTGTTCTTCCAGCGCAGATCGACCAGGGGCAGCTCTTGTGCGCGTTTGACGAGAAACTCTTCAAGGTAGTACTGCTGGAGGTTGATCATTCCCGGACGCTTGTGATCCGGCTGCGACAACAGCTGAAAATTGTAGACCTCGTCGTCGCGAAAGAAGGTTCGCCCGACGTTCCAACTGACGCCCTTGGCGACACAGCCATCGCCGACGCCAAGCCGGTCGAGCACTTCGAGCGCGCGTTTGGCGTAACAGATGCCGCGCGAGCCGACCGAAACCGTGTCGTCGTCGTCGAGCAGCAGCACGGGGGTTCCGCGCTGCGCCAGATCGATCGCCGCCGCCAGACCGACTGGGCCGGCGCCGACGACAACCACCGCGTACCGTCGCGTCGCCCCTGCACGCAATTCGGCTGGCGGCACATAGGCGTACTGCGGATGCCCGTAGGTACTCAGCACGGATCGGTTCCGATCTTTCTGTATCGCTCGGCGGCGGCGTCGCGCCTCAGCCCTTTGCCTGCAGTGCGTGCCACATTTCCTTGTCACGCTCGGCGGTCCAGATCCGCGGATGGCTGATGCCGCTCGCTTCATCGACGGCGCGGACCACGTCGAACGGCAGGCAATGCTCGTAGATGAAGACATGCGCGAACTTCGGATCCATCGCCCGGCGTGTATGCGCCATCGCCTGCTCGAGGTTCATTCCGGCGGCGACGGCTTCCCTCGCACACGCAAACAGGGTGCCGACGAAATCGCTGGTGTAGTCGAGACCTCTGGCCACTTCGCCCGGGCTCGTCAGCGCCGGTCCGCGCCCCGGCAGCAGCTTGTCGGCGCCCAGCGCGCGGATCACCGCCAGCGTCGCCGGCCAGTCCGCCAGCTGCGCGTCGCCGGTATAGCACGCGGCGTCGCATTCCACGAGGTCCCCGGAGAACAGCACGCGTTCGGACGGTACCCAGACGACGGTGTCCCCCCGGGTATGGCCGGCACCGGGATGCATCACGCAGACCTCCAGCCCGCCCATCCACAGCGTCAGCGATTCCCGGAAGACCAGCGTTGGCCAGGTCAGTCCCGGGATCGACTCGAACGCGTGGAACAGGCGCGGGAAGCGCTCGTACTCCGATTGCATGTCCTGCGCACCTCGCTCGACGATCAACTCGTAGGTGCCCTGACTGGCAATAATCTCCTGCAGGCCTTGGCCGCGGTAAGCTGCGGCCCCGAGCACGCGTACGGCGTGGTAGTGGGAGAGCACGACGTACTTGATCGGCTTGTCGGTAAGCCGCCGAATCTCGGCGATCAGGCGCCCCGCCATCACCGGGGTGGCGAGGGTGTCGACGATCAGGACGCTTTCGTCGGTGATGATGACGCCGGTGTTCGGGTCACCCTCGGCGGTGTAACCCCAGCAGTGCTCGGACAGCCGGACGAAAGTCGTGCGCTTCTCGTCGAGATCGGCAACCGATGCAAATTGACTGTTCATGCGCTGCTCCGAAAGTTGGCTCCTGCGTTGGCTCCTGCGTGTCCTTCGGCGATTCTGTCTTTCGGGGTCGTTTCTGTCAATCCAACACGACCCACCGCAGCGTCGCGGTGCCCCGGTCGGCGGGAACACCTGCCGGTGGCCACCGCCACCGGGATCGCCCGCATCACTTGCCAGCGGCGACGTTATGGCGTCTAATCGCCAGGCTTTCCCGCTCCGTGGCTCCGCGGATCCAGGCGCTCTGCCGATGCGCTGCCGCCGACAGTCGCGCGCGGGCAAACGGAGGAACCGCACGTGTTTTCGCCCGAATGGTGGCACTGGATCGTCCTCGGACTCGCCCTGACGATGGCCGAGATGGCCATCCCCGCCTTCTTTGTCGTCTGGTTCGGGATTGCCGCGGCCGGCGTCGGACTGATCCTGCTAGCCGCACCCGACATCGGCTTTTCGACCCAGATCCTGCTCTGGGCGGCATTGTCGGCGGCGCTGGTCGCCATCTGGTTCCGCTATCTGAAGCCGCGCACGATGACCGCAGTCGGCACCTCGGCGGCAACCGTAGCCGGCGAGGTCGGCATCCTGGTGGCCAGCATCACCCCGGATAGCCGTGGTCAGGTGCGTTTTCAGAAGCCGATTCTCGGCTCCGATTCCTGGGAATGCTATTCGGAAACGACGATTCAGGCCGGCGAACGCGTTCGCGCCGTCGCCGTCGAAGGGAGCTACATCAAAGTGGAGAAAGCAAGATGACCGGCATGACCGTTTTTTCACTCGTCCTTCTCGTGTTCGTCGCGGTCACCGTCGCCTACGGCGTGCGCATCGTTCCGCAGGGCGAGGAGTGGATCGTGCAGCGCCTCGGCAAGTATTGCATGACACTGCTGCCGGGGCTGCGCTTCATCATTCCCTACGTCGACATCGTCTCCTACAAGGTGACCACCAAGGACATCATTCTCGATGTCCAGGAACAGGAAGTGATCACGCGCGACAATGCCGTGATCGTGGTCAACGCCATTGCCTTCATCAAGGTCACCGACCCGGTGAAAGCCGTTTACGGCGTCCAGGATTATTCGGAGGCCATTCGCAACATGATCATGACCACCCTGCGCTCGATCGTCGGCGACATGGAGCTGGATCAGGCACTGTCGTCACGCGACACCATCAAGGCACGCCTGAAAGCCGGGGTCGCCGACGAAGCGCTGGACTGGGGTCTGACCGTCAAATCGGTCGAGATCCAGGACATCAAACCCTCGCAGTCGATGCAGCGCGCCATGGAAATGCAGGCCTCGGCCGAGCGCGAGCGCAAGGCCATGGTGACGCGCGCCGAAGGCGAAAAACAGTCGATGATCCTGACCGCCGAAGCGCGCCTGGAATCGGCCAAGCGTGATGCGGAAGCCCAGGTTACCCTCGCCGAGGCATCGTCACAGGCTATCACCAAGGTCAATGGGGCGTTCGGCAACAACGAACTGCCGATGCTGTACCTACTCGGCGAAAAATACATCACCAGCCTCACGCGGATCGCCGAGTCCGACAACGCCAAGCTCGTGCTCCTGCCGGCCGACCTGCAGAGTACCCTGCGCGGACTCTTCCAGCGCTTGCCCGGGAGCGGACAGTGAGCCGCTACGGCGATGCGGCCACCTGCGTCGTCGAGCGCACCGCGTTCACCGCGACGATCTACCGCCCGTCCCGGGCAGGAACTTTGCTCCCGGGAGCGATGCAATGAACGCCGGCTGGATCGTCTTTGGTCTGTGTGTCGTCTTCGTTCTCGGCGCCGCGATCCCCCTCATCAGGACCCGCGGCGGCGACAAGGCGCCTCCCCTGCCACGCCGGGAAACCCTGCGCGACTGGCGCAACGAAAAGTAGCGTCGCTGCCGTCGGCCAATCCCGGGCGGGACGAGTGCGACGGCTCAGGCGCGGACCTGCGCTACCGACGACCGATCGAAAAGTACTCGAGCCCCGCCCGGCGGGGCACGGCGGGATCGTAGAGATTGCGGCCGTCGAATATCACCGGCGTCTTGAGCAGCGACTTGATCGCCGCAAAATTCGGGGCGCGAAACTCCTTCCACTCCGTGACGATCGCCAAGACATCGGCACCCTTGAGGGCCTCCATCGGCATGCTGGCAAACTCGATGCGCGTTTCGCCGGCAAAGATGCGCTGTGCCTCACGCGTCGCTGCGGGATCATAGGCCCGGACGCGCGCACCCCGCGCCAACAGGTCCGCGATGAGCACGCGGCTGGGCGCCTCACGCATGTCGTCGGTGTTGGGTTTGAACGCCAGGCCCCAGAGAGCGATCGTCATGCCCGACAGATCCTCGCCGAGGCGTTTGACGATCTTTTGCGTGAGCACCGCCTTCTGGGCCTGGTTGACTTCCTCCGCCGCCTGCACCACCTTGAGTTCATGACCCGCGGCGCGCGCCGTGCGCAGGAGGGCCTGTACGTCTTTCGGGAAGCATGAGCCGCCGTAACCGACGCCGGGGTACAGGAAGTCGAAACCTATCCGGGGGTCGGAACCAATGCCCTTGCGCACCAGTTCGATATCCGCCTGCAGACTTTCGCTCAGGTTCGCCAGATCGTTCATGAAACTGATGCGTGTCGCCAGCATCGCGTTGGCGGCGTACTTGGTCAACTCCGCGCTTTTCACATCCATGATCAGCAAACGCTCGTGGTTACGCTGGAAGGGGGCGTACAGCTCGCGCATCAGGTCCAGGGCACGAGCGTCCTGACCGCCGACGACAATACGGTCCGGCTTCATGAAGTCGTCAACAGCGGCGCCCTCTTTCAGGAACTCGGGATTGGAAACGACGCTGAATTCGATGGTCAGCCGACGCTGAGCAAGCTCATCGGCAATGACGGCGCTTACCTGTTCGGCCGTGCCCACGGGCACCGTGGATTTGTTCACGACGACCTTGTACTCCGTCATGAAGCGACCGACATTGCGCGCGCCCGCCATCACACTATCCAGGTCGGCAGAACCGTCCTGATCCGGGGGCGTGCCGACGGCGATGAATTGCAGCAAACCATGGTCCACGGCTTCTTCGATATCGGTGGTAAAGCGCAGGCGACCGGCCGCCACGTTACGCTTGACCATCCAATCGAGGCCTGGCTCGAAAATCGGGATACTCCCTTCCTGAAGCAGGCGAATCTTTTCAGCATCGAGGTCGAGACAGAGAACGTCATTGCCGACGTCGGCCAAACAGGTGCCGGAAACCAGCCCCACGTAGCCGGTACCGATGACCGTGATTTTCATGTCAATCCCCCTCCTGCAGCCGAACGCTGCGAATCAACGCAAAGCCTCTCGGCGTATCTCGGCTCCCTGCACCAGGAGTTCGCCAGAGCGACCCGGCACCGTGCCCCAGACTATCTCGTGGCGAGGCAGCGTCACCGGGTCCAGGTCCGCGCGCAGTTGGCGCAAGGCAGCCAGCGTATAGCCCTGCTGCTGCCAGCCCAGGAGCAGCTTTTCGAGCACAGGCAACAGCTTCATGCCCTCCAGCTCGGCGTGCAGCGTGAATACGTGGCCGGTGGCAGGAGCTTCCCGCGTCAGCGACAGGAGGTGCTCGTGGACGTTTGTCTCGTCGAGCCCATCCACACCAATCAGTTCGTCCAGCGTCGGCAGGGTGGTGGGCAGTTGCGGGACGTTGACCTCTTCGCCATTCCACACCGGGATGAAAGGCCGCCAGCCGCGACAGTCGGACGCGTGGGTAAAGCGCAGATCCCGGATCAGGCGCAGGGCGTGCAGATTCATCTGCCAACCGGCTGCACCATGGACGGTGGCAGCAGCCTTGAAGAGAGCGGCGTAGCGGTCAGCGGCCAGCACCATCTCCCGTTCCGTCCAAGCCGGACCCTCGCCGCGGACGCCGTCCTGCCAGGAAATGTGGTCCCAGCAGTGGATGCCCGTCTCGAAGCCGGCATCGCGGACGCCGCACAGGAGGTCGGCGCAACGCCGGCCGATGTCCGGTCCCGGCAGCAGGGTACCGTACATCAGAGTCCTGAGTCCGTAATGGGAGAGCACCGACGTGCGCGACACCTTCTGCATGAAGCCCGGACGGAAGGCGCGCTTGATCGCGCGGCCGGTGTGGTCGGGACCCAGGGAGAAGAGAAAGGTAGCGTCGGCAGCGTAACGGCGCAGCAGTTCCACCAGGCGCGGCATGCCGATCCGGGTGCCGCGGTACGTGTCGACGTCGACTTTGAGGACGAGTTGAGGCATGCGCCGTGACTATCGTCAATCCATCAACTTGCGCGCTTCGGCCACGTCACCCCGATAGGCTTCGAAAATCCCCCGCAGCGCGTCCTCGAAACGGACCTTCGGCTCCCAGCCCAGATCGGTCCGGGTGTTGTCGATCTTGGGCACCCGGTGAAACGTATCCTGGTAGCCCGCGCCGTAGTACTCTGCGGAGGAGGTCTCCAGGACCCTCACCCGGGCGGCGGAGGCCGCGTATTCCGGGTACTCCCTGGCCAGGTCCAGCATCAGCGTCGCCAGTTCGCGAATGGAGTAGTTGTTCTTCGGATTGCCGATGTTGTAGATCTTGCCGTTGGCGACGCCGTCCTTGTTCTCGATGATCTTCATCAGGGCGTCGATGCCGTCGCTCACGTAAGTAAAGGAACGTTTCTGCGCACCGCCGTCGACCAGTTTGATCGGTTCGCCGCGCACGATGTGGCCGAGGAACTGCGTGATCACCCGCGACGAGCCTTCCTTTGGCGTGTGGATCGAATCCAGGCCGGGGCCGATCCAGTTGAAGGGGCGGATCAGCGTGTACTGCAAACCCTCCTGCTGGCCGTAGGCGTGGATCACGCGATCCATCATCTGTTTGGCGCAGGCGTAGATCCAGCGCGGCTTGTTGATCGGGCCGTAGACCAGTGGCGAATTCTCGGGATCGAATTCGGGATCCTGGCACATCCCGTACACCTCGGAAGTCGAAGGAAAGATGACGCGCTTCCGGTACTTGACCGCCTGGCGGACGATCGGCAGGTTGGCCTCGAAGTCCAGTTCAAAAACCCGCAGCGGCTCCTTGACATAAGTCGCCGGCGTGGCGATCGCCACCAGCGGCAGAATCACATCGCACTTGCGCACGTGATACTCGATCCACTCCTTGCTGATGGTGATGTCGCCCTCGAAGAAATGGAAGCGCTCGTGGCCCAGCAGGTCCGCGACACGCTCGCTGTTGAGGTCCATGCCATAGACCTCCCAGTCGGTGCTGGCGATGATGCTTTGCGAGAGATGATGACCGATGAAGCCGTTGACGCCGAGGATGAGAACTTTTTTCATGGGATTCAGAGCAAGGGAATAGAATGCTGGCCCACTCGTGCAGGCAGCGCGGAGGGAAGAATGGCTTCGCCGTCGACTTCCAGGGAGAGAATTCTCAGCACACCACCGTCGGCGCAACGGGCCAGCAGTCGCGTGTCGTCCGCATACAGCGCTGGCTGCCCGGCCGGCCCGGTCTCGCCCGGCCGGAAAAGGCTATGCGTGATGACGATGCGGCGGCCATCCAGGTCAAAGAAGGCACCCGGGTAGGGCGGGGCAACGGCGCGGATCAGGTTGTGCACGACGGCGGCCGGCTGGGCCCAGTCGATGCGACCATCCTCCGGCTTGCGCCCAGCGAAATAACTTCCCGCTTTCAGGTCGAGCGGCCAGTGCGCCGCGGTGCCCGCGAGCAGCGCCGGCAGTACCCGGTCCAGGGCCAGTTCGGCGGCGACCGTCACCTTGTTGAAAACGTCGCGCGCCGTGTCGTCGGGCAGAATCGGCACCGCCTGCCGGGCAACGATCTCGCCGGCATCCGGCTTGTCGACCATGCGGTGCAAGGTGGCGCCGGTTTCCCGCTCACCGTGGATCAGCGCCCAGTTCACCGGTGCCCGGCCGCGGTACTTGGGCAGCAACGAGCCATGCATGTTGTAGGCGCCGCGCGGGATGGCCAGCAGGGCGGGACAAAGCATCAGGCGGTAGTAGAAGGAGAAGAGGAAATCGGGTCGCAGGGCCTGCACCCGAGCGACGAACTCGGGCGTGCCGGGATCGTCGGGCGTCACGACGGGGATGCCGTAGTCGCCCGCCAGGTCCGCCACCCGCTCGAACCACAGGTTCTCCGCAGGATCGTCCGCGTGGCTGACCACCAGGGCCACTTCGACGCCATGCGCGAGCAGCACCCGCAAGCAACGGGCACCCACGTTGTGGTAGGCGAAGACGACGGCGCGTGGGGCAGCGCTCATTCGCCTTCTTCCAGCACGGCTTCGATCAGGTAGCGGGGACGGTGGCGCACCTGCAGATAAACGCGTCCCACGTATTCACCGAGCAGGCCGATGCCGAACAACGCCAGACCAATCAGAAAGAAGACCAGGGCAAAGAGGGTGAACAGCCCCTCGGCTTCCGGGCCGAGCAGGATTCGGCGCACGATCAGCAGGACGAACAGCGCCGCCGACCCCATGGAGACGACGATGCCGAGCATCGAGAACCACTGCAGGGGCACCAGTGAAAAGCCGGTCATCAGGTCGAAGTTGAGACGGATCAGGCTGTACAGCGAGTACTTGGACTCGCCGGCGGCCCGCTCGGCGTGCTCCACCATCACCTCGGTCGGGTGGCGCGCGAAGGTGTAGGCGAGCGCCGGAATGAAGGTGCTGACCTCACGGCAGGAATTGATGGCATCCACCACGCTGCGGGAATAGGCTCGCAACATGTTCCCCTGGTCGGTGATCTTGATGCGCGTGGTCGTCTCGCGCAGGCGGTTCATGGCCTTCGACGCCCAGTTGCGGAACAGGCTGTCCTGGCGTCGGCGGCGGATGCTGCCGACGTAATCGTGGCCTTCGCGCATCTTGGCGATCAACTTGCCGATCTCTTCCGGCGGGTTTTGCAGGTCGGCATCCAGCGTCACGATGATCTGGCCACGTGCTTTCTCGAAACCCGCGAGGATCGCCATGTGCTGGCCGGCGTTGGCGGCGAGGAGAATGGCGCGCGTCACTTCGGGTCGCTTCTGGTATTGCTCGCGCAAAATGGCCGCCGAGCGGTCGCGGCTGCCGTCGTTGACGAAGATGACCTCGTAGGACTCGCCGAGCCGGTCAAGCGCCGGGTAGATGCGGTCGAAGAGGGTCTGCAGGCCGGCTTCCTCGTCGTAAACCGGAATGACCACGGAGATCTCAGGGGTGCGCATGGCTCAACGCTCGAGTGCTTTGGCGAGGGCCATGCAGACACGTTCCACGTCGGCCTCGGTCATCGCCGGAAACAGCGGCAAGCTAACCGTCCTGGCACCCACATCCTCGGCATGCGGGAACTGACCGGCCCGGAAGCCGAGGCCGCGATACAGGGTGAACAGGTGCAAGGCCGGGTAATGCACGCCAACGCCTATGCCCTGCTCCTTCATCGCCACGATAAAGGCCCCGCGGTCGGTGCCCGGCGGCAACAGCGGCTGAAACATGTGCCAGTTGCCGTTGGCGAAGTCCGCTGGCGGCAGTTCCAGGCCAAGGGCCGGGTCAAGCCGTTCGAAGTATCGCCGGGCCAGCACCCGACGCCGCTCGGTGAACCCGTGCAGGCGCTTGAGCTGGCCCAGGCCGATGGCGGCAGCGATATCGGTGAGATTGAACTTGCCTCCCAGCACGTCAACGTCCATGTTGCCATCGGGCTGGCGTTTCACGCCCTGCAGGCGCAGAAGCTCGCAGCGCTCAGGGCCGATGTCTGCCGGCAGGACCAGCGCCCCGCCCTCACCGGTGGTCAGGTTCTTGTTGGCGTGGAAGCTGAAGGCGACGAAGTCGCCGGTGCTGCCGATCGCCTTGCCGTTCCAGGACGCGCCGAGGGACTGCGCCGCATCCTCGACTACCCGCACGCTGTGCCGAGCGGCGATGGCGTAGAGGCGATCACGGTCGACGGGCAGACCGGCGAGATCCACGGGAATGAGGGCTCTTGTCCTCGGCGTAATGGCGGCTTCGACCAACTCGAGGTCAAGGTTCCGGGTCGCCGGATCGATGTCCACCAGCACCGGTGTGGCGCCCACTTCGAGGATCACGTTGGCCGTGGCCACCCAGGTCAAGGGGGTGCTGATCACCTCGTCACCGGCACCGACCCCCGCCAAGCGCAGTGCCACTTCGAGGGCAGCAGTGCCGGAGTTGAAAGCACGCACACAGCGGCCGCCGCAGAAATCCGAGAGAGCGGCCTCGAAGGCCTGTACCTGCGGACCGCTGGTGATCCAGCCGGAGCGCAGGACGTCGGCAACCGCGGCAATGGTCTCCTCGTCGATCGATGGACGGGTGAAGGGGAGAAACGTTGCGCTCACGAGTTGGCCACCAGGAGCAGGCCGATGATGATGAAGCCGATACCCAACAGCTTCTGCAGGACCAGCACCTCGCCGAACCAGTAGTGGGCAATCACCGCATTGACTACATAACCGATCGAAAGCATAGGGTAGGCAATGCTCACCGGCACCCGCGACAGGGCCATGATCCAGACCACCACGCTGACCGCATAACAAGCCATGCCACCGATGATGAACGGCTCGCCAGCGATCTTCATGCCGATCGGGATGACGTTGTCGAGCTGGAAATCGAAATGGCCGATGGCATTGGTGCCCGCCTTGAGCAGCAGTTGCGCGGCGGCGTTGAGCAGCACGCCGGTGAGGATCAGGATGAAGGCTATCGTGGTCATCTCAACGTATGGCTCCGTCGCATGCTCGCTCGCCAAGCGAAGGGTTGGCCGACGGGGACGTGGCGCCCGACACCGCTGTCTCGCAGCCTTCGCTCGAGCGAGGTGCGGAAGGCGTGCTGATCTTCTCGGCGACGACGTAGCGCCGGTTGCGGGCGATCTCGGCCATCGGCAGACCCTCGGCGAGAAGCTTTTCGAAGACATCGATCTTCATCACCGCGTAGGCCCCTCCGTCCTCGCGCCAGCGCGCCTTGAACTCGTCAACGGTGGGAATCCATTTCTGCGGCTCGTGCTCGAGGCCGAAGTCCATCTCATTCTGGTTGGCGACCAGCGTCAGTGTCCGCTTGAGATAGAAAGGCAGCGTCTGCTCGTAAGAGAGAACGCTGTAGAAGGGCAGGCCAGGCTTGATCCGGGGCAATGCCTGGGCGGCCAGGTCCCGGGTGGACGTGTAGGGTGAGAGATGGTCGTGGCCAAGAAGCAGCGCGCTGCTGCCCAGGCATCCGCCAACGGCCAGGACGATCGCCGCAGCCGCTTGGCGGTGTCGCCAGACCAGCGCCGCCGCGGCCACGATGGCCACCAGAAAAACTGCAGCGGCGCCGCTCAGCCAAGTGGCTACGCCTTGCAGCATCGCCGGCGTGTACTCCTGGCCCACCAGGTCCATTGTCCGGGGGGCCAGCACCAGGCCGGCGAGCGCCACCACGGCCAGCAGTGCCAGGTGAATCAGCCACGCTCGCCGCGACAAGTCGGTAACATGACGTCCGCCGAGCAAGGCCAGCGCCGGGAAAATGGGCAGGATGTAGGGTGCCATCTTGGAACCGGACACGTTGAAGAAGGCGAAAGTTGTCAACACCCAGAGCAGCACGAAGCGCTCCGGACTGAACGTGCGGGCAACACCCCGACTCCAGGCCCTGGGCACGGCCTGCAACAGGAGCAGCGTCCAGGGCAGGGCGCCGAGGCTGTATACCGCTAGAAAAAACCAGGGCGGCTCGTCGCGGCGGTGGACCGTGCTGAGGAATCGCTCGAAGTGCTCGTGGATGAAGAAGAAATGGGGAAACTCGGGGTTCGCCACGGAAACCGCGACGAACCAGGGGGCGGCGACGATCAGGAACAAGGCCAGACCGGCCAGGGGCGAAAGCCGCCGCCATGGTGAGGTGTCCCGGTTGAGCAGCGTGTAGCCGACCAGCGTGGCGCCAGTCAAGACCAGGGCGACGATACCTTTGGACAGGACCGCCAGCGCCAGCCCTGCCCAGGCCAGGAGCATCCAGCGCCGACTGGTCAGACGGTCCTCCTGTTGGGCAAGAAGACAGCCCGTCCACGCCACCTGCAGAAAGAACGATAGCCCCATGTCCAGGGTCAGAATATGGCCCATGCCAACGAAGAGAAGCGAACTCGCGAGGATAGCGGCCGCCAGGTGGCCCGCCTGCGCCCCCCAGAGCCGGCGCCCGGTCCACCAGACCAGCACGATGCTGAAAAAGCCGGTCAGCGCCGGCCAGAGGCGTGCTGTCCACTCGTTGTCAGCGAAAACCTTGAAGCCGGCGGCTGTCGCCCAGTACTGGAGAGCGGGCTTTTCAAAATACTTGATGTCGTTGAGGCGGGGTGTCAGCCAGTCGCCGCTGACTGCCATTTCCCGCGGGATTTCCGCGTAGCGACCTTCGTCCGGGCGTGTCAGCGCGCGCTGGCCGAGCGTGCCGAACCAGACCGCCGCGAGGACGATCCAGAGTAGCCAGGTCACGCGGCGACTCATTCGCTCACTGGCGCCGCGGGATGGTCGAGCCGCCTGCGCAGCGCCAGTCACCAGGACGCGCATGGCCGTTGCCGCAGACGACAATCGCAGACTGACCGCGTTGGATGTCGCGCTGAAGTCTCATTCGGGAAGGACTGTTTCAGGGGAGAGTCGGGGACAGGAAGCGCATTGCCCAGCGGATAGGCGGAGTATTATACACGAGCAGTTGAGCATGACTTTCAGGCTCGCCAGAACCTTACCAACACGCGAAGGAAATGCGCATGACCAGATACGGTTTCGTGGCATCGGGTGGCGGCTATCGGAGCTTCTATACGGAAGGCGTGCTGGTCTGGCTGAAGAAGAACGACGTCGCGGTCGTGCATCTCACGTCGACCAGTTCCGGCAACAACATCGTTATCGACTACCTCCTCTGGGACTGGCAGAGCGAAGAGTTGCCACCGGTCCTGACGCGTACGGTCCGCCTTGACGTCACCGACATTTTCCAGATCTTTTCCAACTTTCTGGGTCTGCGCCCCCAGTTGCTGCCCACCGGCACGCACTTGTTCACTGTTGACAAGGACAGTTGCCGCAAATCGCTCCTCCTCGACGATCCCCGACGACGCGAACTGCTGGCCGAGCATCTCAAGGCGATGCGCTGGGACATCCGTGCGACCAATCTCAGCCGGCGGCAAGGGAGGTCGTTCAACGTCAATGAGATCCTGCCCACCATCGACGATGCCAGCCTGGACGTCTTCATGGACGCCTTCCTCGCCGGGATCACCACCATTCCCTATTTCAAGGCCATCACCATCGACGGCGACTACTACATCGAGGGTGGCTATCTCGACAACACGCCGCTGCGAACGCTGTTCGAGGACGACGACGTCGACGAGATCATTGCCGTCGATTTCACCGACTACGACTACCACCGGGAACTTGACAAGCTTTACCACGCCAAGTCGTTCATCCTGCCGTTCAACGGCATCGACACACATCTGCTGGTCAGCGATATGCAACTGACGCTGCCCAACGCCCGCATCTTCGCGCAGGCGACCCTGATCAACGAAATGCTCGAGGCCATGGGCCAGCAAAGCGCGGAGATCGGTGGCCGGCGCTATTACGCGAAGCCTTTGCACGTTCTGCGGCCGAAGGACCTCGAGAGCATGACCATTTCGCTAAAGGACCGGAGCGCTCAGAAGCGCTATTTTGAACTGGGCCAGCAAGAGGCTGCGGCGATGTTCTCCACTTTGTAGGCGATGCCGCTGAGTCTTTGGCGACGCCAACGTCACCACGGTGCGGCCCGCTCGGGTGATGACGCCGCAGCAGGCAGGCCAGAACGTGGTCGCTGTACAACAGCGTTGTCGAAGGCGTTGACGATCTCGTCGCGCGAACTGAAGTGGGCCCTGCACGGCGCGCTCCCCGGCCGGCCACCGATGGCCATGAACAGCATTCTTCGGCACAATGTCCGGCCTTGACCATCCGCGACAAAGCGGCCGTTCCGACACCCATGCGACTGCTACTGATCGAAGACGACGAACTGCTCGGCGAGGGCCTGCGCGACTTCCTGAGCGGCGAGGGCCACCGCGTCGACTGGTGCCGCAGCCTGCACGAAGCAACGGCCTACCGCGGCGAGCCATACGACGCCTTGCTCGTCGACTGGCAGTTACCGGATGGCTCCGGCCTCGCCTGGCTGCGTGCGCGGCGCAGTGCCCGCGACAGTACTCCGGCATTGATGCTGACCGCGCGCGACCTGCTCAGCGACCGTGTTCAGGGCCTCGACAGCGGCGCCGACGACTACCTCGTCAAACCGTTCGCCCCGGAAGAACTATCGGCTCGGTTGCGGGCGGTGTGCCGGCGTAGCGCCGGCGGCGCGGCGTCGCGGCTGTCCTTCGGCAGGGTCGAGGTCGACCTGACGGCGCGCAGCGCCTGGTTGGCCGGCCAACGCATCGAGCTGACCGGCCGCGAGTGGTCGATCCTCGAAGCTCTGGTCCTGCGCGCCGGACGCATCGTCCCCAAAGCCGACCTCGAGCGACTGGTGCTTGGCTTCGAAGCGGAGTTGGCGAGCAACGCCATCGAGGTGCATGTGTCGGGCCTGCGACGCAAACTCGGCTTTGATCTCGTCGAAACCGTACGCGGACTTGGCTACCGCATTGCGGCACAGGCATGAAATCAGGCCTGCCGTCGATCCGGACACGCGTGACGCGCGCCCTGCTCGGCTGGTCGGTACTATGGACCCTGTCGGTGTCGCTTGCCGTGTGCCTGGCGGTGCAGCAGGAGATAGACGAACTGCTCGACGATACCCTGCTGGCGGCGGCCCAGGTGCTTGACGCCTCGTTGCCCACTCCCAGCGAGACGAGCGCGGTGGCCGGCACGCCGAAGGAGACGAACGAAGCGACGACGCCAGCGCCAAGCGGCCGCTTCACCTGGCAGGTGGTGGAGTATTCGCCAAGCAGCGGGGCACGTATTCTTCTCGCTTCACCGCTGGCGCCCACCCACCCATTACGGACAACTCCGTCCACGGGCTTCGCCGACGTACCGGCGTGGCGCGTCTTCGGCACTCACCTGGCGGGTGGCACGCACCTGCTCTATGTCGCCCAGAGTCAGGACGAACGTCGTGAGGCGAAAATCGAGGTCGCCTTGAGCGCCGCACTCGCCACGCTCGCCATCGCACTGCTCGCTCACTTGTGGCTGCGGGCGCGCCTCCGGCAGGAGTTGCTGCCCCTCGAGCATCTGGCTGAGCGACTCGCCCGGCACGATCCCCTGATCCTCGGCGCCACTCTCGGCGCGGCCGAGCGCGCCGAGCTGCGACCCGTGCACGCCGCCATCGACGCGCTGACCGACCGACTCGCGCGTCGTCTGGCGCATGAGCGCGCCTTCACCGCGCATGCGGCACACTCGCTGCGCACGCCACTGGCCGGTATCGATGCCCAGCTCGCGGTGGCCTTGCGCGAATGCCCAGCGCAGCTGCAACCCCGCCTGCAGCGCGTGCGTAGCGCTGCCGCCCGCCTGCAGCGCGTCGTGACGGCGCTGCTGACGCTGTTCCGCAGCGGCGTTGACCTGCGACGCCAGCCCCTGGATCTCGCGTCCCTGGTTGGGCGCCTGCCGATCGAAGGACTGTCCATCACCGTGGAGGCATCGCAGACGCTTTCCGCCGACGGTGACCTGCTCGCAGCGGCACTGCTGAACCTGTTCGACAACGCGCTGCGCAACGGTGCGAGCCATGTCATCGTGTCGACGCCAGCGAGCGCTGCGCTGCGCGTACACGACGACGGGCCGGGGGTCAGCGCTGCCCGGCGCGGCGAACTCCAGGAGGCGATCGCCGCGCAAGCCTACGAGGGCCACACCGGACTCGGTCTGATGTTGGCTGATCTGGTCGCGCGTGCGCACGGCGGCAGGCTGTCGCTTCCCGAGGTCGATCGAGGCTTCGCTGCCGAACTGCGGCTTGCCCAGGCCTGAGAGACAAGGACGGCGGCCGCGGCAGCGCTACCGCCCCTGCGCGACCCAGCGGTTGAAGCAGGTGCGTGCACCATCGATGACTTCGCTGGCAGTCAGGCCGACGGGTCCGCAGCCAGCGGCAACGCGCTCGTCCGCGGCCAAGCCGTGCAGATGCACGGCCGCGAGCAGGCCCTCGAGGGCCGGCCAGCCCTGTGCGAGCAGTGCGACGACCAGACCGCTGAGGACATCACCGGTGCCGGCCGCAGCGAGGCCGGGATTGCCGGTTGTGTTGACGAACCAGCGCCCGTCAGGCGTGGCGACGATGCTGCCGCAACCCTTGAGCACCACCAGAGCCTGGTAGCGGCTGGCGAGTTCGAGCGCGGCCGCGCCGCGGTCGGCCTGGACGACGCTGGTATCGGCGCCGAGCAGGCGTGCCGCCTCGCTCGGATGCGGCGTCAGCAGCAGCGGAGACGGGCACTGGCGGCGTTCAGCGAGCACCCTCTGCAACCGGCTCTCGGCGGCCAGCAGATTCAGTGCATCGGCATCGAGCAGTAGCGGCAGATCGAGCGCGCAGGCCCGCTCGAGGAGGCCCAGCGCGACCTCGCCGCCGCCCATCCCCGGCCCGCAGGCCAGGGCCGTCAGCCCGGCAGCTAGCAAGGCAGCGGGTTGGCGCAGCATCAGCTCCGGCTGTACCGGGTCGATCGTCGGCGCCTGCGGGTCGAGTAATCCCAGGTAGACGCGGCCGCTGCCGAGCCTGAGGGCAGCGCGTCCAGCCAGGAAGGCCGCGCCGACCATACTGCTCGCCCCGCCGAGAACACCGGCACTGCCGTAGCTGCCCTTGTGGCTGTTCCTGGCGCGTGGGCAAAGGCAATCGACGAACAAGTCGGTACCGATCGTATGCGCGCTGGCATTCGCCAGCCGCTCGGCATCGAGCTCGAGGGCGGCGACCGAAACCGTACCGCAGTGGTCCGGGCCATCACCGGTGAGCAAGCCAGGCTTGCCGGCGATGAAGGTGATCGTGTGGCTGGCCCGAATCGCCGTGCCGCAGAGCTTGCCGGTGTCCGCGTCGAGACCGCTCGGGCAGTCAAGAGCGAGCAGGGGACAGTGGTCGCGAACGGCGAGCGCATTGGCCGCCGCGACGAGCTCGCCATGGCGGCCGCCGACCGGTCGTTGCAGCCCGATGCCGAACAACCCGTCGATGATCAGCGACCAGCGCAGACCATTCGGTATGCCGTCGAGAACACTACCGCCATCGTCGATGAAGCGCCGGTAGGCCGTCGCCGCATCAGCCGGCAGGCGGCCGACTTCCCCGGCAAAAACCACGCTCACGGTGAATCGGCGTTCGCGCAAGTGCCGTGCGGCAACGAAAGCGTCGCCGCCGTTGTTGCCCGGCCCGGCGAGAACGAGCACTGCCGCCCCCTGCAAGCGACAAAGCGATGTTGCCAGATCGGCGGCGGCCAGACCGGCACGCTGCATCAGCGGCTGATCGACGGCAAGCGTCTCGATGGTCCGCAGGTCGGCGGCGCGATACAGCGCCTGTGATCGGGTGCGTGTGTTCATTGACAGATCCTAGCCCAACAAGGGGTCGAAGATTCGCCGTGCGGCAAGTACCGTCCGGCAGTGGATGCTGACCGTATCGTCGATCACGTGCGCGTAACCGCCGGCCATCGCCACCGCGACCGGAACGCGCCGGTCGCGGCACGCCGCGAAGACCATTTCATCACGTGCGGCAAGGCCGTCGAAGCTCAGCGCCAAGCGACCCAGACGGTCATCGCAGTAGGGGTCGGCGCCAGCCAGATAGATGACGAGGTCCGGCCGCGCACGCGCGAACACCTGGTCGAGTGCCCAGGCCAGCTGTTGCAGGTAGACGGTATCGCCGGTACCGTCGGGTAGCCCGACGTCGAGATCGCTGATTGCCTTGGCAAAAGGAAAGTTCTTCTGGGCATGGATCGAGAAGGTGAAGACAGAGGCATCTTCGGCGCAGATGCTCGCCGTGCCGTTGCCCTGATGGACGTCGCAATCGACCACGGCCAGCCGCTGCACGCATCCTTCGGCGCGCAGCACGCGCGCGGCGACCGCCGCATCGTTGAACACGCAGAAGCCCTCGCCATGGTCGGCATGCGCGTGGTGGGTACCGCCGGCCAGATTGATCGCGCAGGTCTCCTGCAGCGCTATCCGGCAGGCGGCGATCGTTGCACCGGCGGAACGCCGCGACCGCTCGACCATGCCTTCGCTCCAGGGAAAGCCGATACGCCGGATCTCGGCCGCACTCAGGTCACCGCGGCAGACGCGCGCGACGTACTCGGCGACATGGGCATGGCAAAGCTGCTCGGTGCTGGCCGCCATGGGGCTGCGAAAGTCCCCGTCGGCAAACTGCCCGGAGGCGCGCAGCCGCTCCCGCAGGCGCGCATACTTCTCCATCGGGAAGCGATGGCCAGGCGGCAAAGGCAAAACGAAAGTGTCGGTATAGAAGAGTTTCACGCGCGGCATGGGCGAGTTTCGCGCCAATTGTAATTGACCTGTCCAGGGGCTGCTCTGCCGGCGTCGGCTATAATCGCGCCTCCGCTTCCTTAACGCAGGCTTGCCTGCCCTTCTCTGCAGCCCGCCATGGCCGACATCCTCACCCTCCGCGGAGCCCCCGCCCTGTCCTCTTTCCGCCTGCAGCGTCTGCAGCAGGCTCTGGCCGCCGGCGTGCCCGGGGTACGCATCATCACCGCCGAGTACTGGCACTTTGTGGCGACCCGGCAGCCGTTGACCGACAGCGAGCGTCGCCAACTGTCGGCACTCCTCGAAGAACGCCCGGAAGCGAACAGCGAGCGCGGCCAGTTGTTCCTCGTCACGCCGCGCATCGGGACCATCTCGCCCTGGTCGTCGAAGGCCACCGACATCGCCTGGAACAGCGGTCTGCACACGATCGAGCGCATCGAACGCGGCGTCGCCTACCTCCTGCATGCGCGACGGCGCAAGTTGTCGGCCACCGACAGGCGCGATATCGCGGCGCTGCTGCACGACCGCATGCTCGAGACGGTGCTCGACGACCCCGCACAGACCGCCGATCTGTTCCGCCATTTTGCCCCGCGACCACTGACCGGTGTCGATCTGCTGGGCGGCGGTCGCGCAGCCCTGATCGACGCCAATTCCCGGCTTGGGCTGGCCCTGTCGGACGACGAAGTCGATTACCTCGTCGAGTTGTTCGTGCGGGCAGGGCGCAACCCGACCGACGTCGAATTGATGATGTTCGCGCAGGCCAATTCGGAGCATTGCCGGCACAAGATCTTCAACGCGTCCTGGGTCATCGACGGGCAGCCGCGCAGCGAAACGCTGTTCGGCATGATCCGTGAAACGCACCGCGCGCACCCGGCAGGAACGATCGTCGCCTATACCGATAACGCGTCGATCATCGAAGGCGCCAGCGTGCCGCGCTTCCATCCAGGGGCGGATGGTCGCTACGCGTATCACGAAGAACTCACCCACATCCTTGCCAAGGTCGAAACGCACAACCACCCGACGGCGATTTCCCCCTTCCCGGGCGCGGCCACCGGCTCGGGCGGCGAGATCCGCGACGAAGGAGCCACCGGGCGGGGCTCGAAGCCGAAAGCCGGCCTGTGTGGCTTCTCGGTGTCCAACCTCAACATTCCGGAGGCACTCCAGCCCTGGGAGCGCGCGACGGCCACCTACGGACGCCCGGCACGCATCGCCTCGCCGCTGGCCATCATGCTCGAGGGTCCGCTCGGCGCAGCCGCCTTCAACAACGAGTTCGGCCGGCCCAACCTGGCAGGCTATTTCCGTACCTACGAGCAGTTCACCGGTGACCAGCAATTGGTGCGTGGTTACCACAAACCGATCATGATCGCCGGCGGCGTCGGCAACATCTCGGCCAGCCAGTCGTTCAAGGCCGAAACGCTGTCGGCCGGCACGCTGCTGCTTCAGATCGGCGGCCCCGGCATGCTCATCGGCCTCGGCGGTGGCGCCGCCAGTTCGATGACCACCGGCAGCAACAGCGAGGATCTGGATTTTGCTTCGGTGCAGCGCGGCAACCCCGAAATGCAGCGGCGTGCCCAGGAAGTCATCGACCGCTGCTGGCAGATGGGTGCGCCGAGCGGTGACGGCTCGGCAGCCGCTGACGGCAATCCGATCCTCTCGGTGCATGACGTCGGTGCTGGCGGCATCTCGAATGCCCTGCCCGAACTGGCGCACGGCGCCGGCTGCGGGGCGCGCTTCGAACTGCGTGCCGTAAACATCGAGGAGCCCGGCATGTCGCCGGCCGAGATCTGGTGCAACGAGGCACAGGAGCGCTACGTGCTGGCCATGGCACCCGGCCGCCTCGCCGAGTTTTCGGCGCTGTGCGAGCGCGAGCGCTGCCCTTCGGCAATCGTCGGCGTCACCACCGCCGAAACGCGCCTGGTGGTCAGCGACAGTCATTTCGGCAATGAACCGGTGAACATGGACATGGACGCCCTGCTCGGCAAGCCGCCGCGCATGACGCGCGCCGTCGACCGCCTGCCGCCGCTGACGGTGCCCTTCGACGCTACCGCGGTCGACCTGCAGGAAGCCGCCTATCGCGTGCTGCGTCTGCCGGCAGTGGCCGACAAGAGCTTCCTGATCACCATCGGCGATCGCAGCGTCGGCGGCCTGACCGCGCGCGACCAGATGGTCGGCCCCTGGCAGGTAGCGTGCGCCGACGTGGCAGTCACCCTAATGTCGTTTCAGGGGCATCTCGGCGAGGCCTTCGCGATCGGCGAGCACGCACCGTTGGCGGTGATCGACGCGCCCGCTTCGGGTCGGATGGCGCTTGGCGAAGCCTTGACCAATCTCGCCGCCGCCGACGTCGCGACGCTCGGCGACGTCAAACTGTCCGCCAACTGGATGGCCGCCGCCGGCTTCCCCGGCGAAGATGCGCGACTGTTCGACACGGTGCGGGCAGTTTCCGATCTTTGCCAGGCGATCGGTGTCTCGATACCCGTCGGCAAGGATTCGCTGTCGATGCGAACCGGCTGGACGGAAGGTGACGGCGAGCAAAGCGATTGCCGGAAGCAGGTGGTATCGCCGTTGTCGGTGATCGTCACCGGCTTCGCGCGCGTGCAGGATGCGCGCCGGACGCTGACCCCGCAACTGGTCCTCGATGCCGGGGAGACCGATCTCCTGCTCATCGATCTCGGTGCCGGCCGCAACCGCCTCGGGGGGTCGGCGCTGGCACAGGTCCACAACGCCACAGGCAGCGACGCACCCGATGTCGATGATCCGGCGCGCCTCGTCGCCTTCTTCTCTGCCATTCGCCAACTCGCCGCCGACAACCTGCTGCTCGCCTACCACGATCGCTCGGACGGCGGGCTGTTTGCCGCCATTTGCGAGATGGCCTTTGCCGGACACTGCGGCGTTTCGATCGACACCGACGGTCTGTGCTACGACCCGCTGATGAGCGACGTCGATGGCAACGAAAAGCGTCCCGAACTGCTCAACGGCCGTTCTTTCGAGATATTGACGCGCGCCCTGTTCTGCGAGGAACTCGGTGCCGTGGTGCAAATCCGGCGCGAGCAGCGCGGCCAGGTCATGGGCGTGCTCCGGTCAGCCGGACTGGGAAGCTGCGCGCAATTCATCGGCTCGCCCAATCGCTGGGACCAGATCCGCATCATCCGCAATGCCCGGGCCGTGCTCAGTGAGACGCGCGTCGATCTGCAGCGTGCCTGGTCGGAGACCAGCTTCCGCATGCAACAACTGCGCGACAACCCGGAGTGCGCCCAGCAGGAGTACGACCGGATCGGCGACGCCACCGACGGCGGCCTGTCGGTGACGCTGAGCTTCGATCCCACGGACGACGTCGCCGCACCGTTCATCAACACAGGGACTCGCCCGCGCGTGGCGATCCTCCGCGAACAGGGCGTCAATGGCCACGTCGAGATGGCCGCCGCTTTCGATCGTGCCGGCTTCGCGGCCATCGACGTACACATGAGCGACATCCTCACCGGCCGCATCCTTCTCGACGACTTCAAGGGTGCCGTCGCCTGCGGTGGATTCTCCTACGGCGACGTGCTCGGCGCCGGTCAGGGCTGGGCGAAGACGATCCTGTTCAACGAACGGGTGCGTGCCGCCTTCTCGGCGTTCTTTGCGCGCGCCGACAGCTTTGCCTTGGGCGTCTGCAACGGTTGCCAGATGATGAGTGCGCTCAAGGACATCATTCCCGGCGCCGACGCCTGGCCGCGTTTCGAACGTAATCGGGTCGAGCAGTTCGAAGCGCGCTTTTCGATGGTCGAGATAGCCGAGTCGCCGTCGATCTTCTTTTCCGGAATGGGCGGTAGTCGCCTGCCGGTGGTCGTTTCGCATGGCGAGGGACGCGCCGTCTTTGCGGCCGCCGAGCAACAGGCGCGCGCGCTCGTCGCCATGCGCTTCATCGACTCGGCGGCAAAGGCGACGGAAACCTATCCGTACAATCCGAACGGCTCGCCGGCAGGAATCACCGGCCTGACGACCGCCGACGGTCGCTTCTCGATCATGATGCCGCACCCCGAACGCGTCTTCCGCAGCGTGCAGATGTCCTGGCACCCGGCCGACTGGGACGCGCGCGGCTGGCACGATTCGCCGTGGCTGCGCATGTTCCGCAATGCGCGGCAGTGGGTCGCCTAGCCCATCTTTAACAAGCCCCACGAAACCCATAACTGAATCAATTGGTTGCGAGCCAAGAAGAACTCAAGTGGCACTACAAGCCCGTAATTTCGGATTCAGCTGATGAGTTTTCTGGTCCCTCCTGGTGCGGCGCTGATGCCCAGGGCGCGATAGATCGCCATCAGATCGGGTTCGGCGACGGTGGCTTTGCGGACATGCAGGGAGTGCCCGTCGCGCCGACTGAAGGTGGCGGTAACCCGGCGCTGAACCGAGAGGATATCGCGCAGGGTCGCCCAACTGTCGGTAATTCCCGCCGCCTTGAGTTTCACGCGCAGGAACTGAACACACTGGTAGGCGAGGACGGTGATGAACAAGTGGCCGTCCGAGCGGACCTCCTTGTGGTGGTAGATGGG